>Ga0209499_1000548_pt1 | contig 27639 bp, 18 predicted proteins | sample C_130208_EF_Meta_FD_187306 | JGI IMG/M metagenome (GOLD analysis project Ga0209499, IMG submission 187306) | Freshwater microbial communities from Lake Croche, Canada to study carbon cycling - C_130208_EF_MetaG (SPAdes) (version 2) | ecosystem: Environmental > Aquatic > Freshwater > Lake... | reverse complement strand
CTCGCTGTACCGCTACCACTAATCCAGAAGTTAGAGCCAGACTGTGCGGCTGAGTTCTGGTTTATGATGGCGGAGCCATCAGCACCAGCAAACTGCCATCCATTGGTGGTTGAGTAAATGATAGTTGCGGTAGCACCGGGGTTTATGGTGGCATTCACGAGTGCGGTGTTCAGGAAGCTGAAACTAAAGCCAGAGCCATAGGTAGCTCCATTGGATACATAGATGAGCTGACCTTCGACGGCTGAGGTTGGTGTGGGGATAGTGTAGGTTCGGCCACTTGCGGTAGGCGTGATGGTGAATGAGGTATATACATCTACTGTTTGGGCTGCGGTGTAGGGAGTAGTTCCCCATGCACCTGATGCAAGATTACCCATCGAGAGGGTGGTGTTGGTAGTTTTACCGTTGTTGAGGATACCACCTGTGCCGGCCAGCTGACCTATTGAAAAGCTACCATAGACGGTAGTACTGATGCCGCTACGTCCCAGCCCAATACCGAGGGTGTTAGCAGACCCAAGACTAAGATAGTTTGTGTTAACTGAGTCGATGACTGAGAGTCCACCAGTATTGGCAGTAGAGTTGTAGGTAGAACCGTCACCTGCAAGACCGGTATCTGAAAGAGAAATGCCTGTTGTGGTACCTATGAGGCCAGTGGACGATGGGGTTCCGCCACTCACTGTTCTATAGACCCTATAGCTGGAGGCGCCCGATACAGCTGTCCAAGCAATAGTGTTAGAGGCAGTTACTAGTGAGCTGTTACCTGCTGCGGTAGTACCCGTTGGTGAGGCCAGTGAGAGTTGTCCGTTTGAAGCAACAGCAACAATGGCATAGGTATAGGTTATGCTGCTGCTTACTCCTGTTGGCGTAACGGTCGGAGCAGTTGGAGTTGAAAGATTAGAGTTGGTGCTGAGGGTGAGGGTACCGGCCACACCGAGGTCATTAGAAAGTTGCACCGAACCTCCCACGGTAAGGCCTGTTCCAATAGTAGCGTCACCAGTCACGTTAAGGGAAGTATCTACAGATAGCTTTTTAGCCTGAGCAGTGCCAACTTGAAGATTTTCGGCGTATTCCCCGCCAAGATCAAAGGTTTGCAGAGTTGATGCCCCTGGAGACACTACGTAGAGGGATCGACCGTTTATGGCAACTGAAGCAGGATTGCTTCCAACAGCTATTGAACCAATAGTTGAAATTGACGCGGGGTTTGCCACGTTAATAACCTGAACGGTATTGATGTTCGTTAAGCCACCATTACAAATTGCTACGTACAGATAATTTCCGGAAAGCGCGAGCGACTGATTTCCCTGAGTACAACTTCCAACACTTGCAAGTGTCGAAACACTTGAAGGGCTTGCTGGGTTGGAGATATCTACTACACCGACCGTATACGAAGAATCAATGTAATACAGGTACCTTCCGGATACAACCATCGAAGTAGGATAAACGGTGGCAAGAGTACCAACACTTGAAGGGCTTGCTGGGTTGGAGATATTGTATATATTAAGTCCATTCCCGGTAGAAAAATACAAATACTGTCCCTGAATCGTCATATTTTGAGCGCCATTCACCGTAATAGTTGTAGTTGATACGAGTTGAGGGGCGTTTGGATTAGCAATTCTATAGATACGTAAGCCAGTTGAGGTAGCGATGTAAAGATAATTTCCAGACACTCTTACATCAGTATTGGTAACCGTGATAGTGCTAGCGAGCGTAGGGCTAGCAGGGTTGGAGATATTAATAATTGCAACTCGAGTACTGTCGGAGAAGTAAGCATAGTTACCCGAAACCCTGACTGATCCGGTTGATACCACTAAACCGGTCGCTAAGCTCCCCTTTAGTACTGGACTACTGGAATTCGAAACATCTATAACTTTGAAGAATGGCGTTGCATAAGTACCAACATAGGCATAGTTTCCCACAACATCAAGTCCATACGTAGAGCTGGTGGCAAGTGATCCGGTCTGTGAAGCTGGAATCGATCCGGCGACATAGAGCTGGCCTTGGCTTGTCCCAAGCGCACCTACGTTAATATTATTATTCTGGGAATCAATTCCAAATAACTGGGAACCTGCTGAATTGTTAACCAAAAACTCGTAAGGTGAATTATTGGTGTTTTGAATTAATATACCACTGGTGATCGGAGCAGCGATTTGAATCGAGCCCGTACTTGGCGTCCAAACTGTTGCGGTTGAGCCAGTTTGCAGTTGCACGGCATCCAAATAGATACTGTAGTTGGTAAGTCCAGCACGCTGGAAGTAAATATTAGAGGAGGTAATCGTAGCACCTGTAGTAAAAGTACAGGTATAACGCGTCCAAGCAGTGGTCGAAAGTGTTTGGCCGGCACATGACACATCAGTGCCGCTGACGTCTTGCCTACCCATAATAAAGTCACTCGCTACCGAAGATGAAGCTCTTGCATACACTGACAATGTATAGGTTGTACTTGGAGATAGAGTATATGCGAATGACATACCGGCATTTGCAGTGGTATTGGTTGTTATGATTGCGGAATAATTTCCTTCATAAGAATATGTGTTGGAATTTGTGCCAGTTCCACCATTTTTTGGTGTCCATGAACCAACACCTGCCCCATATTCAAAACCTGAATTTCCTATTACGTTTAAGTTTGTCGTGGCAGTATTGAGAAGAATTTCATTTTGAGCGGCGGCATTCGACAGAATAAATGCATTGGCATTATTGGAAGTCGATTGAATAATTGATACACCACTCGTGAGAGTATAGGATGTTCCACCTCCTCTAAGGGTAAGAGTTGCTGCACCAGAATGCCCTATATTTATCTTATTGGCAACGGAGCTATAAACACCTATGTCCACAGAACCCTGTAAGTTCGTAGTCCCTGAAACATTCAAGCCACTTACCACGGTCAATGATCCATTAATTTGAGCGGTATTATCTACCTGAAGATATGAGGTTTGCTCATTGCCTGATTGAATGTTTTGGGAGTAAGTACCACCTAAGTCAAATGCCTGAAGGGTGTTTGAACCTGAATTTACTGCATAAAGGTATCTTCCTGAAATAGCGGATCCCGTGGGATTTGTTCCGGTACTAAATGTACCGACACTAAATGGATTTCGAGAATTAGAAATGTCAATAATTTGTACGTTTCCTGAACCATTATTAGTCACGTATGCATAGCGACCGGCTACGGATACGGAATTATCTCCTGTAAATCCGGTTGCGAGCAAACTTACCTGTACTGGAGCAGCTGGATTCGCAGTATCAAAGGTATAGAAATTCCCCGACTTAGTGACGTATAAGTATCTTCCCTGCGATGCGCTTGCTGTTACGTTTCCGTAACCACTTAAAGAGCCGGCTAGAGTCATAGCGGTTGGCACTGAAGTATCAACAGCTTCAAGATAAGTAGTAGACCCACCGATTGAATAAAGGAATCTGCCGTTTGCCACCAACGCATGCGTACTCCCACCATTGGCTGAAGATAATGGCGAAGCCATTAATGAACTTGAACCTGCTGGGTTGGCTACGTTATATGCCTGATGAGACCCAGCATTTCCAGTGCTAGTCAGATTAGCATATAGAATATTTCCTATTAAAACCATGTCATGCGAAAAAGCTCCTACTGCAGTTGCACCGATAGAAAAGGCGCCCACCGATAAACTTGAAACAGATACGGGAACTGATGGATTTGAAATATTAATTGTCTGAATCGTTCCGGCAGCACCCGATCCAAACATTCCGGTACCAATATATGCATATCGCCCGCTTACGATAATATTATTAGCATATGCATTTATAGATAATGTGCTGACGCTGACTGGATTTACTGGGTTTGAGATATCGAATATTTCAAGTCTACTGTTTGGACTTCCATATTCAGTTACGTAGGCGTAGTTACCTTGAATAGCGATATCTGACGGGGGCAGATTAACTGATGTTGTATTCGAAACTGGTGGTGTTGCACTACTGTTCGTTTTTGCCGCATTCGTATCAGTGAAAGTTAAATTAGCACCGCTAACAGTTCCCCCTGTTTGGTAATAACCTACGCTTGTATATACACCCGATGAGGTTGACCTATAGATTCGGTAACTAGCGGCGGGGTATTCAGCTGCCCAAGTAACGGTGACAGTACTGGTTGTTCCCGTTGTGGTAATGCCTGTTGGCTGATTAGACTGAGTCGTTTCTCTACCTGCGCTATCAACTGCCGTGATGACATAATAATAAGTTGAAGCTGCGAGTGTCCCACCTGTTGTTGCGGTTGCAAGAGCGGCTGCTACTGGAGCTGGTAATGTAATGGCGGTAGTGGATATACCTCCTAGTGCTCCGGAAGGTACAGTGCCGGACACATACAGTTGACCGACAGGTGTTCCGTTGTTACCAATAGCAACCTGCAATGGAGTATTGGTGTTTGCGTTAGTAACGGCAACAAATGCAGTATTAGTTGTAGGAGGCGTAGCACTTGTATTGTTCTTGGTTCCATTAGTGTCAGTAAAAGTAAGATTTGCTCCACTTACTGTTCCTAGGGTTGAATAGTAACCTACGCTTGTATAAGCACCAGTGCTAGTTGATCTATATATACGGTAACCAGCTGCCCCAGTTATAGGAGCCCACGTAAGTGTGATGGTGTTTGTAGCTGTAGTGTTACCAGTTGTTTGCGATACTTCAACAGATTTGGTTGTTTCATTTCCGGTATTATCTATCGCGGTCATGACGTAATAATAGGTGGTGTTTTGCGCGAGCGTTCCCCCGGTCGTTGCGGTAGCGGTTCCAGATATTGATGGAACTGACATTGAGCTAAAGGTGGCGTTAACTGCTAAGCGATTATTAACTGTGTCTGCACTAAGAATGTTAAGTGATGATGCATTCTGTATTTGCAGCGCAGTTGTACTTGCTGTGGTTGGCTTTATTAAAGTGGCACTGTTTAAGTTAATAAGTCCTGCTCCACCATAGATATTAGTTGATCCTGATCCTACGCTATTTCCTAAATATAGGTTAGTGCTGGATGAAGCGTTTGATGATACGTTGTAGCCGAGGTTAATTGTTTGTACATTTGTGCCAGTAAGTGCAGCTGAACCTATGTTGATGGTGTTGGTATTCGTGGATTGACCAAGTGTAATAGCTCCAACGCTAGATGTGCCTGACATAGTAGATGATCCAAGCGTAATATTCCCAAAATTAGAGCCCGTAGTTGTATATATATTAACATCACCTCCTGTCGTGCAAGTGTAGGTAGTTCCGTTTACCGTTCCCGCACAACCACCGACAATATTCACTGCGCCACCAGTTCCACCTGAGCTCCCTGCTCCATAAAGATTTATCGCGCCTGTGACGCCACCTGTCGCAGTTCCGGGTTGCAAGATAATCGAGGCAGTATATGGCGCTGTTCCTGTAGATATATTAACTGGGGCGCTGCTGTAGGCACCTGCTCCACTTGAAATATTTATACCACCACTGCCAAATCCATATCCTGTATATAAATTAAGGTTTCCGGAAACATTGAAGCCCCCGGCGTAACCGGTAGATATATTAACTGCGCCGCTACCAGACGCACCATATCCTGTATATAAATTAAGGTTTCCGGAATTGAAGCTCCCGCTGTAACCGGTTGCAACGGTGAGAGAATTTGAGTATGTGCTCGTGTCTGCCGTAACAATATCCGATGCCATGCCACCGCCAATAGTTAGCTTTCCTCCAACTGTAATGGCTCCACTGTTCCACTGGGAGTTATAGGTTGTGACAGAGCTGCCTAATTCAAGCTGGACTTGATCGATGTAGAAAGTTTCTGCTACGACTCCCGTTTTTTGTATATAAATATTAGGGAGAGATACTGTTGCGCCCGTAGTGAAAGTACAAATAAAACGAGTCCATGTAGTCGTAAAGGTACGCGAAGAACCGCAGTTACTATCTGTTCCGCTCGATTCTTGTCTCCCCATTACAATATCCGTGATCGATCCGCTCGCCACCTTCGCATAATAGCTAAAGGTGTATTGAGTGGTAGGCAGTAACAGTTTTCCATTTTGCAAATTGTACACGCCACTATTAGCGAGAGTTGAAGTCACAACCTGTAGTGAAAAAGTTCCTGAATTGGCATAGGTGATCGAACCGCTAATGGTTGAACCATTTTTTACGAACCACCCACTTGTGGCAGGCTGAGCATTATTCTGAGCATTACTTGGCTCAAAATCTGAGTTCACAATGAGGTTGCTTGTCGAAGTCGTGTCAACATTCAACACTGAAGTACCGCCAGCATTTTGAACCTGGAATCCAGTTGAGTTATTTGTAGCTGTCTGAGAAATTACTGAATTTCCTTTAAGTGAAACGTTGCCATTCGTGGAACTACAAGCACCCACACCAACAGTACAGGTTCCGGCATTTATATTTACGTTCCCCGGTGTTGCTCCCCCTCCAAATGTGAATACGTTTCCACCATTTAATGTAAGATTATTTCCGACTGCATTAGCTAGAATAGTTGGTGCAACAGTTAAGCTACTAGTACTTGTAATATCCGTGCTATTACCTCCGGCTAACGTAATTACTCCTGTACTTGCAGCTACACTAAATTTACCTGATTGGCCAAGAGTAATTGCAGTCGCATTTGTAGCCCCAATATTTAACGCAATATAACTGCTAGTATCTAATCCCGTAGTCGATGAAAGTAGTAGTGAGCTTGCCGTACCACTACCACTAATCCAGAAGTTAGAGCCAGACTGTGCGGCTGAGTTCTGGTTTATGATGGCGGAGCCATCAGCACCAGCAAACTGCCAACCATTGGTGGTTGAGTAAATGAGTGTTGCGGTAGCGCCGGGGTTTATGGTGGCATTCACGAGTGCGGTGTTCAGGAAGCTGAAGCTAAAGCCGGAGCCATAGGTAGCTCCATTGGATACATAGATGAGTTGACCATTGACGGGTGAGGTTGGTGTGGGGATAGTGTAGGTTCTGCCTGACGTGGTAGGAGTGATGGAAAATGAGGTATAGATGTCTACTGTTTGGGCTGCGGTGTAGGGAGTAGTTCCCCATGCACCTGATGCGAGGTCACCCATAGCAAGGGTGGTGTTGGTAGTTTTACCGTTGTTGAGGATACCGCCAGTACCACCGCTGTCACCTAGGGTGATACTACCAGTAGAGCCAACTTGAAACTTAGTTGAGCCGGCTTGCTGTAATGCCATGAGATTACCACTTCCCGTCTTGTTGACGTAGATGCCAGTGTAGTTAGAACTATCTACTTGAGCAATAGGAGTACCAATGGGAAGCAGGTTGAAGGTACCGGCTGCTGCTTGGTCTTGTACTTTGAAGACTTGTGTTCCTCCAGTTGGAGCGGTCAGGTTGAGTGTACTACTGTAGGCACCGCTACTGACTTGGAGTTGGCTGGCGGCTTGGGCGAATGGAACGGAACTGACCTGCATACGAGGGGTCATTTCACTGTCAGCTCCTACTGTCATGCCAAGGTAGAGCTGTTGATCCCACTGGAGCGAGGCTGGGAAACTGGTGACTGCTCCAAGTGGAACACTCATGTAGCCATTGACCGTAGAAACAGTATCCGTTTCAGTCCAGAGTGCAGTACCACCAGATGAAACAGAGTACAGTTTGAAAACGATGGAGTAGGATCCATCAGATACCACTGCTCCAGATGGTTGTTGGACACGAGCCTGGAAGTTGATGGTGTTACTGGTAGTCGCGTAGGCGTGTGCGCTACGCGTATATGGAAGTACAGTTACGACAAACGAAGAAACACTGAGCACGACAAAAAGCACCCGTACCACTGTTTTAACAGAGATTTTTGGGGTGCGCGAGAAGATTGAACTGAATGGGTTCAGTCGGAGCACGTTTGTAGGTGGTACCTTTTGTTTTTAAAGTTTTATAACCCGTTTACACTTGTTTTGTTTTGTTTTAAAAACACTACTTTTTTGTTTGTGATAAACGTACTTACAGTTAAGCGCATCTAACAGATACGGACAAGAGAAACAAAGCATTATTTTTATGCAGCCTTCCCTGCTTTTTTTGCATTATTATTGAAGATATATTTACAACGAAACAACCAATTTAAGCTGTTAGTAGTTATGCTTCACTTGCCTCATGCCCGCAACTGCATCAAGAAAACGTTGTAAATACAAAACACCCCTCTTTTTTGAGGGGTGTTTATCCACAGGTTTGATTGATTATGCTTAGGCTATTTTGACAATCTTTATTTGCGTATGTTGCTGGCGATGTCCGCGCACTTTATGAACACGTTTTTTTGCCTTATATCTAATTGCCATTACTTTATCCGCTTTGACATTTTGATTTACAATCTCCGCTTTAACTTTAACGTCTTTAACTAATGGAGTACCTATCTTAATAGTATCTCCATCAATTAGTAGCATTACATCAAATTCAGTAACTTTATCGTCCTGGATAAGTTCAATGTCTAGAAGATCCCCTTCAGACACTATGTATTGTTTTCCACCAGTTGCTATAACAGCTTTTTTCACTTCATATCCTTATGATTTATAAAATTGTCAAACTGTATAATAACAGATTGGAGCCGATCAGTAAAGAGTTATATTACGCTTTTCGTAAACTGATCTTAACCTTAGATCCATCTATTTTTTCCTCTACCACATTCTCATCATCAAATGAATCGTCAGTGTAGCTGGCAAGTGTTTCAGTTTCAATTATATCTTTGAAATTATTTACCGCTTTTTCTATCAGTTCATTTTTTGTGGATATTCGTAAAACAATTCTGTCTTCTACATTCAAACCGTTATTTTTTCTTGCATTTTGAACTGCTCGAACAAGATCTCTCGCAATTCCTTCTATTTTCAACTCTGGTGTAACATTTGTATCGATCAGAACACTAAAAGCTGCATTTTTATTCCACTTAATAGTTTTTATATTTAATTCTTCAAGAATCATCCATTCATATTCATGAGAATTGTTAAGTAGGTCTTCACTTGCACCTCCGATTTCCACGCTATTTAGCGGCTGCCTGACTTTGAGGCTCTGCTTAGCACGTTGAGACAACCCTTCATTTACTACCGACAAAACAAAGTCCATAGATTCGATCACCTTGTGGTCAATTTTTTGCTTACTGGGCCAATCTAGCAAATGTACTGATTCTCCTCCTGTTAAGTTTCTGTAAAGCTCTTCAGACAAAAAGGGCGTGAATGGTGCCATTATGATACTTAGCTGAACTAATACATAGTGCAGCGTTCTATATGCATCCTCTTTATCTCCGTCATTATCTGTCTTCCAGAAACGCTTTCTGCTTCTTCGCACATACCAATTACTGGCATTATCTAAAAATGGCATTAATTGCCTTAATGCAGCAGATAAATTATATGTTTCTGTGCCCTCTTTGACCGATTCGGCTAAAGCATGCACTTTAGATACTATCCAGATGTCCAATTTATTAGTCAACTCGTCCATTGGATCATCAAGCTTGCTATTCCATTCCCAGCCATCTACTTCGGCATAAAGTGTAAAGAAATCATACATATTCCAAATCATCCCGAGTTTGCGAGCTGTATCTGCGACTTCCCTGTCCGAGAGTGCGAAGTCTTCTCCATTGAGGAGTGGGGATTGCAGTAGCAGCAACCTGAAACTATCTGCACTATATTTATCCATCAGCTCGATTGGATCAGTATAATTTTTGAGCTTTTTACTCATTTTTTTACCATCGGCTGCATTGATAAAACCAGTACAGATAAGATTCTTGAACGGAGCCTTTCCGAAAAGCCCAACATTTACCGCCATCATCGAGTAGAACCAGCCACGTGTTTGATCGATTGCTTCAACGATGAAATCGGCTGGGAAACTATTTTCAAACTTTTTTATATCACTAAATGGATAATGGAATTGAGCAAAAGGCATACTACCACTTTCAAACCAGCAATCTATAACCTTTCCGATATGTTTCATCTCTACGCCATCTAGCTCAAAAGTTACATTCATAACGTTAGGAAGATGGTAATCATCTAGACGTGATCCCGTTAGTTCAAAAAATTCTTCATACGAACCAATAGCTTTTATCACTTCAGTCCCGTCAGGCCGCTTACCCCTCCACACCGGAATCGGCGTAGCCCAATAACGGTCTCGCGACAAATTCCAATCTGGAGCAGATTCTATAATATTCTTAAATCGCCCCTCCTTTAGAGCTTTTGGAGTCCAGTTAGTTGTTTCAGTTTCTTCAAGCATTTGCTGTTTCTGGCCTTGGATATCCATAAACCAGCTTGGGTGAGCCCTGTACATCAACTTAGAACCACATCGGTGACAATGAGGATAATCATGAGTTATATACTCAACCTTAAATGCTTTGCCTTCAGCAACTAGCGTTTTTGCAATTTCTTTATTTACTTCCCATATATTTTTTCCGAGCCATCTACCGGCAGTATAATTTCCGTTTTCATCGACTATAGGAATAATTGGCACTCCGTTTTTTCTGCAAAGTTCATAATCTTCTTCCCCGTAAGCTGGGGCTTCATGAACGATTCCCGTACCCTCAGTATCAAGCACGAAGTCAGCAGCAAGAATTTTATGGGCATCTGGACCGTGATTTTCGAACAAAGGAACATAATTTTTGTTTACGAGAGACTTACCCATTACTTTTTTTAGTAGTTTGTGCGGCAATTCATTATGCTTTTCATCAGTTAACACTCTTTTTACTGCATTATCTGCAATATAGATTTTCTTTCCTTCGAATTCTACGAGTGCATATTCAATTTCTTCGTTAACTGCAATCGCGATGTTAGCTGGTAATGTCCAGGGAGTAGTCGTCCATGCTAATACGTATTCATCTGAGTCTTCAAGCTGAAAATAGACATAGACACTTGGGTCGGTATCGACTTGATAACTATTTTCCATCGCAACTTCACTCTTAGAAATAGGGGTTGCGTCTTGGGTGCAATAAACAAGAATTTTTTCACCTTCATATATTTTTCCCTTTTCATACAAAGTCTTAAAAGCCCACCAGACACTTTCCATGTATTCTTTGTCCATAGTTTTATAGGCATTTTTAAATTCAACCCAGCGACCTATTCGATTAATTGCGTCTTCCCATTCTGTACCCGTCTTAACCATTGCCGCCCTACATGCAGCCACATAATCTTCAATTGAAATTTTCACGCCAATCTCTTGTTTATTTTTAATTCCCAAGCTCTTTTCTACGAATACTTCAGCCGGTAAACCATGGCAATCCCAGCCCCATCTTCTCTCTACTCGTTTACCTTGCATCGTTTGAAATCGCGCAACAGCATCTTTTACTGTAGATATAAGCAAGTGGCCATGGTGTGGTGTACCTGTTAGAAACGGAGGACCATCATAAAAAACCCAGGTTTTGTCTTCAGGGCGTTGTGAAATTGATTTATGAAACGTATCATTTTTTTCCCAATAGCGAACAAGATCTTTTTCATATTCTGCTGCTCTTCGTCTTGTTCCTTTTTGATACTTCATGATGAACCTTTCTTTAATAAATAAAACCACTGGGATCTATCGGATCCCGTATTGGGAGGTGCCATCCGATTTACCAGTGGTAGTGGTCACTTTTTTCAGCCCTAACGTGTGCTTCTGACGTCGCGTTCTACTGGGCCCTAAGGCCGTTCCTCACAATACATTCGTAGTTGATAGCTACTATTCTCTTCAAGGAGATGTATCTCACTAAATTGTATCTTTACTATATATTTTTTAAGTAAAAAATACAACTAGATCGATCGTTCCAAATAGAGCACCTCACTAAGCTGTGGCAAATCTGCGTTCCATAGTTGAATCAATGTGCCATCATCTGTGGTTATGAAAATAGCTGGGAATCGTAGTATATCGTAGAGGGCTGCAATTGCAGCCCCTTCTACGGTATCCTTGTCGTATTTAAGAATTTCTTCTCCTGTTTCCTGAAGATAGCGCCTTTCAAACTCTGCAACCGCTGCTTGATTATCAGAATTTGTTGAATATAAAAGGGTTGTTTTCATCTTGATCTATTATAGCTCATTTAGCTACAACCAGTGGTTGAACCACACGAGCTACAGACATAGCAGCTCCCTGCTCGCTGTGTCTGATTACCGCAGTTATAGCAGAGTGGCGCGGTTATATCTTTTTTTGGAGTAGCCGTTTTTGATGAAATAGTCGGTGAGGACTGTTCAATTACTGGCATCACTATATCGACGGGGCTCTTTTCAGACTCCACGTTAAGCATGGTCTGTTCAGCAACTGGCATATCATCCAAATCTGCGAGTCCAAGCTCGAGCCGATCATCAAACGAAAGGTAATCTAGCGCTAATCTTCTGAAAATATAGTCAGTAATTGAGCTTGCCGTTCGGATTTCTTTATCGTTGGTAATTCCTGAAGGAGCGAAGCTAGTACCCATAAGAGTTTTTACATAACTCTTCAAAGGAACGCCGTATTGTAAACCATGGCTTACTGAAATCGCAAAGGAATCCATGAGTCCCGACAAGGTTGAGCCCTGCTTAGCTACACTTACAAAAAGCTCTCCTGGCGTGCCATCTTCGTATTCGCTTACAGTGAAGTAACCCTTAAGATCACTGATTTGAAATTTATAGGTACTACTTCGTCTTCTTTGAGGTAACTCTCTTCTCACGGCACCCTTTACGATAAAGGATTCTTGTGCAACTACAGCAGTTGGCTGCTTTTCTTCTGCACCTTCTTTTTTCGCCATTGAAAGTGGTTGCGCAACCTTACAGTTGTCTCGATAGATGGCTACTGCTTTTACACCCATTTTCCAGGCATCTATATGCAATTGCTCTATATCTTCAACTGTTGCTTCTTCGGGCATGTTAACAGTTTTACTGATAGCGCCTGAAAGGAATGGCTGAACTGCCGCCATCATTTTTACATGTCCCAAGTAATGAATAGTATTATCACCCATAGAACAGGCGAATACTGGAAGATGTTCTTGTTTAAGATAAGGTGCCCCGATAATGGTTTTTTCCGTATCAATATATGCGATAATCTCATCACTTTCGGCTTTGGTATAACCGAGTTCCTTGAGTGCTCTTGGTACGGTCTGGTTCACGATACTCATAGTTCCGCCACCGACAAGCTTCTTTACTTTAACGAGCCCTAGATCAGGCTCGATACCTGTTGTATCGCAATCCATCATAAGCCCAATAGTTCCAGTAGGCGCAAGAACGCTTGCTTGACTATTTCTTACTCCGTGAACTTCAGCAATCTCGATCGCTTCATCCCAAGAGGTTGCCGCAGCACTTAAAAGTTCTTCAGCTACTAGGCCAGCGTTAATGCCATCGACAGCTTCACGATGCATTCTTAAGACACGAAGCATTCCTTCTTTATCTTTATGAAATCCGGCAAAAGGACCAACTCGACGAGCAATTTTTGCGCTCGTAGCATATGAGTGGCCGGTAAGCAGCGCAGTGATTGCTGCTGCCTGAGCTCGACCTTCGTCTGAGTCATATGGAAGGCCTTGAGCCATCAAAAGTGCACCAAGATTAGCGTAACCAATCCCTAGCTCTCGATATGCTTTTGCATTTTTACCGACCCCCTCAGTTGGGTAACTGGAGTATCCGACTAAAATTTCTTGAGCAGTAAAAATAAGTTCCACGCTATGCTTGAAAGCTTCAATGTCAAAGGTGTTGTCTTCTTTTAGATATTTAAGAAGATTGATGCTCGCCAGGTTACAGGCTGAATTATCAAGATGCATGTATTCGCTACACGGATTCGATCCGTTAATTCGCCCTGCATTTGGTGTAGTGTGCCAATTATTGATAGTTGTATCAAACTGCATGCCCGGATCAGCGCACTCCCATGCGGCTTGCGAGAATTCACGAAGTAACTTTCGAGCTTTTAAGGTCTTAACTGGCTCACCGCTAGTAACAGCTCGCAAATGCCAGTCTGCATCATCTTCAACTGCTTGCATAAATTCATCTGTTACGCGCACTGAATTATTAGCATTTTGGTATTGAATGCTGAAATTATCTCTACCATCTAGACTCATATCAAATCCTGCGGCTTCGAGCGCTCGAGCTTTTTTCTCTTCAATTGCTTTACACCAAATAAATTCTTCAATATCTGGGTGATCTACATTTAAGATTACCATCTTTGCGGCTCGCCGAGTTTTGCCACCACTTTTTATCGTTCCCGCACTAGCGTCCGCTCCACGCATGAAGCTTACCGGACCGCTTGCTTTGCCGCCACTTGCGCTTAATCTTTCGGCACTTGATCGAATTGGCGACAGGTTGATTCCGGAACCGGAGCCACCCTTAAAAATAGTTCCTTCCTCAACATACCAATTAAGGATTGCAGGCATGGTATCTTCAATTCCAAGGATAAAACATGCGCTAGCTTGCTGAGATCGTGTAGGCACGCCAATATTAAACCAAACTGGAGAGTTGAAGGCTGCCCGCTGTGTCGCAAGAATAAATTTCAATTCTTCGCTGAAATTATTAGCCTCTTTTTCATCAATAAAATAACCTTCTTCCATTCCTGCTCTCGTAATTGTGTCAACAATACGATTAATAAGAGTTTTTATGGATGCCTCTCTGTCGGAATGCCCAGGTGTACCGGCAAAATATTTTTGTGCAACAATATTTACCGCGTTGAGTGACCAATCCTCTGGAAACTCAACATTCTTCTGCTCGAATACAGGAGTATCCGTCATAGGATTCTTAATAAGAGAATCTCTCTTCGCCCACTTGATACCATCGTAAGCATTTTTATTTTGTCGCGTAAAGAAACGACTCATACCCAAGGCAGTTGTTTGTGCCATATTTATACCCTCACTTTTTTAATTTAATATTTTTATAGTTTTTATTAAGCTCGCTGCTGATCGAAAGTCTCTCGTTTTTCGGTCAACAAATAAACGTGCTCTGCACAAAAAGCGAGGTATTTAACCTAACTCTCTTTGCAAAACCCACTTATCTTAAAGAGCGACTACTCTGTGCTTATCTTTTTGGCACGAATCTGAGCAAGTTCTGCTTCAAAACCCGTGATATCAGTAAACCGTCTATATACACTCGCAAAACGTACATAGGCAACTTCTGATAATTCAGCAAGGTGAGCCATCACCATTTCTCCGAGCTCTCTTGAGTCAATTTCTGCATCACCACTACCATATAATTCATTTTCTAAATGAGCTATGAGGTTCTCTAGCTGAAGAGTGGTAACTGAAGTTTTTTCACAGGCTCTATGAAGTCCTGCAAGAAGCTTCGCTCTATTAAAGAGTTCTCGTGCTCCACCACTCTTAATAACAACTAGCTGGGGCCGCTCAAGGCGCTCATAGGTAGTAAAACGAGAATGACAATGTGGGCACTCTCTTCTTCTTCTAACAGACTCACCTTCGGCGACATCTCTAGATTCTATTACCTTTGTGTCGTTAAATTGGCACTGATGGCACTTCATTTGTAATCCTCTCGATTGCTTTCTAACGTGCAATCACTATATATAGTGTATATAGTAACTATGTTATACCCCCCATGTAGTGTTTGCAAGAAAAAAATGTCGTAATTTTATAAACAGCCGTAAAATGCTAGAGCTTGTCTTTTTCTTCAGTTTTATCGCCTTTTTTCTTTCTTTTAAGTCTTCGAAGAAAACTTGGCTTATCAAACTCACTATCATCGACTTTATCTTTATCTTCATCAAGAGTCCACATATTAGGAAGTGGTGATTCATCGTGAAGTTCACTAGCCGTATCAGGCTTATGGTCTTTAAGTTCCATGCTAATATCTTCTACATCTTCACTCTTAAGATCTGTATTTTTTGTGAAGGTTTCGTTATCTACATCTGCCGCTAACTTAGCAGCATCGGGATCAATTTCTTCATCCTCTTCTTGCTTAGCTGCAGCGATAGCGTTTTTTTGGCGGTGATTATACGCCTCGTCAAAACCAGTCGCGACCACAGTAATAATAATTTCACCGTCTATGTCTGGATTGATAGTTGCCCCAAATATAATATTAGCTTCAGGATCTGCGGCTGCAGTAATCGCTTCGGCTGCTGCATTAATTTCATGCATCGTCATATCAAGGCCCCCAATGACATTAAATAAGATACCTCGAGCACCATCTATAGAAACTTCAAGAAGTGGTGATTCGATAGCTTGATGGGCCGCCTCAACTGCTCGATCGTCTCCACTCGCTCGCCCAATACCCATAAGAGCGGAGCCAGCATTATGCATAACAGTCTTAACGTCAGCGAAGTCGAGATTAATAAGCCCATGGACAGTGATTAGATCTGAGATACCCTGCACCCCTTGACGAAGTACATCGTCGGCAACTTGAAAGGCCTCAAGTAACGGAGTCTTCCTATCGATTGTCTGTAAAAGCCTATCGTTAGGGATAGTTATCAATGTATCGACATTGTTTCGTAATTTTTCAATAGCAAATTCTGAATTTTTTCTTCTTTTTTCACCTTCAAATGCAAACGGTCGAGTAGCAAAGCCAACAACAAGAGCTCCTGCTTCTTTGGCTACTTGGGCAACTATATACCCTGCACCGCTTCCTGTACCGCCACCAGCACCTAAGGTGACAAAAACCATGTCTGCACCTTCAAGCGCCTTCTTTAGATCATCAATTGATGACTTAGCCGCACTCTCGCCAACTATAGGATCCGCGCCAGCTCCCAAGCCTCGCGTTGAGTCACCACCGATATGAATTTTATTTTCTGCTTTAGAATGATGAAGCGCCTGTGCATCAGTGTTAACGGCTATGAATTCAACACCCTTGATTCCGGCTTCAACCATCCGATTTACGGCTGCACCACCAGCACCGCCTACTCCAACGACTTTAATTCTTGCAAAAGTTTCAATTTCTGGGGTAACTTGGGGCATTATCTTCGAACCTTCCTAATTAGCTTACTTGTTCAATTATAACCCATAGATAATAAAAAGTATTCAATTTAAATTCAGCAAAAATCCACAGAGAAATTAGTTATTCGCCAAAAATAACTAATTTAAAATATTCTTAATTTTTTTGAACAGTCCACTCGTAACAGTATTTCCTGATGGAAGCATTTGATTAATGCTATGTCCTTCGAGAATCATATCCAGCATCATAAGGCCAATCGAAGTCGCATACTCTGGACCAGCAATAGTATCGGCTAGGCCGCCGACATTACTGGGTTTACCAACCTTAGCTGATAACTGCAGTCGTTCTTTTGCGTAGTTAGCGAGTCCGCTCATGTTCGCCATTCCGCCTACTAAAACGACGCCGCCAGGCAACTTCCTGGATTTCCCTACTTTTTTAAATTCTCGATCTATTTGCTCAAAAAGTTCTTCCATTCTTGCTTCAACAACAATGCGTATTATCTTTTCGGAAAAATGGTGTCTCTTTCCTTCAAATTCAACACTTACTGTTTCTGCTGGTGGATTTTTGAAATCTAGAGTTGCATGCGTTTTCTTAACTTTATCCGCAATCTCGAGTTCTGTCTTAAGGCCAATCGCCAGATCATTTGTAAGGTTCTGACTACCTATTGGAATCACGGCTACATGCTCTACTTCGCCCTCTTCAATGATAACGATATTAGTGGTACCGGCTCCGATGTCTATGACTGCTGTACCTGACTCCTTTTGGCGTCTGTCTAAGACAGCTTCTGCTGCAGCTAGACTTGAGAACGTTCTGTGCCGAATCATTGAATCGGCTCGCTCAAGTGATAATTCTAACGTTTTCAGTAAAGGAATTCCAGCAGTAACAACTAGAGTATCCACTTCAAGCCGTACTCCTTTCATTCCAACAGGATCTTTGATCTTATCCTGCCCATCAATCGAGTAACTTTTGGCAAAAATTTGAATAATTTCTCTATTTGCGGGTAGATTAATAACGGCTGCGGCTTCTTCTACTCTCAAGCGATCATCGTCACTGATAATTCGATCAGGGCTACTGATAGCTACGACTCCTTTAGAGGGCTGGCTACTTATGTGCGCTCCATTGACATTTATCGTTGCACCATCAATCCTGACCCCTGTCATTCGTTCGGCTTCAGAAATAGCTTCGCTAATCGCAGAGGCGACATCTTCGGTATGCACCACTGATCCTTTTCGCATACCATTATTCTCTTTCGTGCCCACACCAATAACAGAAAGTGTATTTTCTGTTTCATGATGTTCGAGCATACCTACAACACAACGAATTGCTGAGGTGCCTATATCAAGCCCGACGTAGTAAGGAGCTTTTTGCATACCTATTAGTATACTGCTTGTGCTCTTTATAGAGCAAGATACAAATGACTATTAGCGCGTTAATATTTCAAAACCATCTTCAAGCACCAATATAGTGTCCTCAAAGTGCGCTGCGGTACTACCGTCGCGTGTGAGCACCGTCCAACCGTCGTCTGCTGTATAAACCTTATAGGATCCGAGCGTTGCCATAGGCTCAATTGCAATAGTCATGCCTGCTTCAATTACTGGCCCACTATTTTCTTTACCATAATTTGGAATGTTGGGGTCTTCATGAAGTTGATGCCCTACCCCGTGCCCCACTAAATCCCTTACGATTCCATATCCATGATCATCGAGTACAGACTGAATTGCTGCAGATATATCACCAATCCTTGCGCCCGCTCTTACTTGGTTGATACCCGCGTCTAGAGAAGCAGCCGTACTAGCGATTAACGCCGATTTTGCTTTATTTGGCGCACCGACGAGTATAGTTCGCGCTGCATCGGTTATCATGCCTTCGTAATTTACTCCAAAATCAAAACTAACAACATCACCATTTTTTATTATTTTTTTTCCCGGAATTCCATGCACCACTTCGTCGTTCACTGATATGCAAATAACGGCAGGATAATCATAATAGCCCAAGAATGCTGGGCTGCCACCCAGTTTCTTTAGTTTCTTAGCGGCGATAGCGTTAATGGCCTCAGTAGTAATTCCAGGCTTTAAGTTTGCCTCAACTTCACTAAGAACACTGGCAAGAATCTGACCACTTTTTCTCATTTTTTCAATTTCTTGAGGTGTTTTTATTTTAGTCATCATGCTGAATAACTCCTGAATCTTTAAGCCCCTTCAAGAGATCTTTGAAGACTGCGTTAGGGTTCTGGTGAGCATTTACCTCTATGACTGGAACTCCATTATCTGAAAAAAGTTTAATTATTGCAGTGATCGTTAAATCAAACTCATTGAATCTTTCTCTGATAGCATCATCCTTATCGTCAGGTCTTGCTCGCTCAAGCAATCGCTCTTTGGCATGCTCTTTTTCAGCTTTCAAAAATAAAATCGCGTTGAGATCATATTTATGTTGATTTTTCTGCTCAAGCAACCACTGTGCCTGCTTAGTAGTACGGGGAAATCCATCTAAGATAACCTCGCCTGCACTGCTTAGTCTTTGTAACTCATTGTTGACTGTTGTGATGACATAGTCATCATCAAGTAGCGCTCCAGTTAACATTTTTTGCTGCATTTCAACGGGGGTTGTTTTGCGCAGTAATTCACCAACAGACAGCGCAACCATTCCCTCCTGTGTAGCCAGAAGATTACTTTGAGTACTTTTTCCTGAACCGGCTACTCCAAGAATTAAAAGCATTGCTATTTTCCTTCCAGGAAATACTTAACACGTTCCGTGACCAGTTTACCGTCTGCATTGCCGGCACACTTTTTCATCACTTGCGACATAAGTATACCGAAATTTACACCTGGATTTTCCTTTGCAGAAGCTGCAATAAACGCATCTATATCATCTTCACTTAATTGCTTAGGGACATAGCTTGAATAGAGCTCTCTTTCAAATTCTTCTTGTTTCGCCTGTTCTTCTCTACCATTTTCAGAAAATAAGTCACGTGCTTCAATGCGAGCTTTAATTTCTTTACGAACAACCGCAGTCGCTTCTTCATCATTTAAGTCATGCCCTAAAGCAATCCTGGCATTTAATAAAGAGCTTTTTAATAAACGTAGCGCTTCAGCAGTGGTCTTTTCACCACTTTTGAGCGCTACGTTTATATCTTGAGAAACTTTATCTTGCATTAGCGTAAACCAAGTTTAGCTCTTTTTGCTTTGACTGCTTTTCTTTCGTTTCGAACGATTGCCTTAATGCGACGATCTCTCTTAGAAAGAGGCTTTTCAAAGTATTGCACTAACTTGACTTCAGCTAAAACACCCGACTGTTGAACTTTACGTCCAAAACGTCGGATTAAACTTTCAGTGGATTCTTTGGAATCTTTTCTTGTTACTTGAATCATACTTGCAGTATTTTAACTTAAATTAAGGGGTTTTACAAGAGTAAGTGTTATTTATTTCTTGATATTAAGCGTATTTGACCGTTGGGTAGCATTCGCTCGTTGACTCTTGAGTACGATTCCCTGCAATTCTTTAAAAATTGGAAAATTCTTATTAGTTGAATATATTTTAGTATTTCCTTGTTTTTCACTTGTTAGGAAACCGACTTTTTCAAGACGCTTTAATTCTCTTTGGATATTTCCAGCATCTTCTTTTATGAGCTTAGCAAGCCCTCTTACGTGAGTTTTGAAATCAGGAAACTTGGCATAGACAACTATGATTTTCCGTCGAACTCTTGAAGTAATGAAAACATCTAACATATTAAAACACCTGCTGTTAATCGAACAACGTAAATTATAACGACTTGCTGGCGCCCTGTAAAGCTTTTATATATTTTAGCGTATAGTTTAGGGTATGAAATACGTGGAAGTAGCAATCGCTAAACAGCATACCGGAAACAAGTTCTTCACCTACCAGGCTGACGATACAGTGGAGTGCGGTTCCATTGTTAGAGTTCCATTTGGGAAGAAATATTGTCTAGCTGTTGTAAGAAAAAATGTTACCCAACCAACATTTGCAACAAAACCTATATCAGAAGTGCTGCCCTATTCACTCCCAGCTTCAAGTCAAAGATTACATGACTGGATGACCCCCTTTTATCCAGATGATAACGGATTAATCACACAACTCTTTATTCCTGGCTCTATTGTAAATAATCCAAGCCAACGAGAAGTTCACTTGTATCAGCCAAAAAATATGCCCTTGCCGAAAGCAACTGAAGAGCAAAAAAAAGCTTTACTTATATTAGGAGAACCAGAAACTACGAGAGCACTTCTTCACGGTGACACTGGTACTGGAAAAACCCGCGTCTTTATTGAAATAGCTCAACAGATTATCGACGAGGGGAGATCGGTATTAATTCTAACTCCTGAGATTGGCCTAACTCCACAACTAGTGCAGGAAGTCTCCCGGCATGCTAATGCTCCTGTTATCCTTTATCACTCAAATCTCACTCCAGTAGAACGAAGAAAAGTATGGGAATATTGCGCCTCAAAAAAAACACCGACTATATTCATAGGCCCCCGCTCAAGTCTTTTTCTTCCATTTAATAATCTGGGCTTTATCGTAATCGATGAAGCACATGACAGCTCGTACAAGCAGCTACAATCGCCACACTATCAAAGCCTTCATATCGCCTCCAAGCTAGCGCAAATCCATGAAGCAAATCTTCTATTAAGCACAGCGACTCCTAATACTGAAGATTATTACAAAGCTCAGCAAAATAACTATGAAATTATAAGAATGAAGAAGCCTGCCGCAGGTAAACACGCAGCGGAGAATAAGTTAATCGATATAACCAATAGGGATCTATTCACCAAAAACAACTTAATTTCCGATGAATTACATTCAGCAATTGATAATGCACTCAAAAATAATGAGCAAGTTATGCTCTTTCTTAATCGCAGAGGTAACGCGCGTTTAGTACAGTGTGCTGATTGTGGATGGCAGCTTGATTGCCCTCATTGTGGACTTCCATTAACCTACCACAAAGATGATCATGAAATGCGCTGCCATAGCTGCAGCTATAAACAGGCGGCGATCTATCAATGCGAAAGCTGTAAATCGACAGAAATAAAATTTAAAAATATAGGGACCAAAGCACTGGTGTCGGAAATAGAAAAGTTATTTCCTAAAAAAATAATTATGAGGTTTGATGCTGACTCTTTAACGAACGAAAAACTTCAGGATAATATTTTTAAATTAAAGGCTGGGGAAATAGATATCGTAATTGGCACACAGCTTATTACTAAAGGAATTGATCTTCCCAAACTTACTGTGGTAGGAGTAATAAACGCCGATTCGGGCCTGAATCTACCCGACTTCGCATCTGAAGAAGTAACCTTCCAGCAGCTTTATCAGGTAGTCGGAAGAGTTGGTCGTGGACATAAATTGAGCAAATCTTTTATTCAAACTCGTGTTCCTGAGCATCCCATTATGCAGGCGATATCGCATCGATCTTGGGAAGATTTCTATGAATATGAACTTGCTAAAAGAAAGCGTTTTCTCTACCCTCCTTTTTGCTATCTCGCAGTCGTCAAGATAAGTAAATCCAAACTTGAAGGCTCCATCGAAGCTGCTCAAAAATTATTTAGAATACTTCAAAAAAATAAAAAAATACACATTCTCGGCCCTTCTCCATCATTTTACGAGAAAAAAGATGGCAAATATAGCTGGCAAATCATAGTTAAATCATCTAGCCGAATCGCCATTGTCGAAAGCCTATCTAGCCTTCCGGTGGGATGGATATCAGATATTGACCCGGTAAGTCTTTTATAGATATTGCACCTCTGTTATACTTACAGCAATATGTCGACTAAAGATGAAATAATCACCCTACCTAATAAGAATTTACGGAAAAGATCAGTTAAGGTCGGCATTGTTAGTGAAGAAATTAAAGCTATTATCAAAGGAATGGAAGATGCGACACTGGATTGGGAAAATTCCAGAAAACATGAATTGGGCGTAGCCCTTGCTGCAGTTCAAATGGATAAATTACTGAGGATTGTCATTATTCGAGAGGATTTTGAAAATAAAAATAACACGGATTTTACGGTATTCATAAATCCAACCATAACAAAGTATGAGGGCAACTTAGTTGATGACTACGAGGGCTGCCTTAGTATCAAAGATGTTTATGGCCTTGTCCCGAGGTATGAAAAAGTTAAAGTAAAGGCCATTGATCTAAGTGGTAACGAGTTTAGGGTTACGGCTGAAGGATTTTTAGCACGTATTTTTCAACACGAAATTGATCATACTAACGGTATACTCTTTATTGATCACATAAAAGACGATGCGGATGCATTTTACAATTTGACCCCAAAAGGTCATCTAGAAAGTCTAGACTATGAACATGATGTCCAAAAAAATCCTATTCTTTGGTAGTGGCCCTGTTGCCGCCGCAAGCTTGGAAAAACTTATTAAGCATACAGATATCAGCTTAGTGGTTACCAAAAGAAAGGCACCGAGATTCAAAGGTACTCCACCCGTAGAAGCAGTGGTCAATGAGCACGGAATGAAGCTATCTTTTGCAGATAACAAAACCGAACTCGAAGAATTAATTTTAGGTATGGACGAAAAATTTGATCTTGGGATTGTCCTCGACTATGGAGTTATCATCACGGAAAAAACGATACAATCATTCCCTCTTGGTATTATAAACAGTCATTTTAGTCTTCTGCCTGAGTGGCGAGGCGCCGATCCTATAACATTTTCACTTCTTTCAGGACAGGTCGAAACGGGGGTTTCTCTCATGCAAATCGATAGTGGCCTTGATACCGGTAAACTGTTTGAAACTTCTAATATTTCAATAAGTACCATCGATACAAACCCTTCTCTTACTGAAAAATTAATCAACCTTAGTGACGGGTTATTGCAAAAAAATATTCCACTCATATTGAATGAAACAGCTACGAAATTTTCACAAGATACCAATCAATTAACGACCTTTTCTAAAAAAATCATGAAGGAAGATGGTCTTTTAAATTTAAATAAGCCAGCTTCCGTACTTGAGCGAGAAATTCGCGCTTTCAAGGGTTGGCCTCGTAGTAACATGAAACTAGGAGAGCTTGATGTGATAATAGAAGAAGCGACTATCTCTGATATATCTGTGGCCTTAGGTAAGATCACGATTGACGAGCAGGATCATATAATTATAGGTACAGTGAAAGGTAGCTTAAAAATAAACAAACTCATGCCACTTGGAAAAAATGTAATGAGTTCAAAAGATTTTCTAAACGGCTACAGAAATCGACTTAGTTTAGAGAATTAAACTGTTTGCTCTTGGCTTGCGGCAAGTATCATTGGGGCGTTTGCTTTAACTTCATCCTTAAGCGTATCAAGCTCAGCTGCAACAACGTCCTTATAGGTTGGCACATTTGCCTCGAGCCATTTCAGCCCGCCCGCTTCATCTCCGGCATTCATAAGTACTTCGAATTCCTCAAGTTGAGATGCAGTCATATTCTGAGCCAGCTTCATTCCAACCCGCAGCTCAAGCGTTTCATAGATATGACCCAGCATAGTCTTTTTCTCCTCAGATGGAAGATTACTAAGACCAAGTTCTGCTAAAAAATTGTCATCTAATTTAAACATAAGCGTTTCCTTTATTTAAATGTATTATAGACTATTTTAAACTTCTTGCGCGAATTTCTTTTGTGAAAAACTCTATTCGATCACCTTCTTCGAGGTCGACTCTACTCGTTGTCAGAATGTTGACTCCACACATTTCACCCTCTAATACTTCTTTCGTATCTGTCGGGCCATGCTTTAAGTTTGTTACTACAAGATTCTCTCCAAGCACTTCTTCGCCTCTGTAGATTGTTACTGTAGATGGAACGACTAATTTTCCCTTTGTAGCTTCACCACCAAAGATAAGCTCTGTTTTGGTTGTTTTAAATACTCCTCTGACGAGAAGTCTTCCAACGTTAGTAATAATTTCTTCGTCAATAAGCATTTCGCTTAATTCTTTCTTGGCGTCATCAAGAAGCTCATAGATAATCCTGTAGAGCCGAACCTGCACTTTGTCTCGTGAAGCTATATGCTTGATGTTTGGAGGCATTGTCGCATTAAAACCATAGATGATAGCCCCTGTAGTAGCAGCCATCCTAATATCGTTATCAGTAATAGCTCCGACCCCCGAACCTACTACCCGGATTGAGACTTCATCAGTATCGAGGGTTTTTAAGCTGTCAATTACTGATGTAAGTGAACCCTGGACGTCCGCTTTTACGATAACGTTAAGCTCCTGCATGGTTGTTTTCTTATTAATAAGACGGATAAGCTCACCACCGGTCATCCCGTTATTACCATTTGATGCATTTGCTCCTAAGGAATTCTCAGCAACAGTAGCGCGGGCAATTTTTTCTGTTTTAACTACGATGAATGTATTACCGAATTGAGGCAATGCTTTAAATCCGGATACAACAATTGGAGTTGATGGGCCAGCTTCAGAAATAGTTTTTCCGAGTGAATTTTCAAGAGTTCTCACTTTTGCATAGGTATCACCGGCAACAATGAAGTCGTCTTTTTTTACCATTCCGTGCTGGATGAGTGCAACTGCAACAGATCCTCTTCCTTGCTCCATGTGTGATTCGATTACTAAGCCCTCGCCGGGTACATCAGTGTCAGCCTTAAGTTCTTCTACGTCTGCAACAAGCAACACCATATCAAGCAGTTTATCAATTCCCTCCTTTGTCTTAGAAGATACTGGAACGATAATCGTATCCCCTCCCCATTCTTCAGGAATCATTTGCTGCTCGCTAAGTTGCTGCTTAATTCTATCTAGGTTTGCACCTTCTTTATCGATTTTCGTAATAGCAACAATCATATGCGCACCGGCTTTACGAGCAAACCTTATTGCTTCAAGAGTTTGTGGCTTTATTCCATCATCTGCGGCAATTACAATAATCACGACATCTGTCAAAAATGCACCATGTTCTCTAAGCGCCGCGAATGCTTCGTGCCCTGGAGTATCTAAAAAGGTTATCATTCTATCGCTATGCTCAACTTGATAGGCAGAGATGTGCTGCGTGATACCACCAGCTTCCCCAGCGGTAACATTCGCACTTCGAATAACATCAAGAAGGCTTGTTTTTCCGTGATCAACGTGGCCCATTACCGCAACCACTGGGGGTCGAGTGAGTGCCTTATCGCTTACTTCTCTTTTAACCTTCTTAACTGTTTCTTTTTCATTGGTTTCTTCTTGCTTACTAACAATTTCGATGTCTTCGATTCCAAGTTCCCCGACAAGGATTTGAGCAGTATCTACATCAATTTTTTCATTGATAGTAACCATCATTCCGTTCTTAAAAAGAACAGAGATTAGTCGAGTTGCTGGCAACGATAACTTTTCAGCTAAAGCACCGATGGTTATCATGTCACCTATTTCAATTTTTCGTGCCATGGTTACTACCTAATGCCTTTCTTTATGTTAACTACGCTGCACTCATCGTGAGGGGGTATTCTTTTTTCTATTTAAGACTAAGCGCTATCTTGCGCGCTTCTTTGTTTACGTCTAAAACTTTAAATTCTTTTTTCTCGTTTAATTTAAAGATTTTTTCAGGATCAACGGCGTCATCTCCACCTTCAGCAATTTCTGATACGTGTACAAGTGCTTCAACAGCAGGAGTAAGTTGAACGAATGCACCAAAAGGTGTAATCCGTGTAATTGTTCCTTCGACTGTAGCACCCTTTTTAATCTTCTCAACATCCTTAATCCACGGATCTTCCGCCATTTGCTTAAGGCTTAGGCTCAAGCGATCCTTATCAATAGCAATGATCTTTGCAGTTATCTTATCGCCGGTCTTAACATACTTGCGTGGGTCTTCAACTCGTTCCCATGAGATTTCAGAGATATGAATTAATCCTTCAATGCCGTCGATGTTTACGAAAGCACCGAAATCAATAACACCAGTTACGACACCTTCTACGGAATCACCAACCTTAAGTTCGCTAAATCTAGATTGCATGTCATCTTTGATAGCTTCTTTTTCACTGAAGATTAATTTGTTATCTTTTCGACTTGCGTCAAGAAGGCGTACACGAATTGGCTTACCAATAAGAGAATTAAGCTTCTGTAAGATTTCGTCTTTATCTGCACCAGAAACGCGTGGATAATGATCAGCGCTTAATTGGCTGACAGGAAGGAACCCTCGAATACCTTCAAGTTCGATCAAAAGACCACCTCTATTGGCATCATAAGGTGTAATTTCAAGAATTTCACCATCATCCATAACTCGCTTAAGCTCGTCCCAGCCTCTATCTTTCGCAGCTTTTTTAAGGCTAAGTAGTGCGTAGCCATCTTCAATTTCAGGATCAACAACGCTTGCGCTAATTGATTGCCCTACTTCTAACTGTTGGCCGTAGCCAATTTCTCTTCGCATTACCACACCAACACCATACGGGCCCAAGTCGAGCCACATTTCGTGTTTCTTTATAGATGTAATAGTTGCATCTAGTACATCCCCAGCTTTTAGTGTCTTAAGATCACTCTCAGCTAATAGTTCGTCCATTGTTAATTTAGTACTCATTGTGATTAAATCACTCCTTTAAAATATATTTTCTGTATGAAATCAAATGTAGATTACTTGCTGAACTTTAAGCAAGATTCTCTGTTATTGATTCCACCTTCAGATTAATGATTATTATACCCTATTTGTATCTGAGGTACAACAGATAACGAAGTTGGTGCTATTGGGATATCCAGTAGTTGAATTTATACGTCTTGGTTGTTTGCGATTCGTTAACGGTTCCTATATTAAATCCGGCTAGTGATCCGTTTGAATCGGCATATGGGCTCACTGCGGCGCTTAATGAATCTTTCGGACTAATAATAACGACTGGCGCCCTCCCATAAGGAGTATTGAAGGTAATGTTAGCGAGTGTTCCTGATGAGGTGTTAGCTCCTGTCGTTATGGTAATGGTACCAGCGGTATCGTTACCATCTATTGTCACTGTTGGTGCTGCAA
>Ga0209499_1000546_pt1 | contig 27676 bp, 26 predicted proteins | sample C_130208_EF_Meta_FD_187306 | JGI IMG/M metagenome (GOLD analysis project Ga0209499, IMG submission 187306) | Freshwater microbial communities from Lake Croche, Canada to study carbon cycling - C_130208_EF_MetaG (SPAdes) (version 2) | ecosystem: Environmental > Aquatic > Freshwater > Lake... | reverse complement strand
ATCGCCCGTTCCGTTGTCGCCCTTGAGGAGCTCGTCGTCCTGAGCGGTAATCCCGGCCAACGCTGCGTCAACCGTCATGACCACGAGACCGCACAAGCTGAACACCTCGATGATGGGTGGGAGCAGTGCCCGGGTCGATTCGAACACGACGACGGGTCGGTTGGTGGACAGGATCCGTCGCGATCCGCGGATGACCTCGAGCTCGAAGTTCTCAACATCGATCTTGATGAAGTCCACCACCTGGCTGGGGTCGATGATGTCGTCTAAGGGCATCATCTCGACGGTGATGACCTCGACGGCGTGTCCGGCCTCGATGCTGGGGCGCACCGTCACGCTTGACACGGCGGGGTTGTCACGGTTGACCCGGAATTCCACTGTCGAACGATCGGTTCCGAGGGCGACCTGCCAGATTGAGACCCGAGGGAGACGGGTTCGGAGGTTGGCAGCAAGGAAAGCGATGGGTTCGATCGCATACCCTTGGCCCTTGGGGGCGGCCCGCTGGAGCTTTGTCGAGATGACTCCGAGGTTTGCACCGGCGTCGATCCATGTTGAGTCGTGCCGAAGGACTCGTCGAGCGATATCGATGGTCTTGCGATTGTAGGAACGGGATTTCGCGACACTCCGAGGAAGGAGGATCTCGGGAGCGAAGTACACGAGATGAACGAAGGTTCGCCGAAGGAGCAATTCCACGTGCAGCAACCTCGCCACCCGGAGGACGAATCCCCGAATCCCGGTGGACGCCTGGCGGCCGCTCGATTGATCGGCTGCGCCCACGCTGGCCACCCGAGGTCGCGACCGGTCCTTGGCGCCGGTCCTAAGGATCCATGCAGGTCCGCTTCCCCCGGGGTAAGGCATTCAAGGAGTCACCGACGGAGGTGCCGTCTACGTGATCGTCCGCTCGATGCCGACGAGGCTTGAGTGAGGTCTGGGCGGACCGATGACTTCGGCTGTTATGAGTGGGGCTAGTAAGAATCGAACTTACGACCTCAGCATTATCAGTGCTGCGCTCTAACCGACTGAGCTATAGCCCCCAACGGATGACGAATCTACACCGTGGAAACTGGGAGGCACTTCGATATCATCATCCTATGCCGTCCGGGCCCTCCTCCCGAGCTGCTGCGCCCGCTCGAGACCGGGTGGTCGATGAGTCCGGAGCGCCACCGGGAGGACGGTCGTTCCGACCTGACGTGCAGGGTCTCCGGGACCTCGCGGTGGCGCTGGTGGTGCTCTTCCATGCCGGTGTTCGCCAAGTGTCGGGGGGCTATGTCGGTGTTGACGTGTTCTTCGTCCTCTCTGGCTTCGTTATCACCGGACTCCTCCTCCGGAGGTCAGCAAGCCGCCGCGCCATGGGGCTGGCGGACTTCTACGCACGCCGGGCCCGTCGGATCCTCCCGATGGCCACCCTGGTCATTGTGGCCACCGTGGCCGCGTCGTATCTCATCCTCGGGCGTTTCGTTGGTCGCGGGGTGGCCGTCGACGCCCGCTGGGCATCGGTGTTCTTGGCCAACGTCCACGCCATCGGCGTCGGGACGGACTACTTCCATGCCGGCGGTCCGGTCTCTCCGCTCCTCCAGTTCTGGTCACTCTCGGTGGAGGAGCAGTTCTATCTGGTCTTCCCTCTTCTGCTGGCTGGGGCGCTGCTGCTGGGTCGGCGTGATCGACAGCATCACCGACTGGTGCTCCTCCTCGGGATCGTCGTCGCCGCCTCACTCGCTCTCTCTGTGCTTCAGACCACTTGGTCGCCGACCGTGGCGTATCTGTCACCCTTCACTCGGGCATGGGAGCTTGGCCTTGGTGGTCTCTGCGTGGTTCTGGCCCCATGGGCACAACGCTGGCCGCGAGGCGTGGCGACGGCTGCCGGATGGCTCGGTCTGGGCGGCATCCTCGCAGCCGCCTGTGGCTTCGACGCGTCGACCGCATATCCCGGGGTGTCGGCACTCGTCCCGGTGGGAGCTACGGCCCTCGTGGTGCTCGCGGGATCCTCTGAGCTTCGATCCGGTCCAGAATGGCTGCTTCGCCGGAGGTCGCTGCAGTGGGGTGGTGCAGTCTCGTATTCGCTGTACTTGTGGCACTGGCCGATGCTGGTGATCGCCACCGAGGCGGCAACGACCCCGCTGTCGCCGCTGGATCGCACGTCACTGGTGGTGGCCTCCGTAGTCTTGGCAGAGTGCTCGCGGCGGTTCCTCGAGGACCCGGTGCGCCACGCGCCAGGACTCGGAGCATCCTCGCGGCGGAGCTTGGGACTTGGTGCGGTCTTGATTACAGGAACAGTCTTGGCCACCACGGTGCTCCTGGCGACGACTGCCTCCCCGACGCCCACCTCAGTCAATCCCAATCGATCCCATCGGCCAACGCTCGCCGCATTGCGCGCCAAGATCGCAGCGGGAGTGGTGACGACGGCGGTACCCCTTGGCGTTGTGCCGCCGCTCGGACCACCGACCCTTTCGTTGTCGGGGCCGCGGGTTCCAGCACGCTGCGTGGTCGAGTCAGCCACGCAGTCCTCGATGGATCCCTGCACCTTCGGACGTCCAGGCTCATCGACCACCATCGTGCTCCTCGGGGATTCGACGGCGGCCATGTGGTCGAGCGCCTTCATCCGTCTGGCGACCACCGAAGGCCTTCGTCTGGTTCTGCTCGCCAAGACGGGCTGCGCCCCATGGTTGACTCCCGATCTCATCTTCGGCGGGGGAAGAAATCCGGCCTGCGATGCGTGGCATCGCTTCGAGGTGGCCGAGGCTCGCCGGCTCCGACCAAAGGCGATCTATGTCACGGGATATGTCGGCGAACCGGCGGCATCGTCAGAGGTCCCCGCCGGGATTACTCGGCTGCTCTCGGCCTTGCGGCGCACCAGCCGTCACGTGACCGTGCTGAGCAACCTTCCGGCAGTCCCACGAGGCCAGTCCGACCCGGCCGTGTGCGTGATGATTCACCCGACAACTATCGAGCGGTGCAACCTTGACGTGGCGGCCTTCGAGTCGAGCTACGGATGGTTCCGCACCGCGCTTGAACGAAGTGCCGCGGTGACCGGTGCTCGGTTCGTCAACCTTGATCCCCTGTTCTGCACGGCCACCACCTGTCCGATGGTCGTCGGGAGCCACCTCGTCTGGCGCGACCTCTTTCATGCCAATGTGGCCTATGTGGGGTGGACCTCGCGGGCGCTCGGCGAGGTGCTGGGTCCCTTGGCCGGTGGATCATCGACAACGTCTGGGTCGACCCGATCGACACCGAACTCGCCGTGACCATCTTGGTGCAGCGAGGGCTTATTGATCCCAAAGCTTGATGGCGAGGGACTGGCTGGCGGTGGCGAGCAGCGTCCCCTTCTCGGACCACATGTACGCGGTTCCCTGGGCGTAACCGTTCACGAGAGCGTCCATCCGGATGTCACACAGGACCCATTCGGTCTCCTCAAGCTGGACCATGCGAATGGTGTTGTCAAGGCTCCGACCCATGACCCGCATGCCGAGCGGGTGGGCGACACCACCCGAGACATAGTCGCCGAAGATGGCGAGCGTGGCGGCTGAAGGCTCAAGATGGCCCGGGACTCGGGCCCACATCGCAGAGTTCGGCCCCCCTGGGGTTCCATCGATCTGCTCGAAGGTGCGACCGAGCGCCACACGAGTCTCGACATGCTCGAAGATCGAGTTGCGAACCTCGTCAGGAAGCCGGCGGGGCGGGCACAGGTCCGGTGCAGGGACATCAGGCATTTCCACCCACACGCCACCGATGTCGAGTGTGTTGGAGCCGAGCGCGGCGGTGACGCCGAGGACCTCTCGGTCACCCTCTCGGGCGACTGCTCGAGCCTGGGTCAGGCGGCCGCCGACGGCCTGGATCTCGACGGTGATGTCCACGGTTGAATGGGTCTTGGCGTAGGAGACGTACTGGGCGGTGGCCCACACGGTGGGTCGGCCTGTGGCCTCCTCGAGGGCGACCAGCGCTGCCCCGAGCCCACATCCCCCGAAGAGGAACTGCCCAGGGGTGATCAGGTGGGTGCCGACGTCGAAACTCCAGCGCAGGTCATCGCCGGAGCGGGTAAGGCCGAGGAACTCGCGTACATCCATGACTCGGGACCCTATCGGTCGGACCCTCAGCAGGGCCATGTTGGTCAGCCGTTGGTGATCTTGGCGGCGATGAGTTTGCTCAGCGCATCGGGTGCCGGACCGGAGAAGGCGATGTGGGTGCCATCGGCACCGAACCACTCCGGGTGCTCGGTGGCCAGGGCATTCCAGTCGGCCAGCACGGCATTCTTCGAAGCCGCAACGCCCGCAGCCAGCACGGCATTGTTCGGGTCTTGCCAGGGTTGGCCTACATGCACGTTGACGAACACCACTCGGGAGGCACCCGCCAGGGTCATCATCATCGAGTCGAACATGGCGGCCGTGATCGGGCCGTTGGTGGAGAGTCCTACGACCACCACCGACCCGAGTGTCCCGGCCGCCTTCTGGTCTGCCAGGATCTGTTCGCCGGTGGCCCACTGCCGACTCACCGAGCCATCCACCACGATCCCCGGCACCAGCTTCTCGAGATCGGCCTGATAGTCCATCATCACCGAGTCGCCCACCGCAGTGACCTTCCCGGGAACGAACCCGGGTCCCGGTGGCTGAGTAGTGGTCGTCGAACTGGTCGTCGAGCTGGTCGTCGGATTTGTCGACGTCGAGGTGGAAGCCACGGAGGACACGCTCGACGAATGCGTTGTGCTCCACCATCCAGCTAATGCGGCGGCTCCGACGAGGACCAGTGCGGTGCTCCCGGCGATGATCTTGAGACGCCTCCGGCGCTGCTGGCGTCGGCGGGAGGTTCGTGAGGTTCGGGGATCGGGGGCATGATCGGCCATGGTTCTCCATCGTCTCACGGCAGGGACTCCAAGGGTCATCATGACCAACGTGCGAACATGGGGACGTGATCAGCCCCAACTTCGTCCTTCTCGCCGTGGTCATCTCCGTGCTCGGCGTGTCGTTCTATGCCCGCGACACTGTGAGGGGTCTCACCGAACCGAATCGGGTGACCTGGCTGCTCTGGACGCTGGCCCCGGCCCTGGCCTTCATTAGCGAAATTCGCCAGGGCGTCGGCATGACGTCATTGATGACACTGGCCTATGCCCTCTGTCCACTCATCGTGCTCGGCGCATCGTTCGTCAATATGCACAGCCACTGGAAGCTCGGCCACTTCGACATCGGCTGCGGAATCGCCTCGTGTGGAGGCCTCATCTTGTGGTTGGTGACGGCCAATGACACCGTGGCGCTGTTCTCGTTCATCGTGGCTGACCTGCTCGCCGGCCTCCCTACCGTGCTCAAGTCCTGGAGGGAGCCCTCGTCGGAGAGCCCATCGGCGTTCCTCGGTGGGACCCTGAGCACACTGGTGACGCTGGCTTCGGTGAGCACCTGGACCTCCGCTGAGGTGGCATTCCCGATCTTCGTACTCGCCTACAACGTCTTCCTGCTGAGCTTGGTGGCTGGCCGGCTGGGTCCTCGACTGCGTCGGGAGGCCGTACCGGAGTCCCTCGCCCCGGCTGAGCGGGTCCTCGGTAGGGTGCACACGGAGGTTTCCGATGATTGAACAGGCGTCCATCCCCACCAGAGAGACAGTCAAGGGGCGAGCCGAGGGCCGTCGTCGTCGCGCTGAGCTCCCTCGCAAGGACCTCGCCACCCTGGGGGATCGCCACCGCGACTTCGACCCCATTGCCACGCTGGTCGAGCAGGGTCGTGGTCGGGTCGAGAGCTTGCTCCCACTGCGAGCAGAGCGCATGGCTGTCGACGAGTTCTCCTTCCTGCGGGGAGCGGCGGCGATCATGGCCTACGACCTCGCCATGACCCCTTCGACACAGATCGACGTGCAGCTGTGCGGAGACGCCCACATCTCGAACTTCGGGGTGTTCTCCTCTCCTGAGCGCCGGCTGACCTTCGGGCTCAACGACTTTGACGAGACCCTCCCGGGACCCTTCGACTGGGACGTGAAGCGGATGGCGGCGTCGGCCGCTGTGGCGCTGCGGAGCCAGGGTCGCGATGAGTCAACCATCGCCAAGGCCCTCCGAAAGGCCATCGCTGTCTATCGGACCACCATCCTCGACCTAGCCGCCCGGGGAAATATGGCGGTCTGGTACACGAAGCTCGACATCGAGGCCAACATCGATCAGCTTCGGAGCGCCTTCACCGACGAACATGGATCGCGTGTGGACAATCTGGTGGCGCAGGCTCGCCGCAAGGACTCCCACCACGCCTACGGCAAGCTTGTCGGCATGGTCGGGAGCAAGTTGGGTTTCCTGGCCGACCCGCCGTTGATCGTGCCGATGAAGGACCTCTTAGCCCAGGGCGAGTCCGGATCAACGACGGAGGCCATCCTCGATCTGGTCTTCGACGGCTACCTCGCCTCGATCGGCGAGGCACCACGCCACCTTCTTGAGACGTTCGAGCGAGTGGACATCGCCCGCAAGGTGGTGGGCGTGGGCTCAGTCGGCACCCGCTGCTTCGTGGTCCTGCTGCTAGGCCGCGACCTTGACGACCCGCTGATCCTGCAGATCAAAGAAGCAGTCCCCTCGGTTCTCGAGGCGCACCTGGGGTCCGACCACCACGACACCCATGGGGATCGGGTCATCGCCGGCCAGCGGCTACTGCAGTCGACGCCCGACCTCTTCCTCGGTGCCTTCCGGGCGCAGTACTCAGCTACCGAGACTCATGACTTCTACGTGCGCCAGTTCCACGATGGTAAGGCTGCCGCTGATCTATCGAATATCAACTCGACCAAGATCTTCACTCGCTACGTGGGAGTCTGCGCCTGGGTCCTGGCCCGAGCGCATGCCCGTTCGGGCAACCGGGCGGCGATCGCCGCGTATCTGGGTCAGTCAACGACCTTCGAAGAGGCGATCACCGACTGGGCAATTGCCTATGGCGAACGGAACGCCTCTGATTATGCCGCCTTCATCGATGGAGGAGCGACCGGCTCTCCGGCATAGCGATTCATCGCAGTGGCGGCACGGGGAGACGTGTGTCGCAGGTGGTCCCAGCGGGGCTTCCAGAGAATCGTTGCTGAAACCACGTGGAGGCGATGGGTGCGGCAGCGACACCGGCCTTCATGTGCCCCAGCGCCCCGATGAACACAGCGGTGACCTGATGCGTGGTCGCACAGGCTCGCTGCACGTAGAGCGCGTTGGTCCCAGGCAGAACGATGGGATCGTCGGTTCCCTGGACGATGAGCGTGGGAATCGACGGCGTCGGTGGGGTGTTCGCCATGAGAGCGGCTCGCCAGCCAGGTTCGGTGAGAGGGTTGTGATCGAGGAGCGGCCCGCCCCCCACCACCTTCGAGGCGACGATGTCGAGCATCGCCGAGATGATGCATCGATCAGCGAGTTCCACAATCCGTTCCTGTGGTCGGCTCGTGACATCTCTGAGCCGAAGCGTCGGGTAGGTCGAGGGATAGGCGATAAGCACCTCGGCTCCAATCAGCGAGCCGTAGATCGATGGCCACTGGTGGTCGATGAGTGGTCCGAGTTCGGCGGCCGGTGCCGCGGCTGCGACGCCGACGAGGGAGAGCTCCGGGGCATAGGACGCATCGTCGGCAGCCCACAGCGCTGCCTGCCCGCCCTGGGAGTGACCAAAGACGGCCACCGAGGTGCCCGCGTGGGCGGCCCTGATGGCTCGAGCTGCGCGCACTGAGTTCAGGACGTCATGGGCCTCGGCAGCACCGACCAAGTACTGCTCGGTCCCCGGTGTTCCGAGACCGGCGTAGTCGGTGGCAGCCACCACCCATCCGGAGGCCAGGAAGTCAGCGAGCCCGGGGATATCGGACTCGACATTCACGGTCCTCGAGGGTGCGCACTGGTCACCCATTCCGACCGTGGGGTGGGCCCATGCGACGACGTTGCGTCCCGGGCTCGGGATCGAACCGTGGCCGGGGGCGAAGACCAATCCCGAGGAGACGACCTTGGTGCCCGCAGCGTCCTGGCTGACATAGAGGATCCGCCACCCCAGCCCCCCGGCGGGGACGCCACCGACATGTTCGCTTCTCAAGAGAGTGCCCACCGGGGCGGTGGACCATCCGGCGGGAGGGAGGTAGAAGGGTGCGAGCGCCTGTTGCCGCGAGGAGGTCTGGCCGGTGGCGATGACGTGGGTGACTCCGAAGTAGGTGGTGACGCCACCGACAAGAACGAGGAGGGTCAAGCCGAGGCCCAGAAGGTAGTTGGCCAATGGGTGCGACTGGGGCGCGCCGATGGGTGCGACCCGAGATGCCATGGGGTGAGGCTAGTGGTGTGAGGCATGGACCACGGGCCCGCTCGGGCGGTCGGTGTCCACTACCGTGGGGTGCACCCAGAAAGGAGCACGTTGTGAACTTGACCCTAGGTATCCGCGCTTCTCTTGCCGCCCTCGCCCTCGGCCTCTTGGGACCGGCTCAGCTGGCGGCCGCTGACACGACGACCAGTAGCGATCCCGCGACCACCACCACCATGGCCCCGGCGACCACGACCACCACCGTCCCGCCGAGCACGACCACCACCGCTGCGTCCACGACGACCACGATGCATCCGACCACGACGATGCATCGGACCACCACCACCGCTGCGGTGCCAACCACGGCGGGAACGTCCTCCTCATCCGCAGCGACGTGGGCATGGATCCTCGGAGGCATCGCGTTGCTTGCATTGATCGCGGCAGGTGTCGCCGGCTTGGTGACGACCCGACGTCATCGTGATGCGGGCGATGCCTGGATTCCGTCGGCCCGAGCCGGCTACGAATCGGCGGTCCTCGCTCGACAGATGTTGGTCGCACAACCCACCGGGGGTGACGAGGCGTTACCGCGTGTGCGAGCTCAGGCCGAAGATGCTGCCCGAGCTCTCGACCGGGTGGCGTCCGCTGCTCCCGATGAGGCTGGGCGATTGTCGGCAGCCTCTGTTGCGGAAGGGCTCCGTGGGGTGATGTTCACGCTCGAGGCAGAAAACCTCCTCCGCACGGGACCGACGGCGCCGACGGCCGACCAACTGGCCGACGCCGATATCGCTCGCCGTCGACGGGGGGCCGAACTTGACGCCGCGTTGGCTGAGCTGCACGCCACGACGCACCCTCCAGCCCGATGATCAGAGGCCATCGCATGGGAACTCGACCACGGTAATCAATGGCGCTGGTCTCCGATCACGCTCGAAGGAGCAGCACATGCAACTGGGAATGATCGGGTTGGGGCGCATGGGCGCAGCGATGTCGCGTCGGTTGATGGCGGCCGGTCACGCCATGGTGGTGACTGACCGAGACTCCCGAGCCGTGGCCGACCTCGCGTCAGCGGGAGCGGTCGGCACGCAGGACCTGTCTGACCTCGTTGCTGCATTGGCGCCACCGAGAGCCATCTGGCTGATGGTGCCGGCCGGAGCTGTGGACGCTGTCCTGGCTGAGCTGGTTCCTCTGCTCAGCTCCGGCGACGTGATCGTGGATGGGGGCAATTCGCACTATCACGAGGACATCCGCCGGTCGAACGCGCTTGAGGGGACCGGCATCTCCTATGTCGACTGTGGGACCAGCGGTGGGGTGTGGGGTGAGGAGCGCGGGTACTGCCTCATGGCCGGTGGCCCGGACGCAGCGCTGAGGTTGCTCGAGCCGGTCCTCTCGGCCCTCGCTCCCGGTGTTGAGGGAGCCCCGCGAAGCCCGGGTCGGACGGGGAAGCCGTCGACCGCCGAACAAGGATGGATGCACTGTGGGCCATCGGGGGCGGGTCACTTTGTCAAGATGGTCCACAATGGCATCGAGTATGGGCTCATGGCTGCCTATGCCGAAGGGTTGAGCATCATCGAATCGGCTGGAATCGGCCGGAACGAGGTGCCCGCTGATGCAGAGACGGCACCGCTCGAGCACCCGGAGCACTTCACCTATGACGTCGACGTGGCCGAAGTGGCTGAGCTGTGGAGGCGCGGGAGTGTGGTCAGCTCCTGGCTTCTCGACCTGACGGCCCAGGCGCTGCACGCCAGCCCTGGCCTCACCGAGTTCTCGGGCCGAGTTTCAGACTCAGGAGAGGGCCGTTGGACGATGCAGGCAGCCATCGAGGAGGGTGTTCCTACCCCGGTCCTCTCGGCGGCGTTGTCGAGTCGCCTGGTTTCGCAGGGCGCAGGACTCTACGCCGACAAGGTGCTGTCCGCCATGCGGTTTGGCTTCGGTGGGCACCTTGAGAAGCCGGACATCGTCAATGGTTGAGGATGCAGACGCCCTGGTCTTCTTTGGGGCCAGCGGTGACCTAGCGGCCAAGCAGATCTTCCCCGCGCTGCAGTTGCTCGTCGCCAATGGGGAGCTTGATGTCCCGGTGATTGGTGTGGCCAACTCGCCATGGTCCCTCGAAGAGTTCCGAGCCCACGCTCGAGCTTCCATCGAGCAGCATGGCGTCATCGACGAGGCCGCTTTCGAGGTGCTCGCCGGTCTGATGTCATATGTGTGTGGTGACTACGGCGACCAGGACACATTCCTCAGGCTGCGCACCGAGATTGGTGCGGCTGAGCGACCGGTCTATTACCTGGCGATCCCGCCGTCGCTCTTCGAGGTGGTCGCTGAGGGCCTGTCTGCCTCTGGCTGCACCCTGGGGGCGAGGATCGTGGTGGAGAAGCCCTTCGGTCGCGATGCCGCCTCGGCAGCCGGGCTTGATGCAGTGCTTCACAGGCACTTCACCGAGGATCGGATCTATCGGATCGACCACTATCTGGGCAAGGAACCGGTGCAGAACATCATGTACACCCGGTTCGCCAACCCGATCTTCGAGCCGATCTGGAACCGCAGTCATGTGCGGGCGATCCAGATCACCATGGCAGAGTCGTTCGGCGTTGAGGGTCGAGGGTCGTTCTACGACTCGGTGGGGACCATCCGCGATGTCGTACAGAATCACCTCTTGGCGTTGGTGGCAAATCTCTGTATGGATCCGCCCGCAGGCTCCGATAGCGATTCCATCCGCGATGCCAGAGCCATGCTGCTCAAGGCCGTTCGGCCGCTGACTCCCGCCAACGTGGTTCGCGGCCAGTACGACGGATATCTCGATACTCCTGGCGTCCACCGCGGTTCAGAGACCGAAACCTTTGCAGCCATTCGCCTAGAGATCGATACCTGGCGGTGGTCAGGCGTGCCGATCTTTATCCGTTCTGGCAAACACATGCCAGAGACGGCGACAGAGGTGATGGTGCAGTTTCGCCGTCCCCCAGCCGATGTCTTCCAAGAGATCGTGCCACCCTCGTCATCGCATCTGCGCATTCGAATCAGCCCCGACGTCTCCATCGGCCTTGGAATGCGGATGAAGCAGCCTGGCGATCGCATGGTGGGTGACGAGGTCGAGCTCGGCCTTTCGGAGCGGCCGGCGTTGTTGCTCCCTCCGTATGCCCGTCTTCTCGGTGATGCCCTTCGAGGCTCGACCGAGCTCTTCACCAGGGAAGATCTCGTGAAGGCCCAGTGGCGGATCATCGAACCAATCCTCGGTGACATCACGCCGATCTATCGTTACCGTCCCGGCACCTGGGGCCCAGACGAGGCGGTCGGGATGATCGGGGAGTTCGGACCCTGGCATGAGCCATGCCTCGACCGCACCTGAACCAACAAACGCAAGGAGAGACCACCATGGCAGGCGTCAAGGACCTGGTTGAGATCGGCCAGAGCATCTGGCTCGACAACATCACGCGTGACATGCTCGACGATGGCGTGATCGCTCGCTTCATCGCGGAGCTCAACGTCACGGGACTGACCTCAAATCCATCGATCTTCGACAAGGCGATCTCAGGCTCTACGGCCTACGACGCCGACGTGGCCAACCTGGCTGGCGAGGGACTCGATTCCGAACGCATCTTCTTCCGGCTGGCCCTCGACGACCTCCGCCGCGCTGCGGATCTGTTCGCCCCGGTGGCTGAGGCCACCCGAGGCGAAGACGGGTGGGTCTCACTAGAGGTCTCCCCCACCCTGGCTGATGATGCCGAGGCGACAGTTGCCGCCGCTCGTCAGCTTCATGCCGAGGCCGATCGGGCCAATCTGTTCATCAAGATCCCTGGCACTCCGGCCGGGCTCGTGGCGGTCGAGGAGGCAGTGTTCCACGGGGTACCGGTGAACGTGACCCTCCTGTTCTCGACCCAGCAGTACCTCGCCGCGGCTGAAGCACACCTCCGAGGACTCGAGCGCCGACGAGAGGCAGGCCTTGGGATCGAGGTGGCGTCGGTGGCATCGCTCTTCATCAGCCGCTGGGACGTGGCGCTCAACGACGTGCTTCGTGCGGACATGCGCAACACGGTCGGTATCGCGGTGGGGGCATCGACCTATGCCGCTGCGGTGGCGCTGCGGTCCTCTGATCGCGTGATGGACTTGGTCGCCGCCGGTGCTCCCGCCCAGAAACTGCTGTTCGCCTCCACTGGCGTCAAGGATGCTGCAGCACCGGACACGCTCTATGTGCGCGAGCTGGCTGCTCGAGACACCATCAACACGATGCCTGACGCAACACTGCTCGCAATGGCGGACCATGGCGAGGCTCCATCGGCTCTCGCCATGGATGGCCAGAGCGCGGCAGCGGTCCTGGCTGCGGCCTCTGCGGGGGGCGTTGACCTCGACGCCCTGGCAGAGAAGCTTCAGCGAGATGGTGCTGCCGCCTTCGTGTCGGCATGGGAGGCCATGATCAGCTCGATCGCCACCAAGGCCTCGGCATGACACACGCCGTGGTGGATCCGACCACCACGTCGGCCTGGCGAGCACTCGAAGTCGATGCCGAGCGGATCCGGGCTACCTCGCTGGCCGAGATGTTCGCCGATGATCCAGGCCGCGCCGCCTCGCTCACCTACGAGGTGGCCGGGATCACAGTGGACCTGTCGAAGAACTTGGTCGATGGTCAGGTGATGACGCATTTGATCGAGTTGGCCCGAGCGACGGGGGTCGCTGAGCGGCGCTCGGCGATGTTCAGCGGTGAGCCGATCAATACCTCCGAAGACCGCAAGGTGCTGCACGTCGCCCTTCGAGTTCCACGAGGCGAGCAGTTGGTGGTCGATGGCCATGACGTGGCGGCCGACGTGGCCGAAGTACTCGAGGCAATGGGTCAGTTCACCGACGCGGTCCGATCGGGGGCGTGGACCGGAGCCACGGGCGAGCGACTCACCACCATCGTCAACATCGGCATCGGCGGCTCCTATCTCGGACCCATGATGGCGGCCCAGGCCCTGCGTCGCGACACGATGACCGGCCTTGAGGCTCGGTTCATCGCCAATGTCGACGGTGCGGAGGCCGCCATAGCGCTGGCAGGGCTCGATCCGGCCCGAACCTTGGTGGTGGTCTCTTCGAAGACCTTCACGACGCTCGAGACCATGACCAATGCCCATCTGGTCCGGCGATGGATCACCGATGCCCTCGGCGAGGAGGCCGTGGCCCGCCACATGGTGGCCGTCTCGACCAATGCCGAAGCAGTGGTGGCCTTCGGTATCGATCCGAAGTCGATGTTCGGGTTCTGGGACTTCGTGGGTGGTCGCTACTCGATGGACTCGGCCATCGGCCTTTCGACGATGCTGCTCATCGGACGGGAATCCTTCGCTCAGATGTTGGCTGGATTTCACGAGATCGATCGGCACTTCGCCACGGCCTCGCTCGAGGTGAACCTGCCGATCCTCCTCGGCCTGCTTCGGGTCTGGTACTCAGGATTCCTCGGTGCTCAGAGCCTCGGCGTGATGCCCTACTCCTCCGACCTCGGTCGGCTTCCGGCCTATCTTCAGCAGCTCGAGATGGAGTCGAATGGCAAGGGGGTGACCCGAGACGGTCGTACGGTGAGCACTGACACGGGGCCGATTGTCTGGGGCGAGCCCGGCACCGACGGCCAGCACTCGTTCTACCAGCTCCTTCACCAGGGGACCCGGCTGGTACCGGTGGACCTCATCGGCGTCCTGAAGCCGATGAGCGAGCATCGATCGAGCCATGACCTGTTGACGGCGAACCTGATCGCTCAGGCCGAGGCGCTGGCATTCGGCCGATCCGCCGAGGAGGTGGCGGCCTCGGGAGTCCCGGCTCACCAGGTTCCTTTTCGCACCTTCCCCGGGAATCGACCCTCGACGTTGATCCTGCTCGACGAGCTGACCCCATTCTCCCTCGGCGCTCTGGTGGCGCTCTACGAGCACGAGGTCTTCACCCAAGGAGCGGTCTGGGGTATCGACTCGTTCGACCAGTGGGGGGTAGAGCTCGGCAAGGCCCTCGCCACCACGGTGGCTGAGCAGCTGGTGGGCGAGGGAGCGGTGGATCACGACTCGTCGACGGCGGCGGCGATCGCGCGCTATCGGGCTGCCCGAGCTCGCTGGGCATGAACTTCCGCCAGATCCTCGTCGCTCCCAGTCACCGTGACTGGGTGGAACTGGCCACGGAGATCTTCGTGACCCATGCTCAGGCTGCGATCGAAGAGCGCGGAAGGTTCCTGGTGGCTCTGGCGGGGGGATCGACACCACGAGCCCTCTACGAGCGTCTGGCCGAGTCGGACCTCGATGAGGTCGTCGACTGGAGGGCAGTCACCTTCCTGCTCGGCGATGAGCGATGTGTCCCGATCACCCATCCGGACAGCAACCTGGCGATGTGCACAGAGGTCCTCCTCGGTCCCCGTCAGATCAGTCCATCGCAGATCTTCGGTCTCTCGCTCGGTGGCGATCCACGTGCTGAGGAAGAGGTTGCCGAGGATGCCCTGGCAGCTCTTCTCGGAGGGGTGCCTGGCGAGGGTGGTCCTCCGGACACCCCAATCGATCTGGTGCTTCTTGGCCTCGGTGCCAATGGGCACACAGCATCGCTCTTCCCAGGGCTCTCGTGGGCGTGGCGGCTGGAGGACTGGGTAGTTGCTGATTATGTTGAGGTGGTCGGTTCATGGCGGTTGACGCTGACGCCCCTGGTCCTGTCAGCAGCGCGTCAGGTCCTGTTCCTGGTGGAGGGCGCTGACAAGTCAGCGACGGTGGCGGCCGTCCTCGATGGACCCCGTGACGTGGTGGTCCTGCCGGCCCAGGCGCTCGATCAGGCCAAAGAAACCATCTGGCTCCTTGATGAGGCCGCAGCATCGAGCCGGGGAACCTGAGCACCCTCACGACGCGACACAGCCGCCCCGAAGGGCGGCTGTGTCATCGATCGATCTGCGGGTCGATCAGGTTCCCGTGCAGTGGTCATTCCATCCACCAAAGCCGCCGCCGGCCTGGAAGAGTGCATAGGCCACGAGGTCTTGAATGATCGGTGGCGCCTCGCCGGGCACCGACCAGGAGCCATAGGGCTCCCACACCCACGAGTAGGCCTGCCATGAGGACACCAAGATTCCGTAGGCGCCGGAGGTGATGCCATAGCGATTACCAGACTCGGCCACCCGGATGCAGTCCCACATCGAACCCTGGACACCCTTTTGGGCTTCGACCAGAGCGAGATAGAGCTCGATCCGGTGGGCTCGGCTCAGGATCTTCAGGGCCCGAACATCGTGGACGCGCTGAGCGCTCGCGCTCCGGGCTCGGTAGGCGGCCGTGACCGATGATCCGACGGCTTGGTTGGACGCTGTCGAGTCAGTGATGACGGTGCTTGGTGTTGTGGTGGTCGACCGGGGCGAGCTGGAGGGCTGGCCTGCAGCAGCGCCGGGCTGAGCAACGATCCCGACCAGGCTGGTCAGGGTCAGGAGGCCGCCGGCGACCAGTGAAATGGGTATGAGATGACGTCGGTTCATAGTCCGCGTCCTTCCTTCTTTGGGGCTCCACGGAACACAAGGTCCCGGGAATCTTTCAGTTGGTCGGTGTGCGGGAACTCGGCCGTTGTTCCAGTGACCTCGTCGTCCACCCTGGATGGGCGGGCTGGGATTTCGATCATCCTCTGACGAGCGTGGTGGGCCGGGAGAACCCGTGGTGCTGCAGGAAGGCTAACCCTAAGGTTTTCCTGCGCTCCATTTGGTTCTTGGTGGTTGCCTCCTGGGCTACTACGGGGGTCCAATTCTTTGGAGACCCGCTTTCGCCATCGTTCTGAGAGGTACTTCCTCCCAGTCGGTGGTTCGGGATATATCGTAGAGGCCACCTGTCACCCGCGAAAGCGCCTGAGAGGGCACTTTGGCGAATGCGAAATCAAAAGCGCAGGTCAATGGCATGAGAATTTCGTTCAAGATGGAGTGATCGGAGCCGCCTCGGTCCTGATCGAGGTGCTGTGCGGCTGCTCTTGGATCCGAGCTGGGCCTTCGCAGGGAGATGGCTATCAGTGGAGTTGGACCTATAAGGATGAGAAGAAGGATAAATGACAAAGGTGAATCTTTGCTCATGAATTCTACCTCAGGTACTTTTAAAAAGCAAATGATTTTGTCAATTATCTTCACAATGGTATGGCTTCCCCAGTGAGCCATTTTCGAACAACAGTGACGCACGATCTGCTCAGAACCCCTTGATGCCGGGGGATCGGCTGGATCGTTCGCGGTCCGAGCCGTCACTGCCATTTGACCTTTGTCGGGCTAGTGAAGGCGATCACCGACCGGCCACGGTCTCCGGTCGCGACCTCGCCGTCGGTATCCATCGATCCGGCGCCGCGTTCGGAGGCCCGTCCGAGGCCGCGCCGCCGGGCTCCCATTTGCCTCTCCCGCCGCGCACAGTGCCTCCGATCCCGGGGCTGGATCGAGTGTGGTGCATCGATTGTCGGGGCCGGAAATTGCTTCTGACATGGGAAAAGAAATTTGGTCTGGTCTGCGGTCACGGCGCGATGGCGCTCGACGGGCAGGTGCGGCAGGGGCGTGGGAGCAGCGGACGGGCAATCGGCTGGGACGAGGAATGGCTCCCGGGAGCTCCTGCAATGGCGCCGCCGCCATTTGGCCGCTTGTGAGCCCTCGCTGTCTCGCGCGCAGGTCACCAGCGGGGCACCGAGGCTCCAGATCCCTTAGGGTGGCGGCCTTCGCTCGGTCCCCCCAGGGGCTCAGGTCGAGGAGGGCTGGGCCTGATCGCGCTGGAGGATGTCGACGAGCTCCTCGTGGGGGCCGATGAGGAAGGCCTCGTCGCCAGGTTCGAACACGCTGTCGCCGCCTGGGGGATGCTCGAGCGCGCTCGTCCCGGAGGACCGTCGGAGGGCGAACACCCGGACGCGGGCGGAGAGGTCGGCCATGGACATCCCGCTCAGCCCACCCACCGGGGCGACGACGACCCTCCCGACGAGGAAGGGCACCTGGTCAATGGAGACGCTGCTGAAGACGTCGAGGCCGAGGACGGCGCCGACGAACCGGGGGGCGGCGATGGCCGAGGTGGCGGTTCTGTCCGTCATGGTCAACCATCACCACCCGAGAGCCCGCAGCGACGAGGCGGCGCACCACGGAGATGCCCACCGATCCGAGGCCCACGACCACCACGTGTCCCGTCATCCCCGTCACTTCGCGACGACCGAGGGAGCGCTTGATGCGGCCCGTGACCAGGATGTTGGTGAACAGGGCGGCGGCTACGGACATCGTCGAGACATAGAAGTGGGGGGGAACGCCGGTCTGGGAGCACAACGGGATCGTCTGCACCGGGGAGACCTCCAAGAGCGTGGTGAAGCTCACCTTCATGCGGGGGGCGTCGGTGGAGGATCCCACCCGGCACTTCAACGCCAGCCTGCAGGGTGGCACGAGGCGGGCAGCGGACCTGGTGGAGGGGGCGGACCTCGATGATCACGCCTTTCGTGGGCTGATCGGCGCTGCGGTGGCGCTCAACGCCGGCCTTCGGGAGAGGAAGCCGGGTCCGGGCGGACACGTCGAGAAGCGTTGAGCGGCGAACCGATCGGATGCCGCTGGGGGCTTGGCTGCCGTCCGACCTTGCACAGCCCTCGACCCGAGGTGTTTCGTCGCCCGATGATCCCTTGCACCAGCGCCACGAGGAGCGTTGCTGGGGTGGGAGCCTGCCAGCGATGGAGGCGTCTGTCGATCAGCTCGCCTGCGGGTGGCACCATCGGGGACCGGTCACGCCGAGGATGACCTTGCGGTTTGAGGGAGGGCGAAATACTGTCTGGAACAGATGGATCCCCTTGAGGAATATCAAGACCTGACGACGAAGAAGCTGCTCGGGTTCGTTCCGGTTGGAAGGATCCTGCCACGTCGCTTCGTGGTGCACATCGGCCCTCCCGTCCAACAGTGGCTGATCACCATGCAGCAAGGGGTGCGGCCGGCCATCATCGCCCCTGAGGTTCCCGGCGACTTCGACCGGGTGTACTTGCACCATGTTCGCAAGACGGCGGGGACCAGCCTCGTGCGATCCTTCCTCGCACTCGGCGGGGAGGACCCCAGGGTGGTGGAGCAGAGGATCGCCGCGTCGGTGCTGTCACGGACGCAGAGCGGTGCCTTCGGCTTCGCCACCGGGGTCGGAGCGCTCCGACAGGGCGCCTATTACTTCGGGTGGTCCCATGCCCCGTCGCACAAGGTCCGCCTCCCGTCTCGGACGTTCCGTATCGCCCTGCTGCGTGATCCCGTCGAACGCGTCCTTTCCTACTACCGCTACCTCGTGGCGGGCGATCAGCCCATCGAGCGGGGTTGGACCGTCCAGGCTCCGGAACGCAACCTGGCCGGTTCGAGCTTTGCCGAGTTCCTGAACCGTGTGCCCGACCAGCTCCTGTTGAACCAGCTCTACATGTTCTCGGCGAGCTACGACGTCGATGAAGCGGTCGGTGACCTCCTGGGTTGCCAAGAGCTCGTCCTCACCGAGAGCTTCGGTGCCGACGTCCAGCGGTTGTCCTCGGCTCTGGGTCTTTCTCTGGGCATTCGAGAGGAGCGGATCACCGACCACGTGAGCGTCGTTGCGACGCCGTCCGATCTGCTGCAGCTCCGAGAGCGGCTCGATCCTGAGTACCAGATGATCGAGCGGACGAGGCGCTTGAGGCCGGAGGTGCGATGAACGGCTGCATCAGACCACCGTTGCATGGGTCGCACGTCGCGTCGTCGGCTGGCACGTCCAGCGATCAGCACCACCCGGCGGTCCGTGGCGCGGTGCAGGAGGTGCCCCGTGGTGGCGTGTCCGCGACGACATCCAGCCTGAGCCCCACCGGTGGGGGCTCAACCGCATTGCCGTTGGGTGTCCCGAGGGCGCTGCTGGCCATCCACCGGCCGACGGGGCAGGTCGGATCGCCGGGGATGCCGACGTCTGAAAGTATGCTCGCTCCCATTATGACGCTCTATGCCTGGGACCTGGGTCCCGTCTCCGTGCGAGGATTGGCCGATGGCTGATAGGCCGAGGTACCCAGACTTCATCGTCATCGGAGCGATGAAGGCAGGGACCACAGCACTGCACGATCACCTTGCGAAGCATCCGGACCTCTTCCTCTCCCGGAAGAAGGAGCCGCACTACTTCTCCTCGCCCGGCGAAGGTCAGCTACCGCCATGGGTGCTCCCCGCCGATCTTGAGGCACAGAAGCGCATGGTGGTGACCAAGGACCAATACCGAGAGCTGTTCTCCGGCGGAGGAGGGCGCGCCGCCGGCGAGTCCAGCGTCATGTACCTCCATGATCCGATGTCGGCTCCGCGCGCCGCCGCTGCAAATCCTCAGATGAAGGTCATCGCACTCCTCCGGGAGCCGGCTGCGAGGGCGTTCTCAGCTTGGAGTTTCCTCGTCCGACTTGGCCTCGAGGACTTCGATTTCGAACAGGCCTTGGCCGCCGAGCCTGACCGGGTCATGGGGCCTGGCTTCCACTACGTCGGAATGGGTGCCTACGCCAGCGAGCTCGAGCCCTGGATCGCCGCCTTCGGACGGGACCAGGTCCTCCCCATCGACTTCAGCCGATTCGCGCGCAACACCTCCGACGTCATCGACGAGGTCTGCGGCTTCCTGGGAATCGATCCGAGCCTCCTGCCCGAGGAGGTGCCCATGAGGAACACCGGTGGGCAGATCCCCACCGGTCGTTTCCAACGTTGGTTCGTGCGTCGGGTGCGGATCATCGTCTCTGACCGCATCCCAGCCCGCATCGCCCACCCGATCAACCTTGTCTGGCAGAAGCTGTTCATGAAGGACGTTCAACCCATGTCCCATGCCACTGCTGAGGAGATCCGTCGGCGGCTCCTTGAGCAGACCGAGCTGCTCGAGGAGATGCTTGGGTGGGATCTCACGGACTGGAAGCCGTCTGTCGATGGTGACGAGGAGGGTCGGGATCAGGGCGAGGAACTCGAGGGCGAAGATCTGGCCTAGGTCGGTCGATCGAGCAGGCGCTCACGTCGAGGTGGCCCCCTCCTTGCCCCACAGACCGCGCACCACCCCCGGAGACATCGTGGCGAGCAGCTCGATCGCTGCCGCGACGATCACTGCCAGGCCGATGCCGAGGAGGCTGTGGGATCGGGATGCCAGGACCGCCCCTCCCACCACCCCGATGGAGTAGAGGCTCTGTCCACCAGCGACTCGCCAATAGTGCTGCTGGATCCTCCGGCCAGCCAGAGCCACCCCGACGAGGACTCGAATGGCGAAGGCGACGAAGAGCAGTCGCATCAACGGCAATGCTGCTGCATACCGGGAACCGAAGACCGCGAGAATGAGTGGTGCCAGGGCGATGGCAGCGATGCTGGCTCCCATCATCGCCGGGATGATAGAGCGTCCGTGTCGCACGGCGCGGGGAACGTCGAAGCTCCGCTCGGTTGCGGTCACGACCATGGCGTTCGAGAGCCAGGTGCTGGTCATGTCCGATGCCGTGTAGACGGTCCAGCACACGTAGACCAAGCCCGAGAACGTCCCACCGACGACCAGTGTGGCGACGATCGGCACGCCGGCGATGGAGAACACCACGACGAAGGAGTTCCAGTATTCGGCGAGCACATGGCGTGCGGTGACCTTCATCGTCGCCGCCTCGGTCGGTGTCGCACCGGCAAGTACCCGGTCAGCGACGAGGGCCACGATCGGGACCACGAGCAGCAGGGGGATCAGCCAGGCACCGGCGATCCCGAGCGCGGTGCCGCCGAAGGCCACCAGCAGGAGCAGCTTGGCAAGGCCGAACCCCACGTTGCTCAGGAAGAGCACGCGGGTCTTGCGAAGGCTGAGCAGGATGGAGTCTTGGAGGGCGAAGAATGACCATACCGAGGCTGCCAAGGGGATCACCAACCACAGCAGCGAGACCGAGAGCCGACTGAGGTGGAGGATCCCCACCACCAGCCCCATCGCCGCACCGAAGGCCATCGCCGCACCGCTAGCGACCCACAGGAGCCTTCGAGGGGTCTCATGCACCGGCAAGATGCGCAGCAGCACTGCGTACAGACCTCCCGCCGCAGCGGTGCCGATGCCACTGACGAGCGAGATGGTCGACCCGGTCACACCGACCTGCGCAGGGGAATAGAGGTGGGCGGCCGCGACCCAGAAGATGAAGCCCAGGATGGAGGCGGAGAAGCTGGCGATCACCGCCGGCCCGAAGAGTCGCAGGAGCGATCCCCCGCGAGCGTCCTCACCCACCGGATGCACCTCGGGACCCGACGGCCGCGCCGATCGCACGAAGCGTCGTTTCGGTGGGCGAGCTGAACGAGTTGGCCACCAGCACATCGACCTTCGGCCTAGGACACATGACCAGCACCCTACCTTCGCTGGTGCTGGGGCCTCGCCCCCGGAGTGTCGGGGTCTGCACCTGAAGAGCGGTCCGGTGTCTATGCCCCAGTCCCGGTGCGCTCGACGCGAACCCCGCGGAAGTCCGGTTCCTCGCGCCACCGCTTCAGGTAGCCTATGTAGTCGAGCAGGCTGCCCGAGTAGGTGAGGTTCCTCGCCGCTCGTGTGTCGATGCGTTGCTGCTCGCTGTTGTAGAAGCTCGGCGTGCAGGCCTGGAAGTAGCGCGCCCCGCCGACGCCCACCCGGTGGAGGACCGAGAGCCACTCCTCCTCGGCCGGCTCCTCGGACTCGATCACCTCGATGCCCCGATCGAGGCAGGCCTCCATGACGTGTGCCACGTGCTTGGCCGACTCGGAGAGCAGGTGCGAGAAGTTGGTGCCGAAGCCGCCCTGGACCAGGCTGATGAGCAGCATGTTGGGGAAGCCGCTGGCCAGCACACCGTGGAGGGTGTGTGCCCCCTCCGCCCATCGTTCCGACAGTGCGACGCCGTCGACGCCCTGCGGATCGAAGCCGAGGCGCTGGTGGAGGTCGGTGGTGACCTCGAATCCTGAGGCATAGATGATCAGATCAACGGGATACTCGATGCCGTCGACCACCAGGCCGCCCGTCGTGATCCGGTCGACGCCCCGCCCCTCGGTATCCACGAGGTGGACGTTGGGCCGGTTGAACGACGTGAGGTAGTGATCATGGAAGCAGACGCGCTTGCAGTGCTTCCCCCAGTAGGGCTTGAGTCGGGCCGCGGTCTCTGGGTCCTCCACGACAGCGTCGACCCGGTGGCGGATCGCCTCCATCGCCTCGAAGTCGATCCGCTCGAGCTCGATGGCTTCTTCCTCGGTCGAGGCTGCCGACTGGGTGTCGACCCACATCAGCTCGGTCCAGCCGTCGGACACCATGTCCACCTCCGGCTGCGCCCCGGTCACGGCCTGGGTGAAGTTGATGATCCGCTCGCGCTGCCACCCAGGCTGGAGGGTTGCGAACCACTCGAGATCAGTTGGCTGCTGGTCCCGGACGCCGACGGCGCCGGGCGTCCGCTGAAAGACGAAGAGCTCCTTTGCGGCTGCGGCGACTTGGGGCACAACCTGGACGGCGGTCGCACCCGTGCCGATGATCGCCACGCGCTTGTCGGCCAGCTGATCCATTGGTGTGGTGGGGCTACCGCCGGTGTAGCCATAGTCCCAGCGGCTGGTGTGGAACGCCTTGCCGGCGAAGTCCTCGATCCCAGGGATGCCCGGCAGCTTGGCCTTGTGCAGGATCCCTCCCGCCAGCACGAGGAACTGGGTGGTCAGCGTGTCGCTCCGGCTCGTGGTCACGGACCACCGCCGGTCCTCCTCGCTCCACGTGGCGCCGGTGACGTCGGTCTGGAACAGCGCTCGAGGGTAGAGATCGAAGGTCTGAGCGAGGTGCGTGCAGTACTTGAAGATCTCCGAGGCGCTGGCGTAGCGCTCGCTGGGCACGAACCCAGTCTCCTCGAGGAGTGGGAGGTAGACATAGGACTCCACGTCACACATGCAGCCCGGGTAGCGGTTCCAGTACCAGGTCCCACCGAAGTCACCTGCCTTCTCCACGATCCGGATGTCGGTGATCCCGTGACGCTGGAGATCGATCGCGGTGAGCATCCCGGCGAACCCTCCCCCCACGATGACGGCGGTCACCTCCTCGGTGATGGGTTCCCTCGTGAACCCTGGCTCGACGAACGGATCCTGGTCGAGGTCTTCGCTCAGCTCGACCCATTGATCCATGCCATCGGCTCGGAGTCGCCTTTGCTGCTCCCGCCGGTAACGCTCCCTCAATTCGTCGACGGACAGGGCCGGTTTTGGAGATTCTTCTGCCATGTTGACCATCCTTCCACCCAGCGCATCATCGCAGTGCAGGTGCCGATGGGAGATCTTGCCACGCTCATGCCCTCGTCGACCTCGTGCGCATGTCAGGTCTCGATCGATCTCCCCGGTCGGAGTGTCGCTCACTTGCGAGGGGACCTCGATCCGTCTCCCGGTTGTCACGGTGTGAGGAGGTCGCTGCGTCGAGAACCAGCGGAGCACTGCGTACTACGGTAAGCCACATGTCGCGCGAGCCGGAGCTCCCTGTCGCCGGCGAGGCTCCAGGTCAGCACGTGTCGACCGAGGGTAGCGATGATCCTGGTCCACGATCGCTTGTCTCGCTCTTCGGCCCAGCGGTGCTCTCGAGCCTCTCCGCATCGGTCCTCGGATTCGTCTTCTGGGTGCTCGCCGCGCACCTCTACCTGCCGAGGCTGGTTGGCTCGGCAGGATCGACCATCTCGCTGGTCTCCGGCATCGGAGTGGCCGCAAGCGGTGGTCTCTATGCCGTGCTGCTCCGATCCCTCTCGCTGCACTCGAACCCTCGACGGCTGCTGTGGGTCACATGTGGGTGCGTTGCGCTCACCGGAGGCATCGTCGGCCTTGTGGCTGGGCTGCTCCACCTCAGCCGAGCTCCGATCCCCGTCCCATGGCTGTCGCTCTCGGTCATCAGTGCGATCTGGGCACTCTTCGTGCTTCAGGACTCGATCCTCATCAGCCTTCGGAGGACCTCAGTCCTGTTCGCGAGCAACGTCGGCTTCGGTGCCGTCAAGCTCCTGCTGCTCGCTGTCCTGGCTGGTTCGTCCTTGGGAATCCTGAACGCATGGGCGATCCCACTCATGATCATCGTCCCCGTCGTGGCTTGGTTTGCTGATCGGTCGGTCCTCGGGATCTCACCGGTCCAATCCGCAGCGTTCAGGGTGACGCGAGGGCACGTCGCCGCGGAGTACGCGACGTCCCTTGCCGCCATGGCCGTGTTCGCTGGTGTGCCCGTCATCGTCTCGGTGATCAGCGGTGGCGCATTTACCGGGATCGTCTATGTCTGCTGGATGCTCTACATCTCGGCTGACTCGGCGGGGATCATCCTGTCGAATGCGACGGTGTCCAGTGCCACCGAGCAGGGACTCGACGTCATCGACGCAGTGCGGTCGGCACGGCAGGTGGTTCCTGTGCTGCTCGGACTGCTGGCCGTCGGGGTCGCCTTGGCACCATGGGTGCTCGAGATCTTCGGCCACGAGTACGTGGCTGGGAGCTCGCTGCTCCGGCTGCTCTTGATTGGAGTGATGATCCGGGTGATCGGGAACCTCTCGCTCGGAGCGAGACGCGTCACGACCGACTTCGTGCGCGTGGCGTTGGCCCAGGGCTCGTGTGCCATCGTCACGTGCGTAGGAGTTGCCGCCGCAGCATCCGAAGGTTCGATGGCCGGCATCGGCGTCAGCCTCATCGTCGGATCACTGCTCATGACCCTCGTGGCCGCCTCCCAAGACGTTAAGGTGGGGTTGAGCAAGAAGCGCCGCTGATCTCCTCGGCGTCCTCGGTAGTGCTCTTGTGAACGTTGAGTTGATACTCGGCGATCGACGGCGATCGTGAAAGGCACCCAACAGATGACAGCGATCGTCGAGAGCGAGGAATTGCGGTCCTCGCCCGACCACGACCGAAGCGCCAATCTCGCCGGGGTGCTGTTCGGGCTTGCGCTGCTCGGTTGGATCATCTCAGTCTTTACCATCGACATTCACGACGTCAACGAGCTCGGGTTCGCTGCCGCGTTCACTCCGGTCACCTGGGTTTCGCTCCTGCTGGCCTCCGGGGCGGTCGTCGTCACCGTCCTCCGGGTTCCCCTCGATGGTCCATGGTTCTGGCGACTCGTCGTCACTGGACTCGTGCTGCTCGTCACGATCATCCACGGGACGCCGATGGTCCTCGAGTCAGCTCCTCGGTTCTTCGAGGCCTATCAGCACGTCGGCTTCATCGAATACATCTCGAGGACCGGTCAGCACTCGATCGCAGTCAACTTCCGCCTGTCCTGGTTCGGTGCCTTCGGTCTGGGTGCGACCCTCTCGGGGACAGCCGGGCCTCCGGCGCTCTTCGGCGCCATCCGCGTGTTCCCTTGGATCTTCGACCTCCTGATCCTTCTCCCGGTCTATTCGATCATCTCGAAGTTCATCACCGACCAACGGACTCGAGCGGCGACGCTCGTCGTGTTCGTCATCGGGAACTGGATCGCGCAGGACTACCTGTCGCCCCAAGCGGTCGCCTACTTCATCGCGATGACCGTGGTCGCCCTGATCGTGAACCTGGCTCCTGGCGACGGGACGAGCATCCGGAGCGTGAAGCGATGGTGGGAGCTCCGAGGCGGCGCTTCGGTGCTCCTCATCACCCTCACCGTGCTCGTGTCCGCCACCGTGCTCGCCCACCAGCTCTCTCCAGTCATGGCCTTCGCCCTCGTCCTGGTCCTCGTAATGACGGGATGGACCACGCTCCGGGTCTTTCCCTTGGTCATCTTCGCTGCCTTCGCCACCTGGCTCTCCGTCGGGGGGTATTACTTTTGGGGCGGGAAGATCGGACGCCTTCTCGGCGTCCACCAGCAATCCGGCCAATCTCTCGGATTGTCGTCGATCATCGCCCAGAACCTGACGGGAAGGCTCCAGCACGGAGGACTCGAGCAGGTGGTTGCCGTCTCGCGCGTGGGGCTCTCGCTGATCATCTTGGCCCTTGCGGCGATCTCGGCGATCCGTGGACGCAAGGACCGCAACATCCGCGTCCTCGCGCTCCTCGCCTTCATCCCGTTCCTCCTCCTCGGAACCACCGGATACGGCGGCGAGGCACTGCTCCGCGGCTTCTTCTTCGCCCTTCCCTTCACGTCGGCGCTCGTTGCGATCCTCGTCACCAGGATCAGACCCCGGATGCTCGCCATCGTGCTGCTTTCCGTGGTCGTGGGCTGCCTCGGTGCCTTGACCGAGGTCTCTCGCTATGGGAACGAAAAGTTCGAGCGCATCGGTGCCGATCAGCTCGCGATCATGCAGGACCTCTACCGCACGGTTCCTCCGCACTCGAAGATCCTGGGGTTCGGAACGTCGATGCCGGTGAACTTCACGAAGATCGGCACGGATCTCACCTACTTCATGAACTTCTTCAAGTTCAGCTCGGCTGGCCCATCAGGCCCGCAGGCGGAGCAGGAGATCAAGACTCAGATCGATACGCTCTCCCCGGACGTGGTGGTCTGGACGCCAGAGGCTGCCGCATTCTCCACCCACACGTTCCACTTCAGGGCAGGCTGGGATCGACCCATCCTGAAGTACCTCCTGAAGGATCGGCATGGACATCTGATCGTGAACAGGCCGGACATCAAGATCATCAGCTTCGACAGGTCTTGGCATCCCCCAGCAGGAGCATTCTCGACCAATGGTGACTAGCCCTGACCGCAACGAATCGCCCGTCGGGGACGTGGCCCCAGAGACCGGGGAGCGAGCGAAGCGACTCTTCTTGCTCGGCTGCGGCCTCGCTGCCTTCGGTGTGCTGGTCCACTTCCTTCCGGTGCCGACAAACCTCAAGAGCCTGGTTGGCGCCGTCACCTTGGTCTGGGTCTCCGGTCTCCCCCCCGTTTCGTGGCTTCCGAGGCAACGGATCGATCTCACGATCCCCATCGTCATAGCGGGAGGCCTCTCGGCCGGTGTGCTCATCGCCTCCTTGCTGCTCATCGTGGACTGGTACTCGCCGGACCGAGCAGCCGTGCTCACCGGCATCTTGGCGCTCGCACTGCTCTTCGTCCGAACCCGAAAGGCGGGTCATCGATGACGTTCTCGTTGATCAGTGCGATCGTCACCACGATCGTCGGCCTCGCATCCATGGGAATCGGGGTGGCAGCCGACGTGAGGCGGAGTGCGAAGCTCGCCGTTGCCACGGCAGGTTGCGTTGGGGTCCTGGTGATCCTCGTGATCATCCGGTTCATCGCCCTGGGGTGAACCAATCCCCTCGGGAGCAGCGACGACGTCCCTGACCTCGGAACGAGCCGTCTCCCAGTGGCATCCCGCCTTCGGAGCGGCTCTAGCTCCCCATGTAGGGGGCGAGAGCTTCGTGGAGGGCCCCTGTGAGCGTGTTCAGGTACCGCCCGTTGGCATGGTACGCATCCTTTGAGTACACGATCAGGCCGTTGATGATCGACGGGCACACGGTGGTGCAGAACCAAGGGCCTTGGTCGATGTAGCCGGCTCCGGTGTCAGCAGCAGCGCCCTTGAACGCATCGTTCGATGCCGCCACCGCGGGGTGCTCGGTGAAGTTGCAGTCCGACGGGGCTTTCGGTGATCGGCCTAGGCAATCCGATGGGTTCACCTTCGTGAATCCGGGCGTCGGGAATCCTGCGAGCACCACGACCCTCGACGAGGACGGA
>Ga0209499_1000539_pt1 | contig 27808 bp, 27 predicted proteins | sample C_130208_EF_Meta_FD_187306 | JGI IMG/M metagenome (GOLD analysis project Ga0209499, IMG submission 187306) | Freshwater microbial communities from Lake Croche, Canada to study carbon cycling - C_130208_EF_MetaG (SPAdes) (version 2) | ecosystem: Environmental > Aquatic > Freshwater > Lake... | reverse complement strand
TGGTGACCACTTAAATTCAAATGCATTAATTTCATCGGCATCGACTTCAATATAATCGATTTCTTGTTGCTGCGTGGTGCGCCAAAAATATGATCTTGTAGAACTATTTTCGTAAGCCAATTTTTTTATCCTTTCGGAAACCAAAAAATTCTCCCACAAAGCGCCTTTATCTTGTCTAAATTCTAAGGAATTAAAATTGCCAATTAACATATTTCGAACCCCATTATCATAAAAATAAATTTTTCTATTCAACTTGATTTCGTTCCTCAAGTTCTTACTAAAACTGTTCAATCTAAAGATTACGAATGCTTTTTCTAATAAATCAATATAATTATTTACGGTGTTTTTGTCCACACCTACCAACTGCGCAATTTCATTATAACTTACTTCATTCCCGATTTGAAATGCCAAAGCCTGAACAATTTTTTCTAAAATATCGGGTTTTCTAATTCCTGCTAAACTCAAAACATCCTTATATAAGTAACTTGAAACTAGATTTTTAAGAACCTCGTATTCGTTTCCAGAATTATTAATCACATCTGGATACATTCCATAAAGCAAACGCAAATCTAATTGTTGCTGCGCTTTCATATAACCAACATTACTTTCAAATTCATTCCAAGAAATTGGATATAAATGATATTCAAATTTTCTGCCTGTTAGCGGTTCTTGCGTTAAATGATTGATATCAAAAGCCGAAGATCCACTAACAATCACTTGTACGTCTTTGATTTGATCAACCATGATTTTTAGTTTCAAACCAATATTTGGAATGCGCTGAACCTCATCTATGAAAACATATTTATAAGTACCGATAATGCTTTTTAAGGTTTCCGTATTGGCATTAGCCAATGTCTCGGCTACAACAGCATCGTCTCCGTCAAGAAAAAGATAGGACAGATTACTTAATAACGTATTTATCAAAGTTGTTTTCCCTACTTGACGAGGGCCAATCAATACAATTACCTTTCCTTTGTGTAGATTCGATTTGATTTTCGAAGTTAAATCCCTATTAATCATTACTTAAATGTTTTAACAAAGGTATGAAACTATTTTCTATTCACCAAATTTATATATAAATCGGTGAATACATTCACCAATTATATATATAAATCGGTGAATACATTCACCAATATCATATTTTTTATTTAAAAAAAGGAATACTATTCGAGGAAATTGAAGGATTTTAGTTAAAAAATGATGCGAATATTAATCCAAAAACTTCCAATGCGGCTGAGTATCTTTATTTAATTCTTCGCCATACAAAATAGACTTTACAATCTCAACTGGCATGGTGTTGTTTTGCAAAATGGTATCGTGAAACTGTTTTTCAGTCATTTTTCCAGAATCAACCAATTCCTTTTTCAACTTGTAAAATTCTAATCCGCCAACCATATAAGCAATCTGGTACAATGGACCATATCCACCCATAAAAGAACGTCGTACCTCTGCAGCTGCATTTGCTCTTTCGTGACCTACTTTATCCACTAAAAAATCAATACATTGCTGCGGTGTCATTTTTTCAAGATGGTAATTTAAGGAGAAAATAATTCGAGCACAACGGTGCATTCTCCAAAAAAGCATCCCAATCTTATCTTCAGGTGATTTTGGAAAATTTTTATCCCACAAATTAAATTCCCAATACAAAGACCATCCTTCAATCCAAAAAGGCGTGTCAAAAAGTTGGCGATACGGCTTATATCGTTGGTTCATAAACTGCTGTAAATGATGACCCGGAATTAATTCATGATGTACTGTAGCTCTTGAAAAATGAGGATTATTTCCTCGCATACTCATCATTTTATCATCATAATCCATAGATGCAGTGGGATAAGCAACTTGGATTTCTTCTCCACCCAAAAAAAAAGGACTTACTTTTTGTGCTGCAGCAGACAACATTGTCATTCTCCAAGTTTCTTTTGCCAAAGGAGGAACCGTTATCAAATCGCGATCTTCGACAAATTTTATGGCTTCAAGCGCAAGTCCATTTACATCTTCCTGCCATTGTCCAGGCTGAACATAAGATTGTTTTACATGCTCAAGCGCTTTTTTCCAGTCATTCCCATAACCTAATTCGTTGGATGCTTTGAGCATTTCTTTTTCACACCAAGCAAATTGTTTATTAGCTTCTTCTATTAGTCTTTCTGGGGTATAAGCAACAAATTCAAAACTCAAATCTTTCAATAAAGCTTCTCTCCCAAGCGGTTTTCCAATTATGCCACTTCCATCATCCTTAACGAGTGTATTAGCATAGTTTTTTCTCAATAAATCTTCATATTCATCGAGTGTCTTAATCAATTTTTGCTGAGATGTTTTCATCCACCACATAAACTCCGGATTGTATTCGTTATAAAAATCAAAGGATTCCTCTGAAGCCTCTTTGAGTTTTTGAATGGTTTTTGCAGCTAATTCAGCACTTTGCCAACTATTAAACGGCTTGTTTTTTTTAAGATTCAAAATGCTATTTCGAATATTCTTTTCAGTCGAATTAAAAATAGCAGCTAATTTCTCTGCATTTGGATTAAGCCCTGATTTTCGATTTTCATTATAAACATAAATATCTTTTGCATCCTGAACGACAAATTTTACCTCATCAAATTCTTTTGAGGCAAGACCATGAAAATAAATGCTTTTATCAATTTTATTTCGAAGCAAAACATAATCAACCTTCTGATCTTTTGTTAGCGATTCAAAATCAACTGCCTCCAATTGACTTTTCCAATCAAGATAAAATTTAGAAAACCTTTCGAAATAAGTATCCGAAAGATTGTTTGGATACTTTCTTTCAAGAGCAGACTTATCAGCACTAAAACTAGAAATTATTTCATTAAAATCAATAGCATAAGAATGAAACGAGAAAAGAAATAGAAGAAGAAGTGTTTTAATTTTCATTTTATAAAGATTTAAAGATCAATCAAAAATAAACAAAAATACAAAGCGACGTTACAATATTTAAGAAGCTTATGTGTGTTTTTAAAATTATAAAAATCAGAATCAATCAAAAACCAGAATCAACAATAACCAAAAAATAGGAATGCTTTCTACCAAAAAAGAGGTGTAATATTTGGAACGATTTTCATTTGAAAAATATAGAAAAATTGCAATTACAAAATTCAATAGCAATTCTAAAAATTGAAAATTGTTATTGTAATTACCATTGAAAAAACCTAATCCACAAAAAACAATCAATAAAATAAACCCAAGAATTTTAGTATTCTTAACCCCTATTTGCTGCGGTACGGTTTTCAAATGCGGGTCGTCCGTTTTTAAATCTATAATTTCAAAAATTAGAATTAGAGTAAAAATTAATATAAACCGTTGCAATGAAATTATATAAAAAGAGTTTTGGAAGGAAATACCAAAATTTAAAATTGGCAGCATAACCGTAACACCAACCCAACAAATGGCAACAATATAAATTTTCAATCCTGCCCAATTTCTGGCGTTTTTAGTATTTGGAGAAAAGGGAAGCGTGTATAAAATAGTTAGAATTAAAAAAAAAGCCGCAATGATTTTGGTGCTGTTTTGTAATTTACAATAATAATAAATCACTATTAATAAGGATACAAAACTAAAAGTAGTAATCGCTTTCAATTGAATTCGCATTTTATTTTTATTGGCTCTAGCCAAAGCGTCAAATTTCACAAAATTATAACCCACAATAGTTCCAAAAAACGCAAAATAGCCGACGAAATTATCCGCAGAAATGTTCAACATTATAGAAGTAACTTTCACCAATGAAAAACAAGAAAATGCTACGTGAATACTCGAATTAATGTAAAAATTTAGGATTTGTTTTAAAACCTTCATGCAACAAAAATAATCAAACTGTTAATAAGAATGGATTTTAGTTGAAAAATTACTAAAAATCAATCCCTTGAACCCCTTTTCTTTTGATAATAATCCATAAATTTGCACCTCAAAAAAACAACACCTTTTACCGCTATATGAAAACAGATGCTTTTGCTTTAAGACACATTGGGCCAAGAGAAAACGACCTTCAACACATGCTGAAAACAATTGGAGCGTCAACGCTTGACCAATTAATTTCCGAAACAATTCCAACAGATATTCGCTTAAAAAATCTCCTGAATCTAGATTCAGCAATGACAGAATATGAATTTTCAAATCATATTACTGCTTTGGGAAACAAAAATAAAATGTTTCAATCCTATATCGGTTTAGGTTATAATCAAGCTATTGTTCCGGCTGTAATTCAAAGAAATATTTTTGAAAATCCGGGTTGGTACACTGCTTACACGCCATATCAAGCGGAAATTGCACAAGGAAGATTGGAAGCTATTTTGAATTTTCAAACGATGGTTATGGAATTAACTGGAATGGAAATCGCCAATGCTTCTTTGTTAGACGAAGGAACTGCTGCAGCTGAGGCTATGGCTTTATTATTTGATGTTCGTTCCCGTGACCAAAAGAAAAATAATATTTGTAAATTCTTCGTTTCTAAAGAAATTTTACCTCAAACTTTATCCGTTTTACAAACACGTTCTGCACCAATTGGGGTAGAATTAGTTATTGGAAACCACGAAAATTTTGATTTCTCAACTGAATATTACGGAGCCATTCTTCAATATCCTGGGAAATTCGGACAGGTTCACGATTACGCAGAATTTATTGCTAAAGCAAAAGAAAACGAGATAAAAGTCGCTGTTGCCGCGGATATTTTAAGCTTAGCAAAATTAACTCCACCAGGAGAAATGGGAGCCGATGTAGTTTTAGGAACCACACAACGTTTCGGAATTCCGTTAGGTTATGGAGGTCCTCACGCAGCTTATTTTGCTACAAAAGACGAATACAAACGAAGTATGCCGGGAAGAATTATCGGAGTTACGGTGGACACCAATGGAAATCGTGCTTTGAGAATGGCTTTGCAAACTCGAGAACAACATATAAAACGTGACAAAGCGACTTCAAATATTTGTACAGCACAAGTATTATTGTCAGTAATGGCGGGAATGTACAGCGTTTTTCACGGCCCTAAAGGCTTACAATATATTGCGAACAAAGTACATGCTTCGGCAGCAACTTTGGCAAACGAATTAACAAAATTAGGTTTCGAACAAACAAACAAAGCCTTTTTTGATACTATCGTTGTAAAAGCAGATGCTAAAAAAGTAAACAAAATTGCATTAGAAAACGAAATCAACTTTTACTATATCGACGACAATTCGGTTTCTATTTCTTTGAATGAAACTACAAGTATTGCCGATTTAAATAAAATTATTGGTGTTTTCGCTTCCGCAAATGGAACTAAGGCAACCACCATTCACGAATTGACTGAAACGAATCATTTTCCTTTAACTTTATGTAGAACATCTACTTTTTTACAACATGATGTTTTCAATAAATACCATTCGGAATCAGCAATGATGCGATATATCAAAATGTTGGAACGTAAAGATTTATCATTAAATCATTCGATGATTTCTTTGGGTTCTTGCACAATGAAACTAAATGCAGCAGCCGAAATGTTGCCTTTAAGCAATCCGCAATGGAATAATATTCACCCATTTGTGCCCGTTGACCAAGCGCAAGGATATAAAGAAATGTTGACCAAATTAGAACAACAATTAAATGTGATTACTGGTTTTGCAGGTACTACTTTGCAACCAAATTCTGGAGCTCAAGGAGAATATGCTGGACTTATGGTTATTCGTGCCTACCATCAATCTCGTGGGGATCATCACAGAAATATCGCTTTAATTCCATCGTCGGCACACGGAACAAATCCAGCTTCGGCGGCTATGGCAGGAATGAAAGTTATTGTTACTAAAACATTAGAAAACGGAAATATCGATGTGGACGATTTGCGTGAAAAAGCACTTCTTCACAAAGACAATCTTTCCTGTTTAATGGTAACTTATCCATCGACTCACGGTGTTTTTGAAAGTGCAATTAGAGAAATTACACAGTTAATTCACGATAATGGCGGTCAAGTTTATATGGACGGTGCCAATATGAATGCACAAGTAGGATTGACAAATCCTGCAACAATTGGGGCAGACGTTTGTCACTTAAATTTACATAAAACTTTCGCAATTCCTCACGGTGGCGGAGGTCCTGGTGTAGGGCCAATTTGTGTTGCACCACAATTAGTTCCATTTTTACCATCAAATCCATTAATTTGTACTGGAGGAGAAAACGCTATTACAGCCATTTCTGCAGCGCCTTGGGGATCTGCTTTAGTGTGTTTGATTTCTTATGGATATATCTCGATGTTAGGTGCAGAAGGAGTTACAAATGCTACAAAATACGCCATTCTGAATGCCAATTATATTAAGGAACGCTTAAACGGTCATTATGATACTTTGTATTCTGGCGAAATGGGTCGTGCAGCTCACGAAATGATTTTGGAATGTCGTCCTTTCAAACAAAAAGGAGTTGAAGTTACCGATATTGCAAAACGATTGATGGATTATGGTTTTCATGCTCCTACAGTTTCGTTTCCAGTAGCAGGAACCTTAATGATTGAACCAACAGAAAGTGAAAATTTAGAAGAATTAGATCGTTTTTGTGATGCGATGATTGCTATCAGAAAAGAAATTGAAGCAAGTACTTTGGAAGATCACGATACCGTTTTGAAAAATGCGCCACATACATTAGCCATGTTAACCACGGATGTTTGGAATTTTCCTTACACACGAGAAAAAGCTGCTTTTCCATTGGATTATATTGCCGAAAATAAATTTTGGCCTACCGTTCGCAGAACAGATGATGCGTATGGCGATAGAAATTTAGTTTGCTCTTGCGCTCCGATTGAGGCGTATATGGAAAACTAACATAAAACTAAAAAATATCTTCAGAAATGGAGGCGTTTTTTAATTAAAATTATGACAGACATTCAAACAAGGGAAGATTTACATTTATTGATGGGTGAATTCTATTTGAAATTACTTGCCGACAACAAAATCAATTTCATTTTTAATAGAATTGCAAAAATAGATTTAGCACCCCATTTATTAGAATTAGTCGATTTTTGGGAACAAATTCTATTCGATACTGGAAGTTATAGAAAAAATGTGATGCAAATTCACATGGATTTAAATCAAAAAATAAAACTTTCTTCAGCACATTTTGCTATTTGGCTCCACTATTTCAATCTAACAATTGACGAAAATTTTGAGGGACAAAATGCAGAAAACATGAAAACTAGAGCACTTTCAATTGCAACAGTAATGAAAATAAAATTGTAGATTTCAGGTTTTTTTAAAGAATCTACCGTTTTTTATATAAATTAGCATACAATTTTTTATAAAATTTTATAATGAAAATAAAGATAACAGGAGTTGGAAGTTATATTCCAGAAATAAAAGTTGCCAATACAGACTTTGATAAACACGTTTTTTTAAATGAAGATGGTAGTCCATTTGCTTATCCAAACGATGTGGTAATTGGGAAATTCAAAAGTATTACTGGAATCGAAAAAAGACGCTATGCAGCAGACCATCAATGCTCTTCTGATTTAGCTTTTTTAGCTTCAGAAAAAGCAATTGAAAATGCAGGAATCGACCCAGAAACTATTGATTACATTATATTTGCGCACAATTTTGGTGATGTAAAATTTGGTACAACTCAATCCGATATGATTCCAAGTTTAGCCACGCGTGTTAAACAAAAACTACAAATAAAAAACCCTAAATGTGTAGCTTACGATATCCTTTTTGGATGTCCGGGATGGATTGAAGGTGTTTTACAAGCAAACGCATTCATTAAATCAGGAATGGCAAAACGTTGTTTGGTTATTGGAGCGGAAACCCTTTCGAGAGTTGTCGATCCACATGATAGAGATTCAATGATTTATTCTGATGGTGCAGGAGCAACTATAATAGAATCATCTGATGATGAAACTGGAATGCTAGCTTATGAAAACGCCACTTATGCAATTGAAGAAGCTAATTATTTATATTTTGGAAAATCTTATAATCCAGATTTAGATGAAGATGTTCGCTATATAAAAATGTATGGCCGAAAAATATATGAATTTGCATTAAGCAATGTTCCTGCAGCCATGAAAAGCTGTTTGGACAAAAGCGGATTAGGAATTGACGACGTTAAAAAAATTCTTATTCACCAAGCAAATGAGAAAATGGACGAAGCAATTATTCACCGTTTTTACAAACTTTATGGTAAATCCGTTCCGAAAGACATCATGCCAATGAGTATTCATGAACTTGGAAACAGTAGTGTTGCAACCGTACCTACACTTCTAGATTTATTAATTAGGGGCGAAATAGAAAATCAAGAAATTCACAAAGGAGACGTTATCATCTTTGCATCCGTTGGTGCAGGAATGAATATTAATGCTTTTGTTTATAGATATTAAAAAAGTAACAATTAAGTGTTTAAAGTTATTCATTAGCTAACTTCAAACACTTAAAATCATACAATAATTTAACTCAAGAACGAGAGATTGCTTCGTTCCTCGCAATGACTATGTACGAGAAAACATTTCCAAATAAGAGATTCAAACACACTTTAGAATTTCTAAAAAAACACATTTCTAAAACCGAAACCATATTGGATTTAGGGGTTGAAAATCCGTTTTCGAAAATCATGAAAGCAGAAGGATTTTCAGTAAAAAACACAACTGGGGAAGATTTAGACAACAATCAAAATGCATTACAAAACGAAAAATATACCGTTTTTACTGCTTTTGAAATCTTCGAACATTTATTAAATCCCTACACAATTTTAGAAAATGTAACATCGGATAAATTGCTTATTTCTATCCCATTGCGATTATGGTTTTCGCCAGCGTATCGCAGCAAAACGGATATGTGGGACAGACATTATCATGAATTCGAAGATTGGCAATTGGATTGGCTTTTAGAAAAAACAGGTTGGGAAATTATCGACAGAGCACAATTTACGCATCCAGTAAAAAAAATTGGTTTCCGACCTTTTTTAAGACTGATTACCCCTAGATATTATATTGTTTACGCTGAAAAAGTAAAATAAATAACTTTGTAAAAGTTTTAAAACTAGACAAAGCTTTCAACAAAATAAATGAACTATTACATCGTCATTCCGGCACATAACGAAGAAGCATTTATTGCTCTGACTTTGCAATCTTTACTTTCACAAACACTTTTACCAAAAAAAATTGTGATTGTAAATGATAATTCTACTGATAAAACAGCGGAAATTGTCTTGGATTATGCCAAAGAAAATCCGTTTATAACTTTAGTAAATAAAACTTCAGAAGCGATACATTTACCTGGAAGCAAGGTTATTCAAGCGTTTCATAAAGGTTTTGAAACCTTGGATAATGACTATGATATCATTATAAAATTAGATGCCGATTTGATTTTACCCAATAACTATTTTGAACGAATTTCATCCATTTTTGAAAAAGACCCAAAAGTAGGAATGGCGGGTGGATTTGCTTTCATCGAAAAAAACGGGGATTGGATTTTAGAAAATCTTACCGATAAAGATCATATTCGGGGTGCTTTTAAAGCGTATCGAAAAGAATTATTCGTTCAAATGGGAAACCTAAAACCAGCTATGGGTTGGGACACCGTGGACGAATTACTAGCTAAATTTTATGGTTGGAAAGTAGTTACCGATGCTTCTTTAAAAGTAAAACATCTAAAACCAACAGGTGCAAATTACAACAAAACAGCGCGTTACAAACAAGGGGAAGCCTTTTATACATTAGGTTATGGATTATTAATAACTACAATTGCTTCTGCAAAATTAGCACTGATGAAAAGAAAACCTTTGCTTTTCTTTGATTACATTCAAGGTTTTTGGAAAGCTAAAAAGGCAAATACACCCTTATTGGTTAATGAAGAACAAGCAAAATTTATTAGAAATTATCGTTTGCAAAAAATGAAAGAAAAACTTTTCTAAAGAAATACTCACAAAACTTATTCAATAACTCGCTACTATTTTCGTAATTTAGCCGATATTTATAAAACTATGATGCTCGTTCGCTATTTATCTCAGATAGGAAGATACTTCTTGATGCTAAAAGAAATTTTCACAAAACAGACAAAGTGGTCTGTGATGAAAAGTTTAATTTTCAAAGAAATTGACGATTTAATTTTTGGATCCTTAGGTATCGTAGCCTTTATCTCTTTCTTTGTTGGAGGTGTTGTCGCTATTCAAACTGCTTTAAACTTACGTAATCCATTAATTCCAAAATACATCATAGGATTTGCAACTCGCGAATCGGTTGTATTGGAATTTGCTCCTACTTTTATTTCAATTGTAATGGCAGGAAAAATGGGTTCCTTTATCACATCAAGTATTGGTTCCATGCGTGTTACAGAACAAATTGACGCATTAGAAGTTATGGGTGTAAACTCCGTTAACTATCTTGTTTTTCCAAAACTTATGGCAATAATGCTTTATCCTTTTGTTGTAGGAATCAGCATGTTTTTAGGAGTTTTTGGAGGATACATTGCTACAGTTTATGGTGGATTTGGAAGCAGTACCGACTTTATAGCGGGACTTCACCAAGAATTCATACCGTTTCACATTGCCTATGCCTTTTTAAAGACTTTTGTTTTTGGTTTACTATTAGCAACAATTCCATCTTTTCATGGTTATTATATGAAAGGTGGCGCACTTGAAGTAGGAAAAGCAAGTACAGTTGCTTTTGTTTGGACATCGGTAACAATAATAACTGCAAATTACATTCTAACCCAATTACTTCTCACCTAATGATAGAAATAAGAAATTTAGAGAAATCGTTTGGAGAAAATAAAATTCTTAAAGGGGTTTCCGCTGTTTTCGAAACAGGAAAAACAAATTTAATTATTGGACAAAGTGGCTCTGGAAAAACAGTTTTATTAAAATCATTACTTGGAATTCATTCTCCAGAAGTGGGTACAATTTCATTTGATGGAAGAATCTATTCTGAACTTGAAACTAGTGAAAAAAGGGAACTAAGAACCGAAATCGGTATGCTTTTTCAAGGAAGTGCTTTGTTTGATTCCATGACGGTTGCCGAAAACGTAGGTTTTCCGTTAAAAATGTTCACTAATAATTCCAATACGAAAATTCAAAATCGGGTTGATTTTGTTCTAAAAAGAGTAAACCTTGTAGATGCACACAACAAATTACCTTCGGAAATATCCGGTGGAATGCAAAAAAGAGTTGCGATTGCTCGTGCAATTGTAAACAATCCCAAATACTTATTTTGTGACGAACCCAACTCAGGATTAGACCCAAACACAGCAACCTTAATTGACAATCTTATCAAGGAAATAACAGAGGAATACAATATTACAACTGTAATAAATACGCACGATATGAACTCCGTAATGGAAATTGGAGAAAAAATCATATTCCTTAGAAATGGTTTAAAAGAATGGGAAGGATCAAAAGAAGAGATATTCAGAACTGATAATGAAGCAGTTGTTGATTTTGTTTATTCTTCTAATTTATTTAAAAAAGTTAGGGAAGCCTATTTAAGAGGTGATTAAATTTTTGGTTTTGTTTATTGAAAAAGGCCTTTTTTTAAATTCTAAACTACTTCAATTGCGACACAATTCCCTTAATTTCTTGTTCTTTGCTTTTTGGGTAAATCAACAACACATTGTCTTTATCCACAATTATATAATCTTCAAGACCATCAATAACTACCAATTTATCTTTTGACGTACTGATTATATTACTTGTTGAATTTCGCAGTAAAACTGTTGCATTTACCACGGCATTATTATAACCATCTTTTGGTAATTTTTCATGTAATGAACCCCAAGTCCCTAAGTCATTCCAATCGAAAGTAGCAGGCAAAACATAGACATTATCTGCCTTTTCCATAACAGCATAATCGATAGAAACATTTTCAGCTAAGGCATAATTTTCATCAATAAAACCAACTTCATTTTCGGTATTATAACTTTCCACGCCTTTAAGAAACAAAGCGTTCATTTGTGGTTGAAATTTTTCAAATGATTCGGTAATCGTTTTTACACTCCAAATAAAAATTCCCCCATTCCACAAAAAATTACCGCTTTTAAGGAAGGATTTAGCAGTGTCATAATCTGGTTTTTCTCTAAATTGAGCTACTTTTCTAATTGAATTTTTGTCTTTTTTATTATATTCAATATAACCAAAACCGGTGTTTGGAAACGTAGGCTGAATTCCGAGAGTCATCAAAACTTTTTCATTGATGCAAAAATCGAAACATTGCTGTAAATTTTCGACAAATGAGATTTCGTCCTCTATCCAATGATCACTTGGCGCGACCACCATTACAGCATCAGGATTCTTTTTTTGTATTTTTAATGATGCATATAAAATACAAGGAGCTGTATTTCGCATTGCCGGTTCCAATAAAACTTGTTCTTGTTTTACCATCGGCAATTGCTCTAAAACAATCGAATTATACTTTTCATTTGTTAAAATGAGTATATTTTCTATTGGAATAATCTGCGATAACCTACTAAATGTTTTTTGGATTAAGGTATCGCCAGAACCCAGCATGTCATGAAACTGTTTCGGAAAATCAGTGGTGCTAACCGGCCAAAACCGGGAACCTACACCACCTGCCATTAATATTGCGTAATAATTTTTATTCATTTTTATGCTGTTGAAACTTAATCAACTTTTTTAAATTTATATTAATTTGGTAATAATTCAACCTCAGCATTTGGATTAAAAAGATAGGTTCTTCCGGAACTTAATTCTAAACATTCGAAACGTTTGGTTCTTAAAGCTACTTTCTTAAAAATCTTGCCATTATGTATTCTGAAAATACTGCCATAAGGAATCTCAAAGATATAGTTTTTATCATTTTGTTCGTCAAATTGTTTGAGTGCCAATGACAATGTTGCATCTGTATCGCTACTTGCAGTAGGATTTTTAAAATGGCGTGCCAATAAAGGCAATAAGTGACTTGGAAAAATCTCTGGTCTAATAAACGGAATCATCAGTCTTTGAAAGGAATATTTCCATTCGGCACCGTGGGGCTTAATCTTTCTTCCAAATTTTTCAAAAGCAACCAAATGCGAAATTTCGTGAACCAGCGTAATCAAAAACTTGTATTTATTTAAACTTGAATTGACCGTTATTTCATGTTTTCCGCTCAAGCCTTTTCGATAATCGCCATGACGCGTAACTCGTTCATTAACAATTTTAAGATGAACTTGATTTGCAACAATAAGCTCAAAAACAGGTTTTACAGCATGTTCTGGCAAGTATTTCGAAAGTGTTTCGGACAAATCAGTTATGAATTATGAGTTATAAATTATGAATTATAAGTTTTTCTTTGAAGTAATTATTATACTCCTTATTGTTTTCAGAACTTCATTACTTTGTTCATGAATTGAATTAAATTCATTTTCTGAAATATATGCTGTTTCTTTTAAGAGCTCCAACCAATACATACTTTCATCACATTCTTTTTGAGAAATAGATAATTTATGAATAAATCGGCTATCAAGTATTTATATAAATTTACACCTCTTACCGCTAACTCAAAACTTTTTTTCTTAATAATGCTTTCACTCATAACTTATAACTTATAATTCATAATTTACAAGCATTACGGATTTGTTGATGAAACTTGCAGCACTTTTCCGTTATAATATTTATTCCCGGTAAGAGCAAAATTAAAAATATAATCTGCCATTTCTTTTGCGGATATTGGCGCTTCATAACCTGGAAAAGCTTCTTCCAACATTTCGGTTTGAACCGCACCTAATGCTAAAACATTAAATGAAATTCCTCTTTCTTTATATTCTTCGGCCAATAATTCTGATAATGTAATCACAGCTCCTTTACTCGAACTATAAGCCGCAAGTCCTGCAAATTTCAAACTTCCTTGAATGCCACCCATGGAACTTATCGTAACCACATGACTTCCTTTTTCTAAAAAAGGCAAACAAATTCGAGTCAAATTAGCAACGCCAAAAACATTCACTTTATAAACGCTTTCGAAGTCGGATTGTGAAGTTTCTGAAAAGGGTTTCAACAATAAACTCCCAGCATTATGAATGATTATATCTACTTTTTTCCAAGAATTAGATATGAAATTTTCTACTTTTTGCATTTCATTTTCATCGGACAAATCAACTGAAAGGCAGGTAATATTTTCGTTCTCCAATAAGGTCTGTGGAGTTTTTCTTGAAATGGCCAATACATTATGACCCGCATTAGCAAACTGCAAAGCCAACTCGTAACCGATCCCTCTTGAAGTTCCTGTAATAATGATATTTTTCATAAAGCGAAAATAAGCAAAAACTTTAAAAAAATTGATTTTAGACCTGTGATTCTCCAAATTTAAAAAAATATGATTCCTATTTTTTTCTTATTTTTGGCAAAACAAACGAATTCAAAATTAGTTTATAATAATGAAAAATATACAATTAGTTCAGGCCACTTTAAATGATATTGAAGGTGTTTTAGATTTACAGAAACTTTATCTTGTTTCTAATTTATCTGAAGAAGAAAAGAAAGCAGGATTTGTAACCACTCCATTTTCAGTTGATCAACTTACATTCGTTATTAACAACGGAGGTTTGTTTTTAGCCAAAGAGAACGCTAAAACAATCGCTTATATTTTTGCCGAAAGTTGGGATTTTTTCAGCCAATATCCTATTTTCGAACACATGATTAGCTTATTTCCAAAACTTTCGTTTTTAGATTTCGAAATAAAAACAATAAACAGCTTTCAATACGGCCCCATTTGCATCGACAAAGAATATAGAGGAAAAGGATTGATTAATTCCCTTTTTGAATTCATGCGAATTCATATCGAAAAACGCTATCCATTAGCAGTGACTTTTATTAATAAAACCAATGCCCCATCTTTAAAAGCACACACAGAAAAACTAAAATGGACCGTTATAGGCGATTTCGAATTCAACAACAATAACTATTTTATTTTAGCCTACGAAATGAATAAACCAGCCTTAATGCCAAACTAATTTTACAAAAATATAAAACTAAAAACTAAAAGCCCTTTCAGAATTTATTTCTGAAAGGACTTTTTAAATATAGATTCTTAAATTTATCCTGCAATAATACTTCTAGAAATCACGATTTTTTGAATTTCAGAAGTACCCTCATAAATTTGAGTGATTTTCGCATCTCGCATCATTCGCTCCACATGATATTCACGAACATAACCGTTTCCACCATGAATTTGAACCGCTTCCACAGCCGTATCCATGGCGGTTTGCGATGCGAAAAGTTTCGCCATTGCTCCACTAATATCATAATTTTTATGATTGTCTTTATCCCAAGCGGCTTTTATACAAAGATGTCTTGCAGCTTCAATATTTACGGCCATATCCGCTAATTTAAAAGCAATCGCTTGGTGATTACAAATTTCTGTTCCAAAAGCTTTTCTTTCTTTCGAATATTTTAATGCTAATTCATAAGCGCCAGATGCAATTCCAAGAGCTTGAGCTGCAATACCAATTCTTCCTCCAGCCAAGGTTTTCATTGCGAATTTAAATCCGAAACCATCTTCTCCAATCCTATTTTTCTTTGGAACTTTTACATCATTAAATAGTAATGAATGGGTATCCGAACCTCGAATTCCCATTTTGTGTTCTTTAGGTCCAATATCAAAGCCAGGCATATCTTTGGTCATAATCAAGGCGTTTATCCCTTTGTGTTTTTTATCCGCATCCGTTTGGGCAATGACAATATAAAACGAAGCCGAACTCCCGTTCGTAATCCAGTTCTTTGTGCCATTTACCAAATAATAATCGCCCATATCAATAGCTGTAGTTTTTTGAGAGGTAGCATCACTTCCCGCTTCAGGTTCGCTCAAACAAAAGGCACCATGAATTTGACCAGACGCCAAAAGTGGCAACCATTCTTGTTTTTGCTCTTCTGTTCCATAAGCTTGCAAACCCCAACAAACAAGCGAATTATTAACAGACATCACCACGGAGGCCGATGCGTCAACCTTCGAAATTTCTTCCATTGCAATAACATAAGAAATGGTATCGAGACCACTTCCTCCGTATTTTGGATCCACCATCATTCCCATAAAACCAAGATCTCCCAATTTTTTAATTTGTTCAGTAGGAAAAATTTGTTTGTCATCCCGCTCAATTACTCCAGGTAAAAGTTCGGTTTGAGCAAAATTCCTAGCGGCTTGCTGCACCATCAAATGTTCTTCGGTTAAATTAAAATCCATAATTTTATAAATTTAATATTGTGAATTGTTAGGGTATTTTACCAAAGGTAATTTTTTTATTCTGTAATTTTGCCAAATGAAAAAAGATAACTACAACGTTATCGGAGTGATGTCTGGAACCTCTCTTGACGGAGTGGATTTAGCTCATATTAAATTCCGATTAGAAAACCGAAAATGGTCGTTTGAAATCATAGAAAGCGAAACCGTGAGCTATAGCCAAAGCTGGATTAACCAACTAAAAACAGCAGTAGATTACTCTGAAAAAGAACTCGTTAAATTAAATTCAGATTATACAAAATTACTGGGTTCTATAATTTTAAAATTTATAGAAAAACACAAAATCGAGTCGCTTGACGCCGTTTGTTCTCATGGACATACCATTTTACATCAACCCGAAAAAGGAATAACGCTTCAAATTGGTAATTTACCCGAAATTTCGACTTTGATTCATCAAACCGTAGTTTGCGATTTCAGGGTTCAGGATGTAAAACTTGGTGGACAAGGAGCTCCATTAGTCCCTATTGGCGATCAAATTTTATTTGCAGATTATGATTATTGCATTAATTTAGGCGGCTTTTCAAATATTTCATTCGAACAAAATAACGAAAGAATCGCCTTTGATATTTCGCCTGTAAATACAGTTTTGAATTATTATGCCAACCAACTTGGATTGGATTATGATGATAAAGGACAACTTTCTAGAACTGGAAAAATCAACGGAAAATTGCTTGACAAATTAAATAGCATTCCTTTTTACAGTCAAAAATTTCCTAAATCATTGGGTTTCGAATTTGTAAAAGAAATAGTTTTACCCATTATAGAAAGTTATAAAATCCCTATTGAAGATAAGTTAAGAACCTTTACAGAACATGTGGCTTTACAAATTTCTTTAGCTTTAACATCCTTCGAATCTAAAAATGATAAAAAAGAAAGAATGCTAATTACGGGCGGAGGTGCTTATAATGATTTTCTAATTGAAAAGATTCAATTCTATTTGCCCGAAATAGAACTTATTATCCCATCGCCAAAAATATTGGAATTTAAAGAAGCGTTAATTTTTGCTTTACTTGGCATTTTGAAACTGAGAGACGAAATTAATGTTTTGAAAAGCGTTACAGGAGCCAAAACGGATCATAGTTCGGGTGTTATTTATAAAAATTAACAACTAAAAAACCTATTGCTTTCTGTTTGTAATAATTTTTATTACTTTTCAACGTTTTATAAAAATACCTAAATTATATGAGTTTCACCATTTCGTCAGACCGAAAAAAATCATTGTTGATATCCCTATTATTGTATGGAATCCTGTTATTGATTTTGTTTTTCATTCGATTTTGGCCTCCTTCAAATTTGGCTGAATTGACTGGTGGTGGCGGTGGCGGAGGTGTTACCGTAAACTTTGGCGACAGCGATTTAGGTTCTGGTTCGAATTATAAAAGTGAGGTTTTGGATGTAAAAAATCAAACCAAACAAATACCAACAAAAGCATCACCAAACGAAGCTATTTTAGCACAAGAAAACACTGCAGAAGAAAGTGTGGTTATTTCTAAAAAAGAAAAACCACTAAAACCAACAACAGTTTTAAAAGAAGAAACAAAACCAGTGGTGGTAAAACCTAAGGTTTCTAATAATACAAATGATGCCTTATCCAATATTCTAAAAGGTTCAAATAAAGGAGGCGATGGCGATGACAAAACTTCTGGAAACAAAGGAAAATCAAATGGAAGCTTGAGTTCTAACGGTTATTATGGAACTGGTGGTTCTGGAGGCGGAACGGGCGGAGGAAATGGTACTGGAAACGGAATAGGTACTGGCAGCGGATATGGCGCAGGAACAGGTGGTGGTTCAGGAAATGGAAGTGGTTATTCATTAGGCAACCGAAAAGCACTATCAAAACCAGCTCCAAAATATACTTGTAACGAGGCTGGAAAAGTGGTGGTAGAAGTTGCTGTAGATAGAAACGGAAAAACAATAAGTGCCATTGCGGGGATAAAAGGATCTACAAATACTGCTAAATGTTTACTGGATCAAGCACAAATTGCAGCAATGAATACGCGATGGGAGGCCAGCAGCAATGCGCCAGAAAAACAAGTAGGAAAGATTGTTTACAATTTCAATTTGAATTAAAAATGGTACGCGGATAAAACGGATTTTTGGCGAATAAAACAGATAAACCAAACAGAAAACGCCTCGATAATTTCGAGGCGTTTTCTGTTATTATTTTGGGCTTGTAGCAATCACAAACTTTAAATTATTTTTTACTCCAATTTGCAAAACATCTACTAAATCTTGAACTTGTAGGTTGAATGGAATCCGAACAATAACGGTTTGGTCTTTTTCGGTATTCATTTTGGACATCAAAGTGCTTTCGAGTGTTTCAAAAGTTACGAGCTGCTTATCGATATAGAATTTCTTGTCTTCGGTAACTGATAAACTAATGTATTGTTTGTTTGTTTTCTCATTGGATTTCGCTTTTGGCAAAGTCATTTTAATCACATTTGGATTAGCCAAAGTGGATATAATCAAGAAAAACAACAACAAGAAAAACATAATATCACTCAATGATGACGTCGCCACTTCGGCATGAAATCTTCTTTTTCGTTTTATTGACATCTTTATGACTTTTGAATAATATTGACGAATTCTAATATTTGTTTTTGAATGCTTAAAGCAAAATTATCAATCTTACCATTCAATAAATGATACGCACTATAAGCAATAATTCCTACCAATAATCCAGAACCACTACTAATCATTTTTTCGTACAACCCTCCAGAAATATTACCAATACTAATATTTTCGGTAACCGAAATGCTATAAAATATTTTTATAACTCCCGAAATAGTTCCGATAAAACCTAATGTTGGCGCAATCCCAGCAATAAGTCCTAAATGCCCTAAATGCTTCTCCATCTCACCAATTTCGATATCCGCGGCACGATCCATATTTGATTCAATCTCAATAATAGGTCTTCCAATAACTTGAATTCCCTCTCGAATAATATTTCCCGAAGCGGTATTACTTCTTTCAGCGATTGATTTTGCCAAGTCTAAATTACCCGAATTAAGATTATCTCTCACATCTTTCATTAAATGCTTATCAATTTTTGAAGCTTTATTAATGTATAAATAGCGCTCCATTATTACATAAAAAGTATAAAACAATAACAGTGCAATTGGAATTAGAAAAAAACCTCCTTTTAGAATAAACTCTAAAACAGAAATTTCGGTATTCGGGGCTATCTTTTCTATAACCACAGAAGAAGCGGCTTTAGCTATGGTATCGGCTTGTAGTTGGATTAAACTAAACATATATTGTTATTTTACACATTAATTCTAAAAAATATTTCAAATTTGCACTAAAGATACTTTTCGATATTTTATTAAACTAAAAAAATCGAAAAATATTTTAATTCAAGACTATTTTATCAGAAAAATGACCTATCAAGAAATCCTAAACTGGATGTTTAATCAACTCCCAATGTACCAACTTCAGGGAGCTTCAGCTTATAAAAAAGATTTAACAAATGCTTATTTATTATCCAATCATCTTCAAAATCCAGAGAAAAACTTAAAATGTATTCATGTGGCTGGAACAAATGGAAAAGGATCTACTTCGCACATGTTGGCATCAATTCTTGGAGAAGCGGGATATAAAGTGGGTTTGTATACATCGCCGCATTTAAAAGATTATAGAGAACGCATCAAGATCAATGGAATAGAAATTTCGGAAGAATTTGTATGTGATTTTATCAATAAAAACAAAACATTTTTTGAAGCAAACGACATGAGTTTCTTCGAAATGACGGTGGGATTGGCATTCGATTATTTTTCAAAAGAAAAAGTAGATATTGCCATAATCGAAGTGGGAATGGGCGGACGATTAGACGCTACTAACATTATTACGCCCCTAATTTCGGTGGTTACAAATATAGATTTGGACCACACACAATTTCTTGGAAACACACTTGAAGCCATCGCAGGTGAAAAAGCGGGGATTATCAAACCTAAAATTCCAGTGATTATTGGTGAATATACCGCGGAAACAAAACCAGTTTTTGAAGCTAAAGCCAAAGAAAACGATTCGGAAATCTATTTTGCCTCAGAATTAATTTTAGAAACCTATCCTTCCGATTTGATTGGCGATTATCAAAAATTTAATACTAAAACGGTACAACAAACGATTTGCGTATTAAACTCTCAGAAAGAATTTATTATTTCTGAAGCAACAATCAAATCAGGCTTGTTAAATGTTGTGAAAAATACTGGATTGGAAGGCAGATGGCAACAATTAAGCGAATTTCCAAAAATTATTTGCGATACCGCTCATAACAAAAATGGACTTGAAATTGTAATGAAGCAAGTCAAAAAAGAGACTTTTGACACTTTGCATATTGTATTAGGAGTAGTGAACGACAAAAATCTAGACGAAATCTTGCCTTTATTCCCTATTAATGCAAAATATTATTTCTGTAAACCCAATATCCCACGTGGATTAGATCCACATATTTTGGAGAAAAAAGCATCGGAATTTGGACTAAAAGGAGAAGTATTCAATTCTATTTCAGAATCTTACAAAAGTGCATTAGAAAATGCTACAAAATCGGACTTTATATATATTGGCGGAAGCACTTTTGTAGTTGCAGAAATTTTATAGTTTTTTATAGTTTTTCCTTGTGAATACGAAAAAGTGGTGTATATTTGCACTCTCAATAAGGAAATGAAAATTACCAAATTGTATTGGGGCGATTAGCTCAGCTGGTTCAGAGCACCTCGTTTACACCGAGGGGGTCGGGGGTTCGAACCCCTCATCGCCCACAAGTTTAATAACAAATGGTTTTAAAAGCCGATAAATCTTAGGATTTATCGGCTTTTTGCTTTGGCACATATACCAAATTATTCATTCAATCTTAATGGATCAATGGATCAATCCCAAAACCTGTGGGGAGACAAAAATTGGATCAATCTCAAAACCTGTGGGAAGCAAAAAAATTCAGGAACAAAAGTTTTACAAATGGGTTTTAAAGACAAAAGTGGAAATCTTAAATTGAACGCCGTTTAGGTTAGTTTGTCTATCCATTTGGATAATTCCTCAAAACCTGGAACTCTCTCTTATTTAGCAAATCAACAACAAACGATATTCCCCATCTTTTTCTATGGGTGCTCGGTGAATACAAGGAAGCACCTGTTGTGTTGGATAATCTACCGCTAGCCGCCAAAGATGTCCTAATCCTAAATTAATAGGAATTCCATGGGGTTGCGCCTGATATTGTAAATCAAAATAATTTTCCTCTAAGAAGTTTTCAAATTCGACTGATGGGCCGTTATGTAGGGCTGCCAATTTTTTTCGGATTTCAGGAATCAGTATTTTTTGCTCGGCTTGCTCATTCGGAATAATATCACTTGCCGCACCGTGATAAGTACATAAAAAAGTATCCGTTGCTACGGGAGAACGATCCACATGAAACGAGTACACATCGGTGGATATGAAATCGAATTCATCATCTCGTTCATAACACTTCAATAAATTAAGAGATGGCGAAGCTCCTAAATCGGCTAATAATCGTAAATCATTTAAAATAATTTCCCTTGCACAATTCCCTTTTTCGGTTAGTTGGAGTGCTAATAAGTCTTCCGGAAAAACTTCGGTTATATTTTCTCTTAGTTGCAGTTGTTCAACAATTGCTGCAAAATCGCCTTCCAAATTTCGATACCAACATAGTGCATTCTTTTCTCCCAAGAAATCCGTATTTACAAGTTCGAAAAAAGTGGATGCGATTCCTATTTGGCTGCTGTCAGATAATGTATTGCTCATAGTAGGTTCTCAAGATGCTAATTACTTCATGCGCTACAAAATTATGGAATTACAAGGAGTTGCAGCACTTTTATTGCTAAATCCTTTAGTCTTATTTCCAGAAATTAGAAATTGCTGCATTGACTATATGTTAGTGATAACCCATTGGATGTAATGAATAAAAAAAAATTAAAATTAAGAAAAATAACTACATTGATTCATAGATAAAAAGAGTTAGACAGCCCAATTGCTTCGCCTGTTCGCTATCGCTCGGGTCATGGATTCTCATAGCTATGATTTCTCTAATAAAGTGAAATGCCTTTCAAAAAAATTAAAATCTATGTTCCAATGTGGTTAAAAAAATAAAAATTGAATCACACCTGACAGAATAATTTAAATTTTATAATTCACCCCAATGGTGCTGATGAAAAACTGATCTGTAAAAGTGTAATTGGCAAAACCTTTTACTTGAAAATGTTCATTAATATCATATGAAATACTTTCATCTACTCCAATTGAATTACCCAAATCCAAATAATAAGTTTGGGTCATAAAATTCCATTTATTGCTCTGATAATTCACATTTAATGCTGCAAATGTAGCTTTGAAATCGCTATTTCGTGCCGCACCATGTAAAAAGAAGGTTCCCAAAGTAATTTTTTTACTAACTGGATAAGACAAGGAAAGTTCTTGTCCAAAAAGACTGGTTACATCATATTTTTCCGAAACTTGCAGGGCTGGCAAATGGATTCCCACGACGGCTTTAAACTTCTTATCAATTAATTTATACCTGGATATTAATATAACTCCATTTGGCGTAAAACTCTTTAAACGAACTAAATACACAAGTTGACCTGTTAGTTTATATTTAGAATTTGTTTCGGCATTAATAATTAAATTAGGTTCTTTTGAAGTAAATGCAGGAATAAAAGAAAAGCCTCCAGAGCTAATTTCAGCACTTCCTGTTTGTGCATTCACATTAATAATCGTGACAAAAAAGGTAAGAATTGATAAATAAAATTTCATAAATATTTTTTAATTTTTGGCAAAAATACTATGCTTCAATCACTTTTGCAAACCTAAAATTAAAAGTTAAAACCATTAAAAAACAACAATTTGCAGTAGACGCAGGAATAACCCTCTTATTTAACCGGAATAATTTCTATACGAAATTTTAGTAATGCCTTTGTTTTTGAGTTAAAATGGTCTGTGAAACGGAACTTTTTTAGTTTAAGATTATCTTATAAAAAAAGGGAAAGTTTTGAGCTTTCCCTTTTCTATTATTTCTTGATAAAATTCTTAATGGCTGTACCTTGATTTGTAACTATTTTTATTAAATAGGTTCCCGTTGTCAGAAATTCAACTGAGAATTCCTTTTCTTTTACTGTTTTAATTAGTTGACCTAAGGTATTATATATTTCTATTCCATTCAATTCTAATAATTCTGGCATTTTTAAAACCACTTTGGATGAAGATGGATTAGGATACAAGGTAATCTCGGATGAAAGCACATTGGTATCCACTGAAAGATTAGTTCCCAACTTCTGAAAATTTGATTTAATTGATAAAGAAGCTATTGTTTTTCCAGCAGTGCTAGTGGAACAAGAACTAACATCAATAGCTACATAATATTCGTATTTGTTAGCTGTAACATTGGCTGATTGATCATTATAAGCATTATCAGTTGATGCTATCGAACCAATAAGTTCAAATACACCTAAATTTGTTTTTCTGTAAATATTATAAGTTCCATAGGTTATGCCTTCATAATGAGTCCAACTCAAACTTACAGAATTGTTTATAGCAACTGTACTTTGCAATAAAATTGTTTTATGAAACGCTGAATTTAGAGAAGGGTTTCCGCAGTTATCAACCAATCGAACTTTATATCGGTAGGCCTTTAATGTATTATCTGAATTCACATCTACAAAAGAAGTTTCAGATGCAGTTATAGTTCCGATGGAAGTGTAATAATTAGAAATATTTGTTTCTCTTAAAACCTCATAAAACCCTACATTATAATTACCTTGGTTATTGATAAAAATCCGGTTCTTGGTTACATTAGTATCGTCACTTGTTACATAACAAACCCTAGTATTCTGGTATTGGGGAAGCGTTCCTATGTTAAAGCTTTCGAAATACGAATAATAATCATCCGTAATGGAATTGTATAAGTTCCTTTAGGTAAATTGGTTATACTAGCTGTATTTTGTTCTGTAGTTGAAACAATTCCTCCGTTAGAAGCAGTCCATAAATAATTTACTATTCCTGTAGTATTGGTCACAGAATTGATCGAAATACTTCCTGAACAATAGGAATTGACAGGAGTAGCTGAAATGGCAATGTCGTTTACATTCCCTATACTTATAGTAAATACTTTTTCAAAGCTATGAGCTCCACCATCGTTTACATGAACTCGAATCGAATAAGAGGATTGGGTTTCGAAATCAAAAGGAACAACATTTTGAAGTTGATTTCCATTTACTATCGCAAAGTTTAAATTACCAGTGTCCCCAACTCCAGGAACTAGCGAATAAATAAAAACATTATTTGTATCTATATCGGTAGCCGATAAATCACTAATAATAGTATTATTAAGATTTTCATTTATTGTTGCATTAGAGAGCGAAATATCAGTTGTAGGATTAATGTTTACCTCGGTCACATTAATAGTTACTGTAGCAATTTTGCTATATGATATTCCATTATATTGCTTATAAGTAAAACTATCTGATAACATTTTTGATCCATTATGAGTATAAAAAAACGTACCATCACTGTTGAATATCAATGTTCCACTGGTGACATTAGAAACAAGTACTGCCGTAGAATTTAGAGCAAACGTATCATTATTTAAAACACTGATCGCATTAGAAAAAAGTGATGTTGCTGTTCCTCCTTCTAATACACTTATTTTATCATCATTGGCTTTGTGTTCAAAAAAATTATATTCCAATGTATTTCTATTAAAAGAAATATCAAAAGTACCTGACTCTGAGGGAATATTATCCCCAGTAGTTACTCCAGTATCTGTTGGCCATCCGCCTAATACAGAACTCCATTTATCATAACCCCAAGAAGTAGCCCAATCATGAGCTAATCTAAATTTAATTTCGCCTGCTCCAATTTTAAGATTAGAAGCAGTATAAACAACCCCATCAATAGTTGTCAAGTCAATATCAATTCCCCATCCACTGAGGCCAGATCCAATCAAACTGATTTGGGCAAACTGTCCATAACTACTAAAATTAAACAGTATAGCTACTAAAAAAAATTGTATTTTTGTTTTCATTTGTGAATATTTAAGATAAATATTTTCTCAAAAAAAGATTATTATTAAAAACAAATATAAACTAATTGATTAATATTATTTTACGGTTTTCCACATTTATAAAAAATAATTCATATTTATTCCAATATAATAGTATATAAGAAGGTGAAAAAATAGCTGTGGAATTTATTGATTAAGAGGTTTTCTAATTAACATAAAAAGCCAAAATATCCAAATTGGTTAAGAATTTTGAAAATAATTAATTAGTTATGTTTTATTTAGATTAAAATTTAATAGAACATAGTTTTTTTTCTAAAGACTCATCAACCTAGATGAGATAACGATAATAAATGCCAATTTACTCGATTATATATCGGTTTATAATTGTGTTTTATTTTATGAAATAAGTCCATTTATTTCCGAATTTCTTCCAAAGTCAAATTAGAAATTACCGATTTATTTTCTTTTAAAATAGCAGCCGTACTTGCAAATTTGTCCCTTTTTTTAACCAAAAGCCAAGCGTTTTTTTGATTGATTTTTAATCGGATCAAAGCAAATTCTCCTTTCAATTTTTTTCCGTTCAGAACAAAACTAAGATGACCGTTTTGGAAATCGGTTATAAATTGATTTTCAGCTTCTGTTTTATCATTCGCATTGGTCAAAGTATAAGTTCCATTATCCCAAACCATTACCGTTCCAGCACCGTAATTCCCTTTTGGAATAGTGCCTTCAAAATCTTTATAGACATAAGGATGATCTTCCACTAAAATGGCAAGCCTTTTCTCCTCAGGATTCATTGATGGTCCTTTGGGAATTGCCCAACTTTTTAAAAGTCCTTCCGATTCCAATCGAAAATCATAATGCAAGTGAGACGCTTCGTGTTTTTGAACAACAAAGACCAACTCTTTTTTGGATTCTTCTAATTCGCCTTTAGGTTCGGTGTTAGAAGAAAAATCGCGTATCCGATTGTATTTATTTAAATCCATGACCTTTAGTAGATTAGAATTAAAACTGAAGTAAAAGGTACGATTTTAAATTTTATTTTCTGCAATAATGCCTTATTTTTTTAACCAAAAAAGAGGATACTTTTCAGATTCCTCTTTTATAAAAAGTAATTAATTTAATTAATCCCTTACTCCTATTTTCTTTAAAATATCGTTCATCAAACACTATTTGGTTATGGAAGATTGGAATAAATTAGCTCCTACAAAAACAATGGAATTTAAACAATCAGAGATGCACGGTAATAAGCGTTAAACTGACGAAAACTAAATAAATTAATTGAATATTTTTGACTTCAGATGGTCAAAAATCCCAAAAATCGAGAAATTTTAAATACTAACACAAATCTGAAATGCTTCGCCAGTTCGAACTTTCTGTTCTCGGGTCTTCAATCGTTATTCTGCAATCAAAAAAAAATTTACCTCCTACTTTCTCCAAACCACCATTTTGGTTTATAATGGATTTTTCTCAAACCAAATTTTTTAATAGCGTGTTTTTCGATATGCGCAACCAAGTCAGGAACGGAATCTGTTACAAAAAGCAATTTCATATCTTCCTTGCTGATACTTTCGTGTTTTACCATCATATCAATGTGTTCGCACAAATCTTTGTGGTATTCAGTGTCATAAATTACGACAGGAAAACCCGCTATCATTTTGGTTTGAATAAGCGTTAGGGATTCAAAAAGCTCGTCCAAAGTGCCAATTCCTCCAGGCATTACAATAAAGGCAAAGGAATATTTTACGAGGATTACTTTCCTGACAAAAAAGTATGGAATATAAATCCATTTATGAAGATATGGATTTGGTTTTTGCTCCACGGGAAGCACAATATTGCAACCCACAGAATAACCACCCGCTTCAAATGCCCCTTTATTAGCGGCTTCCATAATTCCGGGACCACCACCTGTCATTACCGTGAAACCCAGTTTTGCCATGGCAGCCCCTATTTTTTCGGCATCCTGATAATGATCCATTTCGGGACCAAATCGAGCCGAACCAAACACGGTAACACAAGGCCCAATAAAGTGCATCTTACGAAAAGCCCGAATAAAATTATATTGAACCTTGAACGTAAAAATCAGTTCTTTAAATCGAGACAAAGGGCCTTGGACAAATGCCGATTCGTCTTTTGAAAGTCTAAATTGTTCCGGTGTTTTCATAGTATTATAAAGTTACAAAATTGTTTATTGAAAGACTAAATGTAGATTTCAATTTATATAATATTCTACATCAATAACTGAAATTACAATTGTAGGATTCATTTCAATAGAAATAAAAAAGTATATTTGGAAATAATTGATTCTAAAATAGAATAATTAATCCTTTTAAATTATTAATAATATTAAACAAATAAAAATGAAAAAAGTAGTTTTAGTTTTAATGATTTGTATCCCATCATTGATGAGTTATTCACAAACAAAGCAAGAATCAATAAAAAATTTGTTTCATGTAATGCAACTTGATTCAATTATGGACAAAACATTCAGTTCAATGATTCCTGCAATGATGACCCAACTAAAAAATGAAGATCCATTAGTAAATGAACGTTATAATGAAATGATGAAAACTTCAATGCAAACCGCCAAAGAGATTGTAAAAAAAATGATGGAC
>Ga0209499_1000534_pt1 | contig 27906 bp, 26 predicted proteins | sample C_130208_EF_Meta_FD_187306 | JGI IMG/M metagenome (GOLD analysis project Ga0209499, IMG submission 187306) | Freshwater microbial communities from Lake Croche, Canada to study carbon cycling - C_130208_EF_MetaG (SPAdes) (version 2) | ecosystem: Environmental > Aquatic > Freshwater > Lake... | reverse complement strand
TGACGTCGTGAACGATTCGCGTTTGATTTTTCCCCGGTCGGCTTCCCGCGCGATGAATTCTTCGAAGAGCAGGGCGTTTTGTTTCAGTCGCCCCGCCGCCTCGACCAGCGCCGGGGGCACGAGATCGGGATACTCATCCCGGAAACCCAGGATCGCCGAGGGCTCGAGGCCGATCAGCGGCGTCTCAGCCGTGATCACCGGCGCGAGCAACTCGACGTTCCGGATCGCGAGCTTCTGCGCCCAGCGCACGAGGCCCTTCGAAAGCTGCGCGCGCCCGCTGTCCACGTGCTCCGGGATGATTACCTCGTAGCCGAGCCGGTTGAGGAGCTGCACCGCTTTGATGCCAACGTCGCTGTCGTTGTAGTTGGTAAACTCGTCGCAGAAGAGAAACACCCGCCCGTTCGTCCACGGGCCGCCCTGATTCGCATGCCGCGCATGCCAGCGTCTGAGCGTCGTGGCTTGCAGCTTGGGAATGCTGCGCAAGAGCGAGAATTTGGCGAATTTCTTGATCAGCCGGCTCGTCACCCGATTCGTCACCGCCCAGTTAAACACGCCCGGCGCGAGCGAAGCCAACGCCATGGACTGCGAGAAGGTGCCGACCAGCCACGAGCGCAGCGGCACACCGTGCGCATCGTGGTAGTGCTGCTGCCACTCGGCCTTCAGCCGCGCGATGTCCACGTTGGACGGACACTCGGACTTGCAGCCCTTGCAGGAGAGGCAGAGCGCCATGACGTCCGCGATCTCCTTGCTGTCGAACGGCCGGGAGGCGTCGTGCGGATGGGTGAGCATGTGCCGCAGCATGTTCGCGCGGGCGCGGGTCGTGTCCTGCTCGTTGCGCGTGGCCATGTAGCTCGGGCACATCGTGCCGCCCATGAGGGCGGTTTTCCGGCAGTCGCCGGAGCCATTGCACTTTTCCGCCGCGCGCAGGATGCCCTGGGTGGCGCTGAAATTGAAAATCGTGGGGTAATCCGGCGTCGCGTCGCCCGGCCCGTGCCGCAGCGAGGTGTCCATCGGCGGGGTATCGATGATCTTGCCGGGATTCAGCAGCCCCGTCGGGTCAAACGTGTCCTTCACGCGCCGCATCATCGCATAACACTCGTCACCGACCATGAAGCGGATGAACTCGCCGCGCAGCCGGCCGTCGCCGTGCTCGCCGCTGAGCGACCCGCGGTACTTTTTCACCAGCGCCGCGACGTCCGTCGCGATGCCGCGAAACATTTTCAGCCCCGCCTCCGTCTTGAGGTTGAACAGCGGACGCGTGTGCAGCTCGCCCGCCCCGGCATGGGCGTAATACACGCAGGCGATGCCGTATTTCTCGCGCATGAGCGTGTCGAACTCGCCGATGTAGGCCGGCAGGTCCTCCACCGCCACGGCGGTATCCTCGACCACTTCGCGCGGCTTCGCGTCACCGACAACATTGCTCATCAGGCCCTGGCCCGCGCGGCGGAGGTCCCAGACCCGGTTGCACTCATCGCCCCACAGGACGGGGAACGCGTAACCGAGCCCCGCGGCGCGCAACTCCGCCTCCAGCGCGCACATCCCCGCCTCGAGTTCCGCCCGCTGTTCGCGGCGGATTTCAACCACCAGGATCGCACCGGGATCCCCCTGCACAAAAAAACGGTTCTTCGCCTGCTCGAGGTTGGTGCGCGTGCATTCGAGGATATGGCGGTCGATCAGCTCCACGCCACTCGGCTTCTGGTGCAGCGCGATGAGCACGCCCTGCAGCGCCTCCCCCACCGAGCCAAAATGGACGCACATCAGCGCGCCGGGGGGCGGGAGCGGCTCGCAATTAAACTCAAACTCCACCCCAAGGAACAGCGTGCCTTCCGCACCGGCGATCAGCCGGCAGAGGTTGAAGGGCCGGATCGACGCCGGATCGAAGACCGCGGAATCCATCAGCTGATCGAGCGCGTAGCCGGTGTTGCGCCGCGTGACCGTGGCTTTGGGAAAATGCTCGCGGATGAGCGCGCGGTTGGCCGCGTTGCCGAGAAGATCGCGCACCGTGCGATAAATGCGCGTCTCCAGCGTGTCGGCGCCGGCGCATTTCGCGTCGAATTCGGCGGCCGTCAGCGGCCCGAAGGTGACTTCGGAGCCGTCGCTGAGAAAGCCGCGGGTCCAGACGAGGTGGTCCCGCGTGGAGCCGTAGACGAGGGAGTTGGAACCGCAGGAATTGTTGCCCACCATGCCGCCCATCATCGCGCGGTTGGCGGTGGACGTCTCGGGGCCGTAGAGCAGGCCGTGGGGCTGGAGCGCGAGGTTCAGCTCGTTGCGCACCACGCCCGGCTGCACGCGCACCCGGCGGCGCACCGCGTCGATCGTGAGGATGCGGTTCAGATGGCGGCCGAGGTCCACGACAATGCCGTTGCCCACGACCTGACCGGCCAGCGACGTGCCGGCGGCACGGGGAATCAGTCCAATCCGGTGCTCGCGCGCGAAGGCCAGCAGCGCCTTCACATCCGCCTCACTCCGCGGCAGTGCGACCGCGGCGGGCAATTCCTGATATTCCGAGGCATCCGTCGCATAGAGCAACCGCAGCGTCCGCCCGGTGGAAAGTTCGCCTTCAAGCGTGGCGGCGAGACGGGCGAAGTCGGCTGGCGTGGGCATAGGAGGGCCAAACTAAAAGCCCGGGTCCGCGCATGGCGAGCCTGTCCATGCGCAGGGATTGGTGGAAAGTGATCCCGTGGCATGGGCCCAAGACCCGGGCCACGCCGCCGTTCAGTCGAACCAGCCACCCGTCGCCTGCAACGGGGGGAGTTCGCCCGAGCGTGTGACCCAGACGGCCAGCGCATGGCGGGTCACGCCGGCCACCTTGGGCACGGGCAGCGCGAACTCCTGCCCGAGCGGGGCGTGGGCCATTTTCAACGCGATAAATTCATGGCGCAACGTCTCGCCGCGGTTTTCACCGGCGCTGACCGGGGAAGTGATGCCGCCGCCCAAGATCGCGGCGTGGATTTCAAACGTCCCGCCGGCCAATGCCACCACCGGCGAAAATTCCGCGTGAACCACGGCGCCGTCATAGCGGATCATGAGTTTCCCCACCGGGTCGCCGGACGGCACGAGCGAGCGCGAGCCAGCCCACTCGGCGCCGTCGCGCACCACGCACGGGGTATAGACACTCGGGCTCGCCCACGCGGCGGCATAGTCGTATTCGCGCTGCGTGAACTCCCGCGTGGAGAAACGATCCGGCCAGCCGAGCCGGTTCCAGTAATCGACGTGGAAGGCCACCGGCACGAAGTCGCGCCACAGGCCCGGTTCGGCCCGCAACGTCGCCAGCCAGCGCTCCGCCGGCGGACAGCTGCTGCAACCCTCGCTGGTGAAGAGCTCGATGAGCCCCACCCGGTTCGGCCCGCTGGCAAACTGCGCCGCCGCGGCGCCCAGGTGCCCGCCCGTACACAGCGCCAACCCCACAAATAAAAACGGCCTCATGTGAGACAGGAGGCCGTGGGAACCGGACTTATTCCGCGCCGGGGCGGATTACTTCCAATTCAGCACCATCCGGGTGAAATAGCTCGTGTCGAGCCGCTCCACGCCGGTGCCGGGCTTGCTGTTGTAGTCGTTGCTGACGCCGAGGCGGAACTTCCACGACGGGTCGGCCAGCGGAATCTCGTAGAACGACTCGTGGGTGAAGTGGAAATTACTGAAGTCCTCGAACGCCGGCGTGTAGGTGAAGCGATCCACGAGCTTGGAGCGGGTGAACTCCCATTCGTGGTTGAGGCCAAAGTCCAGACCGGTGCTCTTGAGGCTCTGGTGCGCGACATTGGTGTAGCCCTCGTAGCGGAACGAGAGACCGGCGCGGAGCGTGAGGAGGTGTTTCGGCTCCTTGAGGAAATCGTAGCCAAAGCCCGCGGCGGCCGTGTTGTAGAGATCGATGCCCTTGACGCGGTCAAAGCCGCCTTCGTCGCGGGCGTACCACGAGGTCCGGCCCGAGAAATTGTCCGCATAATCAATGCCGGCCCGGAACTGGTCGGCGGACTTGGCGCCGTCCGAGACCTGGCGGTTGTAGCCGGTGTAGAATTGCAGGGTGTCGTCCGGCGTCTTGAGCGTGGCGCGAAACGCGCCGGAGGTACCCAGCTGCTCGGAATTGCCGGTCTTGCCGGTCACGTCCAGCGTCGCCTCGTAGCTCCAGTGGTGCTCCCGCTCGGCGAGGGCCTTCTTCAGCGCCGTCGCCTGCGGATCCTCGCCGCCCGGCGCCCACGTGGCGGCGACCTTCTCGACCGAGGTGGCCAGCTGGCCGTCGGCACCCGTGATCTTGAGCGCGGCGCCCTCAGCGGACACCGTACCCTGCAGCGTGGTCCCGCTGGCCAGACGCACGACCACGGGGGCATCCGTCGTCAGGCCGGTGACCTCGGACTGCTTGAGCGTCAGGTCGCCGGCGTAGTCGGTGGTGACATAGATCTTGCCGCCCTCGATCTTGGTGACCTTGCCCACGATGCGGGCGCCATTCTTGGTCTCGACCACGTCGGCCGAGGCGGGCAACGCGAGGAGCGCGACGCCGGTGAGAAGCAGGACAGTACGGAGGGACTTGGGCAGGTTTATGGCAGGTGAAAAAGCGGGCCCAAAAACTCCAAGGTCGCACGCCTTGTCAATAAAACAGCCGGATTGCCCCGTTTTTAACAAATTCAGCACGCCGCTGCTCGACAACGCCCGCCGCCGCGCCTTGTTTCGACCACCACCGCCCATGACCGCGCCCGCCCTACGCCCCGCCCTCATTGTCGCCGACCACTGGCGCGACTATGAGCTGCTCGAATGCGGCGACGGCATGAAGCTCGAGCGCTGGGGCGACTTCACCCTCGTCCGCCCCGACCCGCAGATCATCTGGCCACGCACCGGCCAGGAACCCGGCGCCGCGTGGGCCAGCTGGGACGGTTTTTATCACCGCAGCGAACAGGGTGGCGGCCGCTGGGAGTTCCGCCAGCCCCTGCCCGACCACTGGAAAATCAGCTACGGTGCGCTCACCTTCAAGATTCACCCCACCTCGTTCAAGCACACCGGTCTCTTCCCCGAGCAGGCGGTGAACTGGGATTGGTTCGGCGCGAAGATCAAGGCCGCCCGCGCCGCCGGCCGCGAGGTCTCGGTGCTCAACCTCTTTGGCTACACCGGCGCGGCCACCGTCGCCGCCGCGGCCGCCGGCGCGACCGTGTGCCATGTGGACGCCGCCGAGGGCATGGTGAAATGGTGCCGCGAAAACGCCGCGCTCAGCGGCCTCGCCGACGCTCCCATCCGCTACATCACGGACGACTGCCTCAAGTTCGTGCGCCGCGAGATCAAACGCGGCCGCAAGTACGATGCGATCATCATGGACCCGCCGACCTACGGCCGCGGCAGCACCGGCGAGATGTGGAAACTCGAGGAGCACCTCTGGGCCCTGCTCACCGAGTGCCGCGCGCTGCTGACCGACGCGCCGCTGTTCTTCCTGATCAACGCGTACACGGCCCGCCTCTCGCCCACCGTCGTCGCCAACCTGCTCGCCGAGCTGCTCGCCGGCCGCGGCGGCCGCATTACCGCCGGCGAAGTGGGCCTGCCCATCAAGGCCGACGGCAAGGTTCTCCCCTGCGGCATCTACGGCCGCTGGGAGGAGTGAGCGGCCGTTGGCCGCGGGTCATAGGTCATAGGTCATAGGCGATAGGCCATAGACCTTAGGCGATAGGGCCTCGGTCACCCCTGGGTTCTCACCCATCGCCCATAGCCCATAGCCCCTCACCCGGGGCGGCGTTCGCCGCCCATCACTTCATGGCAGGAAGGCCCTGAGGGGACTTAACCATCGAAGGCGATGGTCGAGGAGCTGGTCGTCGTGGTCGAGGTGGTCGTGGTCTTGGTCGAAGTCGTGGTCGTGGTCTTGGTCGAAGTCGAGGTACTGGTGCTGGTCGAGGTGGTCGATGTGGTCGAGGTCTTGGTCGAAGTCGAAGTCGAAGTCGTGGTCTTGGTCGAGGTCGAGGTGCTCGTCGATGTGGTCGAGGTCGAGGAGGTTGAGGTGGACGTGGAAGTACTGGTGGACGTCGAGGTCGAGGTGCTGGTCGAACTCGAGGTGGACGTACTCGTGGTGGTGGTGGACGTCGTGGAGGTGGTGCTGGTCGAAGTGGACGTGGTGCTCCCCATGTTCGCCGAGAGAAACTGGTCGATCTTCTTATAAAGTTCGAGCCGGTGGTCGTGGGTGTAAAAGCCGTGGCCTTCGTTGACCTTGGTGACGAGTTCGAAGGGCTTGTGGGCCTTCTCCATCGCATCCCGCATCAGCCGGGCCTGTTCATAGGGGACGACTTTGTCGTCCTTGCTGTAGACCATCAACAGCGGCGCCTTGATCTTGTCGGCCTGGGTGACCGGGGAGATTGCGTCCAGATCCACCGCATCCTTCTCGGGGTCGCCAATCAGGTCGGCCATCTCCTCCTTGTCGTCCTTGGAAATATCCAGGTCGTACTTGATGATTGCCTTCCAATCCGTCACCCCCGCGAGGTCGATGCCGCAGCGGTACAGGTCCGGCTCGCGGACCAGTCCCATGAGCGCCGAATAGCCACCAAAGCTCCAGCCGGCGATCGCGATGCGGTGCGGATCAGCGATGCCCTGCGCGATCGCCCAGCGGGTGCCATCTGTGATGTCATCCTGCAGCTCCCGGCCAATGTGCCGGTGGCCTTTCTCAAAGAAGCTCTCCCCGTAGCCGGGCGAGCCGCGGTAGTTCATCTGCAGGACCGCATAGCCGCGGCTGGCAAAAAATTGCACGTCGCGGTTGAACTCCCATGAGTCGCGCGCAAAGGGACCGCCATGGGGAAACACGACGAGGGGCAGATTTTTGGGTTCCTTGCCAGGCGGCACCGTCAGGTAGCCGTGGATGACGAGGCCATCCCGCGACTTGTAGCTGATCGGGTAAACCTCCGCCATCTGGTCCGGCTTGATCCAGGGGCTGGCCGGGAACAGGGGCTTGAGCGACTTCTTGTTCAGATCAAAAATATAATAGGTGCCCGGGTCCTTCGCCGACCAGGAATGCACCACGAGCACCTTCATGTCGTCGCTCATGTCCGTGATCGTATTCACCCGGTTCTTTAGTCCGTTGTCCAGTGCCCCCTGGATTGCGGCCAGCTGGGGATCAAACCAGACCACCTGGGGTGTTTCGGTCTCATATTGGATGCCGAGGATTTCCCGCGTGTTCGGGGCAAACCGGATGGCATCGTAGTCGCTGCCATAACCCCACGGCAGGATGTCAAAACGCTCATGACTGAGGATCAACTGCCCCACCTGCTCCTTGATCAGGTCATACGAATACACTCCCCACGTGCCCTCCGGGGTGACGAGCGACAGATAAAGCGTGGCTCCGTCCGCACTCAGCCCCTGGAGGCCGATCTTGCGCTTGGCGTAGTCCATGCCGGCCAGCACGTGCCAGGGGGCCTTTTCGTTCGCGCGGTAAATGACCCGGCTCAGGGCCTTGTCCTCCTCGACTCCAACGCGAACCAAGCCCTGCGCATCGGCCATCCAGAAGATGACCTTGCCGGGGTTGTCGACCACCCGGTTGTAATTGCCGGTGCGGGAATCCATGTTGATCACGTTCGGGTGATTCAAACGCACCAACTGGCGCTTCCCGTAACCGGCGGGATAATCGTTCTCCAGCAGGAGGACGTGCCCCTCGTTTTCACCGTTTAACCGGGTGGCCATGATGCCGGTGACCAACAGCCGGTTCTGGTCCCGTTTGTCCACCTGCCGCGCATAACCCAGCAGCCCGGTGTAATGGCTCCCGTCGCGATCAATCCCGGAGAGGTAACCGTAAACCACCCGGTTGTTGGAGACCCACATGGGATTCACCGCTGGAATCCCCACGCCGCCCTCCACGGCATTGATCTTGCCGGTCTCCAGGTTTTTGAAGGCGAAGGCCTCCTGCAGGTCCGCCACCACCGAGTAGGCGATGATCTTGCCGTCCCGGGAAATCCGCACGTTGCGGATCACCGGCAGCCGCGCGAAGCTCTCCATCGGCACCTGGACCGGTCCGCTGGCGCCGGGAGTCACCGGGGTCGCAGCCCAGGCCGACGAGAGACCCAACGCACTCAACACCAGGACCAGGCGAATTTTCGAATTCATGGGGGAAAAATGAGGTGACTCCAGAAACTCGCCGCCAGCCTTCCAGTGGGCGCGCTTACACGGAAGCTATTTTTGTCGGCTTTTGCGCCCGCCGCGCCCGGCCGGCTTCCATCCATGGGCCCGCGCATCACGCGAATCAGCGCGAAGTTTCCGATCTCGATCCAGCGGACCAAGTCTGAACCCCCTTTCGGGTGCTTTCGCGCGATTCGCGGGCCAAATCCGGGAGGTTCGACTTTCGGGTTTTTCGTGTCTTTCGTGGTCCATACCCTCCCCGCCATGCCTTCGCTTTCCGAAACGTATTCCGCCCGCGCCCACGAACTCCTCGTCCATGCGGAAAAGAAAAACGCGGCCGCCATCGCCCGCCTCGCCCCGATCATCGGCGCCAGCGTCGCCCGCGGCGGCGTCATCCACGCCTTCGGCAGCGGCCACAGTGATTGCATCGCCCGCGAAATCATCGGCCGCGCCGGCGGTCTCGTCTGCGTCAGCGGCCTCATCGATCCCACCGCCGGCTTCATTGAAAACCACGTCGGCTACGGCACCGCGCTCGTCGAGCGCTACGACCGCCAGTACCAGCTGCGGCCCGGCGAGACCTTCATCGTCATTTCCAATTCCGGCAAAAACAGCGCGCCGCTCGAGGTCGCGCTCTACGCCAAACAAAAGGGCCTGCACGTCGTCGGCCTCACCGCCCTCGCCATGTCCACCACGGCGAAAACCGTGCACCCGGGCGGCAAAAACCTCCACGCGATCGCCGACGAGACGCTGGACAACTGCGGCGTGCCCGGGGACACGCTCATCGAGGTCACGCCCGGTGTCTTTTCCGGCCCTACATCCACTCTGGTCGGCGCGATGCTGCTCAACCTGCTCATGCTCTCCGTGATCGACTGGCTGAAAACCAACGGCCACCCCATTCCCGTGCTGCGCAGCCAGAACCTCCCCGGCGCCATCGAATTTAACCGCACCGTCGGGGAAAAATACCAGGGCCGCCTCAGCCGCCAGCTGGCCTGAACCGTTCCGGCCATGAAGTACAAAATCGGCGTGGACGGTGGCGGCACCAAGACCGAGTGCATCCTCATCGACTCCGCCGGGTCCATGGTCGCCTGCCACGTCGGCACCGGCTGCAACCCGAGCGTTGTCGGCCCCGAGGCCGCCGCCTCCATCCTGGTCGCCGCCCTGGATTCCCTGCGCGCGCAGGCCGTGACGCATCTCGCCGAACTCCAGACCCGGCCACCCTCGGCCCAGCTCGTCATCACCGACACTTTGCTCTGCATGGCCGGCAGCAGCGGATTCTGGACGGAATTCGCCGGGGGACTCGCGGGTTTCGGCCGCGTCCAGGCCATGGATGATTCCCGGCCGATCCTCGAACTCGCCACGCACGGCCGCCCCGGCCTCGCGCTGCACGCCGGCACCGGCTCGTTCGTCGCCGCGCTCACGTCGGACAATTCCGTGCATTACGCCGGTGGGCGCGGCTGGCGGTTCGGCGACTCCGGTAGCGGCTACGATCTCGGCGCCCGCGCCATCGCCCGTGCCCTGCTCGAACTCCAGGGCTGGGCGCCCCCGTCGCGCCTCGGCCCCGCCGTGTGCGCGCACGCGGGGGTCACCCCCGGCACCGGGACCAGCGCCGTCACGCGCCATTTTTATGCGCACGCCGACGCCACCCGCCACATCGCCGCGCTCTCCCGCGCCGTCCTCTCGCTCGCCACGGAAGGCGACGAAGCCGCCCAGCAGATCGTGACCGCGTCCACCAGCGAACTGCTCGACCTCGCGGTCACCGTTGCGACCAAATTGTTTCCCTCGTCCCGGCTCGAAACCATCCCCGCCGGCCTGAGCGGACCGATCCTGACGCATCCGCTCGTGATGAAAGCCCTCGCGGCCCGCTCGCCCCTGCCGCTCGCCGCCATCACCGACACCCCCATTGAGGGTGTCCGCCAGTTGCTGACGCGGCTCTAGACCGCGGTTTTCACTCCCATGTCTGTCATTCCGAGCGCAGCGAAGAATCCACATGGGCGGCCTCGAAGCCTTTGGCCGTGTGCCACTGGATTCTTCACCGCGCTCAGCATGGCCATGAGTGGACGGGGATTAACTGAACCGCCTGCGCGGTAGACGGCTCCATGCTGATTTCCCCTGCACCCACCGTTCTCTCCGCACCCGAGTGGCAAGCCCGCCGGACCGCGCATGAAACCCGCGTGCAGGCGTGGCTCGGGCCACACCAGACCCGGGCGGCACGCGGGGAAAAGCACCCGGTCTATGATTTCATGTTCAGTTACTATGCGTTCCGGCCGGCGTGGCTGCGGCGCTGGCAACCGGGCCCGGATATCACGCTCGCGGGCGAAGCGGCCCGGGAATTCCTCCGCCGCCCGGAATACCGGGAAACCGGCGACGGCATCAGGCTCGATCCCGCGGCGTTGCGACCGTTGCGCCGGGTGTTTGTCGCCTGGCTGCGCGACCTGCTGGTCGTGATGCGCGAGCGGCCGCCGTTCTTCGGCTGCTTCGGGCTGCACGAGTGGGCGATGGTGTACCGGCAGACGCCCGACGAAATCCGCCATCAGGCGTGGCCGCTGCGGTTTTCTCGCGGGGAACTCGCCCAGATTGTCGAAGCCCAGCCGGTCTGCTGCACGCATTTCGACGCGTTTCGTTTCTTTACGCCCGCGGCGCGGCCGCTGAACCGCATGCAACCCACCCGTGACACCGTGCCGGCACACGAGCAGCGCGGCTGCCTGCACGCCAACATGGACCTCTACAAGTGGGCGTTCAAACTCGCGCCCTTCACCCCGGCGGAACTGCTCGCCGATGGTTTCGAACTCGCCCGCGACATCCGCGAGGTGGACATGCGGGCGAGTCCCTACGACCTAAGTGCGCTCGGCTTCGCCCCCATCGCGATCGAGACGCCCGCCGGCCGGGCCGAGTACGAGCGCCGCCAGCGCGACTTCACCGCCCGCGGCGAACCGCTGCGCGAGCGGCTGATCGCGCTCAGCGACCGGCTGCTGGCGGATGGCGTGCCCACGACCTCCTGACCCGGGGCTGGGAATAGCGCCAGCGGAGACGCTGACGCTACGGTTCTGAATCACGGGCCAGGAGACCCGGGCCACCCCAAACGGCAAGAAATGCGCAGCCCTCAGCAACGCGCGCGGAGCACTGCTGGCCAAAGGCCGCTAGACTCATGACGTAAACCCAACCAAGGCACCCGCATGAAGACCCCGCCTTCCCTCCCGCACGGGCACGAGCCCTCCGAGGCCGAGATCCAAAAACAGGCTTATCACCTCTGGATCGACGGCGGCTGTCTGGAGGGAGTCGAGGTTGATAACTGGCTTGCAGCAAAAGAGTTACTTCAACACCGCCACGGCCATGCCCACGGGTATGCCCCGCGCGGCTCACACCCCGTCCCCTTCGACCCGGCCAAACCCCAATCATGAACGACCTCTCCCTGCCCGTCATCCCTCTCACCATCACCGTCAGCCTCTGCCTCGTCTTCACCTTCGTCGTCTTCTTCCTCCGCGAGCATTCGCGCCGGTTCAGCAACGCTGAGCGTGAATCCCTGCTTCCCTTGGCCGAGGAAACCCCGCGCTTGGCGACCACGGCGCCTGACCATGATCACGGGTCCCATGGCAAAGATTGTGGCTGCCGCTCGGGCCGGAATGTCCCCTGCCACGGCTGCCGGACGCGCCCCACTTCGACCTCCTCCTCCTGATCCCTTCCCCCATGTCCGGCCAAAAAATCACGATCGAATATAACGACCGCGTCGTCCGCCAGTTCCTCCTCGCCACCGTCATCTGGGGTGCGGTCGGGATGCTGGTGGGCGTCCTCATCGCGGCCCAACTCAACTTCTGGCAGCTGAACTTCGCCACGCCGTGGCTGACGTTCGGCCGCCTGCGCCCGTTGCACACCAACGCCGTCATCTTCGCCTTCGTCGGCAACATGATGTTCGCCGGCATCTATTACTCCACCCAGCGGCTGGTCAAAGCCCGCCTCGCCAGTGACTTCCTCTCCTCCCTGCACTTCTGGGGCTGGCAGTTCATCATCGTCTGCGCCGCGGTCACCCTCCCGCTCGGCTTCACCCGCGGCAAGGAATACGCCGAGCTGATCTGGCCCATCAACCTGATGGTGGTGCTCATCTGGGTCGTCTTCGCGGTGAACTTCTTCTGGACGCTCGCCCGCCGCCGCGAACCCGCGCTCTACGTCGCGATCTGGTTCTACATCGCGACCATCGTCACCGTGGCGATGCTCTACATCGTCAACCACCTCTCGATCCCGACCAGCCTGCTGCACAGCTACCCGGTGTTCAGCGGCGTGCAGGACGCGCTGGTCCAGTGGTGGTACGGACACAACGCCGTGGCGTTCTTCCTCACCACGCCGATCCTCGGCATCATGTACTACTTCCTGCCGAAGGCGGCGGAACGCCCGGTGTACAGCTACCGGCTGTCGGTCGTGCATTTCTGGTCCCTCGTTTTCATCTACATCTGGGCCGGCCCACACCATCTGCTTAACACCGCCCTGCCCGGCTGGCTGCAGAACCTCGGCATGACGTTCTCCCTCATGCTCTGGGCCCCGTCGTGGGGCGGCATGCTCAACGGCCTGCTCACCCTCCGCGGCGCCTGGCACAAGCTGCGCACCGATCCCGTCCTCAAGTTCTACGCCGCCGCCGTCACGTTCTACGGCATGGCCACCTTCGAGGGCCCGCTCCTCTCCATCAAGTCGGTCAATGCCCTCGCGCATTACACCGACTGGATCATCGGCCACGTCCATGCCGGCACCCTGGGCTGGAACGGCTTCATGGCCGCCGGGTTGATCTACTGGCTGCTCCCGCGCCTCTGGAACAAGCCGCTGTACTCGACCGCCCTGGCCAACCTCCACTTCTGGATCGGGACCGTCGGCATCCTCCTCTACGTCGCCGCCATGTGGACCAGCGGCATCACGCAGGGCCTGATGCTCAACGCCACCACCGAGCACGGCACCCTCCTCGCGTACCCCAACTTCCTCGACACGCTCAATACCATCCGGCCGATGATGCTGATGCGGGTCATCGGCGGCGGGCTGTATCTCGCCGGCTGGTTCCTCCTCGTTTACAACTTCTACCGCACCGTGAAGGGCGCGGCGCCGGTCAACGGCACCATTGAGGTTTACGACGAGGAGCCCGCGCCGGACGGCAAGCTCAGCCTGGCCGGGACGTTCTTCAGCGCCCCGACCCTCTTCTGGTTCCTCGCCGTCGGCTTCGGCTCGATGTGGATGTTCGGCGCCGACCTCGTCAGCACCACCGGCATCGTCGGGGCCGTCGCCTGCCTGATCGCCGCCTTTGCCCTCGTCCCGTCCCGGAGCAAGGCCTGGGGCGGCTGGTACGAAAAACTGCTGCTCAACGCCCTACCGTTCACCCTGCTGGTTTTCTTCGCCGTCGTCGCCGGCGGGCTGATCCAGATCATCCCGACCGTCCTCGTGCAGAAGGCGAAGAACGTCGAGGACCGCATCCAAACGCCCTACACGCCGCTCGAGCTGGCAGGCCGCGATATCTACGTCCGCGAGGGTTGCTACCTCTGCCACTCGCAGATGATCCGGACCCTGGTGCCGGACATCCTGCGCTACGGCGATTACTCCCGCCTCGGCGAGTCGATCTACGACCATCCCTTCCAATGGGGCTCGAAGCGCACCGGTCCCGACCTCGCCCGCGTCGGCGTCAAATACCCCAATATCTGGCACCTGCGCCACATGGAGGACCCGCGCTCGATTTCGCCCGGCTCCAACATGCCCACCTACCCGTGGCTCCTGTCGCACCGCCTCGACGCTTCCGTGCTGCCCGCGAAGATCAAGGTCCAGCGGCTCCTCGGCGTGCCGTACGGCCCGCTCACCGCCCAGCAGATCTTCGACTCCGTGGACGAGCAGGCCAAGGGCATCGCCAAGGATCTCCGCGCCTCCGGCGGCTATGTGGAATCCGACCAGGAGATCGTGGCCCTGATCGCCTACCTGCAGACGCTCGGCAAGGCCCTGCCGGTCATCACCAAGTCGGCCGCCCACTAATCCCTTCCTCCCTCAGTCCCTCTTCGTCCCATGTTCAAACGCCTCATCCTCGAGGATTCCTCGATCTGGTACCTCATCACGGCCTTTGTCACCGCCGCGACGATCTTCCTGATCATCACCTGGCGCGCCGTGCGCATGCCGCGGGCCGAGGTCGATAAATTCGCCCAGCTGCCCTTCACCACCGACGCCGACGAACGCCATGACCCCTCCGCCTAACCCGCCCCCGACCGACGAGAACGAGCCGCTCCGGCCGCACTCCTTCGACGGCATCCAGGAATACGACAAGCGCCTGCCCAACTGGTGGCTGATGACGCTCTTCGGCTCCGTCGTCTTCTGGGCCGGCTACTGGTTCTACTACGAGCGCGCCCACCTCGGGCATACCAACGCGCAAATCGTCGAGCAGCAGCTCGCCGTCATCGAGGCCGCCCGCCTCGCCAACGCCCCGACCGTGGACGACGCCAGCCTCTGGAAAATGAGCCGCAACCCGGTCTTCGTGGACGCGGGCCGCGCCACCTTCGAAACCACCTGCGTCAGCTGCCACACCAAGGAGCTCACGGGTGCGATCGGGCCCAACCTCGTGGACCAGCTCTGGATCCACGGCGGGCGCCCGACGGAAATCTACACCACCGTCACCGCGGGCGTGCTCGCCAAGGGCATGCCGCCGTGGGGTCCCGTGCTGGGCCCGAAAAAAATTTCCGAGTCGGTGGCGTACATTCTCAGCTACCATCAGGAAGGCGAACCCATCGAGGTTCAGGCCGCGTGGGTCCCTCCCCCGCCGAAATGAAGCATGGCCGCACCGCTGCCCAACCGCGACTTCGTCACCACCATCCGGGATGACGGATCCCGCCCCTTCCTTTTTCCCGCCGACACGCATGGACGCTTTACGACGGCCCGCCGCATCTGGTCGCTGCTGCTGATCGCCTTTTACCTGTCGCTGCCGTGGATCCAGATCAACGGCTACCCGGCGGTGTTCCTCGACATCGCGCAGCGGCGGTTCCACCTGTTCGGGTTGACGCTGGCGGCGCAGGACGTGTGGCTGATGTTTTTCCTGATCACGGGGCTAGGCTTCTCGCTTTTTTTTGTGACGGCACTGTTTGGCCGCATCTGGTGTGGCTGGGCCTGCCCGCATACCGTGTTTCTCGACCACGTCTACCGGCGCATCGAGCGAGCCATTGACGGTGACGCCGTCTCGCGCCGATTGCTGGACGAGGCCCCGGCGAGCGGGGGCAAGCTGTTCAAGCGCGTCTTCAAGCACTCCCTGTACATCCTCGTCTCCGCCGTCATCGCGCACCTGTTCCTCGCCTACTTCGTCTCGCTGCCCGAGGTCTGGGTGATGGTGAGCGCCGCGCCCGCGGCCCACTGGAGCGCGTTTGCCTTTATGGCCGTGTTCACCGGCATCCTCTATTTCAATTTCGGCTGGTTCCGCGAGCAGCTCTGCATCGTCATCTGCCCCTACGGCCGGCTGCAGTCCGCACTCATTGACGACCACTCCCTCGTCATCGGCTACGATACGAAGCGCGGCGAACCCCGCGGCAAGGTCGGCACGGTAGGTGCGGGGGCGTGCGTCGCCTGCAACCGCTGCGTCCAGGTCTGCCCCACCGGCATCGACATCCGGCAGGGCCTGCAGCTGGAGTGCGTCGGCTGCACCGCCTGCATCGACGCCTGCGATGACGTCATGACGCGCCTTCACCGTCCACGCGGGCTCATCCGCTACGACTCGCAGACCGCGTTTGCCGGCAAATCCACCCTCTGGTTCCGGCCGCGCACCCTCTTGTATGGCGTGCTGCTGCTCATCGGCGCGAGTGTCGCCGGCTGGGCGCTGTCCACCCTCCGCCCCGCGAATCTCGGGGTCACCCGGATCGTCGGCGCGCCCTACATCGTCTCGGCGGATTTTGTCCGCAACCAGTTCCTCGTGCGCATTGTGAACAAGCAGAACGGGCCGGCGGAATTCCTGCTCCACCTGGAACACGCGCCCGCCGGCCTCCGCCAAACCGGCCTCGTCGGACCCATCCGGGTTGAGGCCCTGGGCGAGATCGTGCAGCCGCTCGTCTTCCAACAGCTGCGCGCGGACTATCGCGGACCCTTCCTCTTCACGATCGGCATCGCTGACCCCGCCGGCACCTTTCATCTGGAGCGGCAGGTGGAGTTTCTCGGACCAGATGTCCGGCTCCTGCGCGAGGAAGAGGAAGAAAAAAAGGACCACCATGAAACCCGCCACTGAGGGCTCGCTGCCGGCCGGCCGAAGCTCCCTGTGGTGGGTGTTTGTCGCGGCTTTCGTGCTGCAACTGGCGGCGTGGACCGCCTGGTTCATCGTCGCCTCCCACCACCCCGTGGAAGAGGTCCCGCTCGCCACCGCCCCGCGCCGCTGACATGGAACTCGCCGCCGTCAATTCCCCCGCCACCGCGCTCGTGGCCGGCCTCATCACCAGCCTGCATTGCGCCGGTATGTGTGGCCCGCTCGCCTGCGCGCTCATGCCGGCGCAGAATGACCGCTCCGATCCCCACACCGTCAGCACGGTCTACCATGTCACGCGGCTCACGGGCTACATGGTGCTCGGCGCCGTGGCCGGCGGCCTGGGCCGCATGCCCCTCATGTGGGTGACTGGCTCCGCCCTGCGCTGGCTGCCGTGGGTGCTGGTGTTGTACTTTGCCGCGATGGCGTTCCAGTGGGATCGCTTCGTCCCCAAGCCCGCGGCCCTGGGCCGGTTTTCCCTGCTCATCAGCCGTTGGATCCGCGGCCGACCGCGCGTACAAGCCGCCGCCGCGCTCGGTTTCGCAACGCCGCTGCTGCCGTGCGGGCCGTTATATTTTCTCCTCACCCTCGCCTTGCTGTCCGGCTCGGCCCTCCGCGGCGCGGAGTTCATGCTGGCCTTCGGCCTCGGCACCGTGCCCCTGCTGTGGCTCGCGCAATCCCAGTCCGCCTGGATCCGCGCCCGCCTCAACCCCCTCTGGCTCGGCCGCGTGCGGCTCGGCCTGGCCCTCGTGATCGCCGTGGTCATCAGCTGGCGCCTCCGCGCCACCCTGGGTTTCGCCGGGCCGGATCCTTCCACCCTGCTCTGCTTCTGACATGAGCCCCGCCGCCGCCCTCGTCCCCGCTCCCGTCCCTTCGCCCGCCCCGGCCCGGCGGGCGTGCCGGCATTGCGGGGCAACGCTCAACGCGGGCCGCGAGCCGGCGTCCGACTTTTGCTGCGCCGGCTGCTCCTATGTGTTCCGCCTGGTGCAGGAACACGGGCTCGCCGGCTACTACCATCTCAAGGATGAGGTCACCACCCCGGCCGATGCCGCCGTCTTCCAGCCCCGCGACTTCACCTGGCTCGAGACCGCGCAGCAAACCGCCGAGGCGGCGGCGGGCGACCGGCCGCCGGAGCTCACCCTCGACGTCCAGGGCATCTCCTGCGCCGGCTGCGTCTGGCTGATTGAGCGGATATTTGCGCGCCAGCCGGGCGCCCGCGACATCGAGGCCAACGCCCAGCTGGGGCAAATGCACGTGCGCTGGATCCCCGGGAAATTTTCCGCGGCCGACCTCGGCCGGAAACTGCAGTCCTTCGGCTACCTCGTGGGCCCGGCCGGCGAGCGGCCGGCGGAATCGGAGTCCCGTGGACTCGTCCGCCGCATCGGCGTGTGCACGGCCCTCGCGATGAATGTCATGCTGTTCACGCTGCCGGTGTATTTCGGGATGGAGCGGACCTTCACGTATGCGGGGCTGTTCGGCACGCTGTCCCTCGTCTTCGGCACGCTCAGCGTGCTGGTGGGCGGCGGTTATTTTCTCAACCGCGCGGTGCGGGCCATTCGCGCCGGCGTGATCCACATTGACCTGCCCATCGCGCTGGGCATCGCCGGCGCCTATCTCGGCTCGCTCTACGGATGGTTCGCCGGCCGCGAGGAGTTTATCTACTTCGACTTTGTCTCCGGGTTCACGCTGCTGATGCTCACGGGGCGCTGGGCCCAGATGGCCGCGATCGAGCGCAACCAGCGCCAGCTGCTGCACGAGCAGCCCAAGCCGCCCTCGGTGCGCCTCGTCGCCGGCGGGGCCGTGCCCCCCGAGCAGCTCGCCCCGGACCAGGGATATTTCTCCGCGGCCGGCCAGACCGTGCCCGTCGACTCCCGGCTCGAGTCCGCGGCGACCGCGTTCTCCCTCGCCTCCATCAACGGCGAAGCCGGCCCCCGCGTCTTCCAGCCGGGTCAGCGGGTGCCTTCCGGCGCGCTCAATGTCAGCCGGGCCGAGGCGCAGCTCACCGCGCTCCAGCCGTGGCGCGACTCGCTGCTCGCGCAATTGCTCGCCCCGGTGACGCGCGCCGGCACGCAACCGGCCGGCCTGGAAAAAATCATCCGCGGTTACCTCATCGGCATCCTCGGCGTCGCCGTCCTCTCGGGCCTGGGCTGGTGGCTGCTCACCGGGGACGCCCTGCGCACCGGTTCCGTCGTCGTCGCCGTACTGGTCGTCTCCTGCCCGTGCGCTATCGGGCTGGCCTACCCGCTCTCCGAGGAAATGGCGACCGTGGCCCTGCGACGGCGCAGCGTGTTTGTGCGCCACGCCGAACTTTGGCCGCGCCTGGCGCGCGTGCGGCAGATCGTTTTCGACAAGACCGGGACCCTCACCCTGGAGACGCCCGTGCTGCAAAATCCCGAGGCGTTGCCCGGCCTGGATCCCATCGCGCGCGCCGCGTTGCTCGCGCTGGTGCGCGACAATCCCCATCCCATCAGCCAGTGCCTGTACGAAAACCTGCTGGGCCAGGGTGCCGGCGAGGCCCTGGCCGGAGGGGTGGAGGAAACCGTGGCACAGGGCGTGACCCTGAATGCCGCCGGCCATTGCTGGCAGCTGGGCCGGCCAGGTTGGGCCGGATCCGCCCAGGATCCGAACCTCACCACCCCGCCCTTCACGGTCGAGTCGACCGGGACGGGGTTTTGCTGCGATGGCGTCACGCTCGCGTATTTTGTTTTCGCGGACACCGCCCGACCTGACGCGCGGGCGGAACTGGCGGAGTTGAGCCGGCTTGGTTACTCCACCTATATCCTGAGCGGCGACCACCACACCAAGGTCGCCATGTTGGCCACCGAGCTCGGACTGCCGGCGGCGCAGGCGCTCGGGGAACTCACGCCGCAGGGCAAGGCCGACTGGCTCACGCGGCACAGGGCCGGCGAGTCGCTGATGCTCGGCGACGGCGCGAATGACAGCCTCGCCTTCGACCAGGCGCTCTGCCGCGGCACGCCGGTGATCCACCGCGGCCACCTCGCGCAAAAGGCGGATTTCTATTATCTCGGCCGTGGCATTGGCGGCCTGCGCGCCCTGTTCGACGTCAACGCCGTGCGCCGCCGCACCCAGCGGACCATCCTCATCTTTTCCATCGCCTACAACGTGCTCGCCGTCGGGCTGGCGGTGGCCGGCCGCATGAACCCGCTCCTCGCGGCCATCCTCATGCCCCTGAATTCACTGCTGACCCTCGCCCTCGTGACCGGCGGGATGCGGCGCGCCTTCCGGACCTAGGCCGACTGCGGCAGCTTGGCCCGCCACGCTGTCGGCGCCTCGCCGGTAACGCGCCGGAACACCCGGTTAAATTGCGACAGCGACTGGAAGCCCGTCTCGTACGCGACCTCGCTGATGCGCTTGTGCGGGTTGAGCAGGAGGTTTTTCACCTTTTCGATGCGCGTGCGCGCCAGGTACTCCGTGAAGGTCAGGCCGGTCGCCTGCTTGAACATCTTGCAGAAATAAAACGCACTCGTGTTCACCGCGGAAGCCACCTGCTTCAGCGAGACCTCCTCCCCCTGATGCTCGGTGATGAAGAGTTTGGCCCGCTGCACCTTGGGCGATTCCACCTGCTCGGCAGACACCATGAGCTGGTTGCTGAGCATCGCGAGATGCTGGGCGAAGATGGTGAGCAGCCGGATCACCGCCTCGTATTGTTTCTTCGTGAGCACGCGGGTCTGAAAATACGCCTCTTCCAGCCGCTTGAGGTCGGTATGCACCCCGTAATTGATCAGCGCCCGGGTAGTCTTCTTGAATTCCCGCTGGTTTGGCTTGTGCAGGAGAATCTGGCCGGTCTGGAGGAAGGCCACGAGATTTTCCCCCACCCGCACCGGCACGGCGGAATCGCAGAGACCGGCAAAGCATTTCAGGGTCTTCGGCTCCATCTGCGCCTCTTCCTCGACCTTGCGCTGCAGTTGCAGGCAGGCGGAACACGAGTGGTTCGACCGCGCCATCAGGGCACAAAAGGGACTTCCCTTGGGGTCGCCGGCATGCCGCAAATCGAAGGCCTCAATCGCCCGGAGGCTGAAGGGCAGTCCCGTCGCCTCCTGGAAGGCCTTCTGGTAGTCGCGAAAAATGTCCGAGCGCTGGAGCTGCTCGACCAGGACGCTACTGCGCTTGGAACGGTCTTCAGGAGTGGTCACTGGCGCAAACCCGTAGCCGTAAAACATTATCCGGCAAATCTTAAACGGCGTTAGCACCGTGCAAACGGCGTGTGGCATTGAACAAAAAATGCCCAGCGTCCGGCCAGCTAATCAGTTGCAATATTTTCCGAGGACAAAATACGCTCACCTGAAAACTCGCCGGTTTCTTCCTCCGGCCGCGAATTTTTCCGCTTCCCTGCCTGGCGCCCACCGCCGCACCTCTGACCCGCTTTTTCGCCATCCCGCGATGCATAACCTCGCTTGGCGTGAAGTCCGCGCCCTGCCGGGCGAACTCGGCCAAGTGACCGAGGCGTGACCAACGGCCAGCTGAAGACCTCCCGCAACGCGCCCGCTTGGCCTAGCCACTCTCAGGTCGCCGCCTTGCCGAACGCCGACAGCTTCTTCAGCCATTTTTCCCGCCCCTCGGCGTCCTTGATCTCGACCAGCCCGATCAGGGTCTCACTCACGGGTTTCACCCCGCAAAACCCGAGGATGCTGCGTTCGAGCCCGCGCACGCCATCCGCCCGGAAGAAAAACCGGTACCAGAACGCCGGCAGGCCCATGGTGACAACCACCCGCGCGGATTTGCCGGTCAGTCCCTTTTGCGGGAACCGGTGTCCCTCGTAAATCAGCGCAAACCCCGGCCGGAAAACCTGCTCCAGGAAACCTTTCAAAATCGCCGGCATCGTGCCGAGCCAGAGGGGAAAAATGAGGATCAGATGATCCGCCCACGCAATGGCCGCCTGCGCGTCGCGCAACCCGGCGGGAGTCCGGCCGGAATTCCATTCGGTCTGGCTGCGCAGCAGGGGGAAATCGAGCTGCGCAACTTCGATGCGCTTGACCTCGTGCCCGGCGGCCAACGCCCCCCGCGCATACGACTCCGCGAGCGCATGGCCGAAGTGGAGGGCCACCGGGTCGGGGTGTCCCTGGATGATGGTGATTTTTTTGGCCATAAATGGACGGTCCGGCGGGTCATTCATCCCAGTGCCAGCAGATAATTTCCGCGTCATGCTTCTCCACGGCTGGCGGCGGTAAGGCGGCATAGCCGACCACGATCGGCAGCACCGGAGTCAGGTCCGCCGGAATACCCAGCTCGGCCTTGACGTCGGGCAGCTGAAACCACGGCCGGGCAAACCCGATGGGACAACTTCCGAGCCCCATGCCCTGCGCCGCCAGCATCAGGTTTTCCGCCGCGAGAAAACAGTCCTGCATCGGCCAGAACCGGCCGGGCTTGGCACAGATGAGCACCAAGGTGTCGGCGCCATGGAAAATATTGACCTCCGCGCTGGCATACTGGTCGATGCGCGGATCCAGCCCAAATGAGGGGTCGCTCGTCAGCAGCAAATGGGCCTTGGCCCGCTCGGAGTATTTCACCAGCCGCTCCCGGCCATGCAGGATGGCGAACGCCCACGGCTGCTGGTTCAGCGCGCTGGGGGCCTGGGCCGCGGCCCGGATCAGGTCGAAGACGGCGGACTTGGTCACCTCCGCATCGGAAAAGTGACGCGTCGCCCGCCGTTGGTAGATGGCCTTGAGGACGTCCATGACAGAAGTCGGGGACCGGCGGGATCAACGCTGCTTGATGGGAATGACGAGCACGGGGCAGCTCGCCTTCCGCAGCACGCCCTGGACGGCACTGCCAATCAGCAGGTCATAAGCGACCCCATGGCCATGCGAACCAATGACGATGTAGTCCGCCTTGAGCCCGGCGGCCCGGGCGAGGATTTCCGCGGCCGGCACGCCCGTGGTCTGCACGGACTGGGTCGGCAGTTTCTTACCGGCACAGCGCCGGACCAGTGCCCGGAGCTTACGCGCGGCCAGTTTTTCCTCGGCGGCCGTCGTGCCGGCGGCGACCTGCTGGCGGCGGGCGGCACGCCAGCTCTCGCGGTGCTTGCGGATCCAGTCCAGCAGCGCGCGTTCAAACCCGATGTCGTAACCCAGCCGCTCGGATTCCAGCCACTTGTGTTTCAGGATCTCCTCCCGCTCGGCCATGGCGTCGGCCACCGCGCCGGCATCAAACGCGTACAGGTCACCCGGCAGAAGGGGCTGGGGCTGCACGACGTGCAGCAGCACCAAGCGGGCCTGAAGCAGACGGGCCAGGGTACAGGCAGCCGCACACACCCGGGCCGTGGCGGCGGAGAGATCCACCGGGACAAGGATCGTTTTCATGCCTGCAGCCTACCCCCTTTGCCAAGGCCCCGCTGCGCACTCCTTGCGGAGAGATGGGCAATTCTTGTGCGGGCTAACACCCCCTGGACTGAAGCGGGAAGCCAGAAAACCAAGAAACCCGCCCCGTCCGACGGCCAGCGATTGGATTCCGGGTTTCCCCACTTCCCCCTAAAAATCGCGGAAGCGCTGACCCGGGCTTCGCCTCCCTCGGGTCAAAATTCACCACCGCGTCGGTGTGCCGGGTGGGCGGATGTATTCCTGCGGGTGAATCGCCTTCTTCGCAAAGGGGTTTGCCCGGGCCAGCAACTCGGGCGACGCATGGTAGCCCCAGCGCGTGCGGTTCCAGGAGGAGCCGTAGCGGTAGACCGTGATGCGGCGCTCGCCGGGGTTCACACGCTTGGCCGAGCCGTGGCAGGTCGCATCCACGAAGACGATCGCATCGCCCGCCTTCATGGGGACCTCCTGCGCGCCGGCCACGCCGTCCACCGAGCCGCCCTTGCCTTCCATCCATTCCTCGCCGCGCTTCGGGTTGAGGAACTCCGGGTGGACGAGATTGGACTTGTGCGAGCCGGGGATGACCATGGTCGCGCCATCGCCCGGCCCGATGTCGGTGTGGGCGATGAGCACGTTGATCTGCGCGCAGTGGAAACGGCCGTTGTGATAGCGGAACTGCATGCGCTTGCAGCGGTCGTGCCCGCCCGCGTGCAGCGTGATCGCCTCGCCGGGGCCGCGGATCGTGAAGAAGTTTTCGTCGATGAACAGCGGCCCGTGGTGGTAATCAAACGTCTCCTGCCCGCCGAGGAAGCGCAGCACGTAGTTGATGTAGTTCGGGTGGTCGATCATCCGCTCAAACGCCCCGCCCAACTCGTACACCTGCTGGTAGCTGATGCCGCGGTGCTCGGGATGGTCCTCCCGCTGCACCCAGCCATGCCAGCCGAGCCGCGGCAGCGAACGCGGGATGGTGTCGATGCGGGCGTTGCAGTCGGCAACCTCCGCCTTCGAGAGCGCGCCGCGGATGATGACAAAGCCGTTCAGGTCAAAGAGGTACTCGTCGAGCTCGCTCGGGACCTTCGCGTCGGTCCGCTCGATCTTGGGGGGCTGGGTGTGGTGGTCGTGAAAGCGTTGGTCCATGGCGCCAGTATAATCGAACTATTCAGAAACTTCTTTCCGTTTACTCCCAATGTTTTCCTGTTAAGTAACTTTTATGCCCCCCGCTTCCGCCCATAGTGCCGCCACCCGGCATGAATCGGAGCTGGGCTTCCGCATCTGGCGGCTGCGCAACGTGGGCTTCATGGCCTCCCCCCACACCCACCCCGACATTGAGGTGAACTTCCTGTTCACGGGTGGTTTCTCGTATTTGCACGGCGGCGCGATCACGCCGGTGGCCGCCGGCCGCTTCACCGTGCTCTGGGGCGGCGTGCCCCACCAGACGATCGCGCCGGGCATCGTCGACCCGGGCATCTGGATCACCCTGCCGCTTGCGTGGTTTTTGCAGTGGCAACTCCCCCATGGCCTGCAGGACCGGCTGCTCCGCGGCGAAATCGTCTCCGCCCGTCCGGAAGCCGCCGACCGGCCGCTGCTGGAGCGCTGGCTGGAGGATGCCAACAGCCGGCACCCCAGCCGCCGCCGCGTGCTGCTGCTGGAGATGGAGGCGCGGTTCCACCGGCTGGCCCTCGCCACCGCCCGGCCCCGCCACCGCCTGCACGCCGGCCCGGAGGGTGTCGGCCAGATCGCTCGCGTCACCCGGTACATCGCCGAGCATTACCGCGATCCGCTCACCGTGCCGGCCATCGCCGCCGACGCGGGGCTGCACCCGAAATACCTCATGCGCGTCTTCAAGAAACAGTGCGGCGTGAGCGTCTGGGAATACGTCACGCGCCTCCGCGTTTCCCACGCCCAGCGGCTGCTCATCACCACCGACACCAAGGTGGTCGACGTCGCCCTCGAGAGCGGCTTCGCCTCGGTCGCACCCTTTTACCAAGCGTTTCAAACTTACGCCGGCCAACAGCGCCCGCTTGCCTACCGGCGCAAACACCGCCTCCCTGCCCCGGCCTGAAATCCGCGCCACCGCCCCGCCTTCCTCCCCCTCCCCACGGCCCGACTCATGAAAAACAAAAACCCTGAACTGCAGATTGGCATCATCGGCTCCGGTGGCCGCGGCCAGTTGCTCGGCTCGCTCGCGCACCGCCCCGGGCGCGGCTCGCGCGTCGTCGCATGCTGCGATGTGAGCGCATCGACCCTCGCGCGCAATCGCGCCGACTATGGTGGCGGGACTTTCACCACGGGGGATTACCAAGCGCTGCTGGACCGGAAGCTCGACGCCGTGATCATCGCCACGCCGGACTTCCTGCACGAGGAGCAGGCGGTGGCGATGATGCGTCGCGGGCTCACGCTTTATCTGGAGAAACCGATGGCTCTTACCATCGCCGGCTGCGACCGCATCCTGCGGGCCGCCGCCAAGTCCCGCGCCCGGCTCTATGTCGGGCACAACATGCGGCACATGCCGTTCGTGCGAAAGATGAAGTCGTTGATCGATGCGGGCGCCATCGGCGAGGTGAAGGCCTGCTGGGTGCGGCATTTTGTCGGGCACGGGGGCGACTTTTACTTCCGCGACTGGCATGCCGAACGCCGCTACACGACCGGGATGCTGCTGCAGAAGGCGGCCCACGACCTCGACATCATCCACTGGCTCTGCGGCGGCTACAGCCGGAAGGTCAATGCGCTCGGCGCCCTCTCGCTCTACGGCAACCTGCCCGGCCGCAAACCCGCTCCCCAGGGCCTCAGCCGCCTTCGTCCGGGCGAGATGCAGCTCACCGCGTTTCCGCCGACCCGGGCCCGCGGCCTCAACCACCGCATTGATGTCGAGGATCTCAGCACCGTGCAGATGCAGCTCGATAACGGGGTCCTCGCGACCTACGCGCAGTGTCACTACACCCCTGACTACTGGCGCAATTACATGGTGATCGGCACCGAGGGGCGGATGGAAAATTTTGGCAACGGTGAGCCCGGCACCTGCGTACGCGTGTGGAACCGCCGCAAGCAGGGTTATGATGAACGCGGCGACCGCACCTACCGGATTCCGGTCAGCCAGGGCGCGCACGGCGGCGCCGACCCGCGGATCATGGGGGAATTTCTGGGCTTCGCGCGGAACGGCGGGAAGACCGACACCTCGCCCCTCGCCGCCCGCGAGAGCATCGCGACCGGCTGCATGGCCACGGAGTCGTTACGCGCCGGCGGCGCCCTGCGCGCGGTCCCCAAGGTCTCACCGGCCCTCGCCCAACACTTTAGCGCTTAGCGGGTGAGGCTGGTCGCACCGGGCCGGACCGAGGGTGGCGGCGGCTCGGGCCGCGGTGCCGGGGGGGTAGAAATCCGGCATCGCATCAACCACCGGCTAGCCCGGCAGCAGGACCGCGACCCGCGGGCCGCAGCCGAGCTCGTGCAACGACGGATTGAGGAGGTGGGCGCGCTGTCCCACGGAATTCATCCCCGTCTGCCCGACCACGGCCGCCAACACCAGCGCCGGCCACACGCCGGGCAAACCCATCAGGGAACGGGTCCATTGCCGGCGTGGAGCCAACGCCATTTCACCGCGCGCACCGGCGGATATTCCGCGCACCAGCCCAGAGCCGGCTCGCCACCATGCCCGCGGGCCCCAAGGGTGGCGGCATGGAGGCCATGACCAATCCCTTTCCTCCGACGCAGAAAAAACCGTGCTTCCCCGTGCTCGCCGGCCTGCGCGGCTACCTCGCGCGCTACAAGCGCGAGCGCGAACTGCCGGTCACCTACGAACGGCTGCACGATTTTCAGGAGGCGATGCCCCTGACCGACGCCGCCGGCAAACCGACGCTCTGGGACAGCGTAATCTACCGCGCCGACGAGATGGCCGCGCTGTACGAAGACCTGAAGCGCGTCTACGCGCTGCTCAAGGTCGACGGGGACCACTCCATCATGGAGCATGTTTACGTGGACCGCGTGGATTTCTGCAGCTTCGGCAACTCCACGCCGTTCCGCATCCGCGTCGTCAACGCCTACAACGACAACCAGGACTATTTTTACGTCAAAAAGGCGGACGCCTCGCGTGTCTATGGCCTGGAGCTCGAGCACCTGCTCTCCCCGAACCGGCTCAACTTTCTCACCGCGGGCAAAACCCTCGTCGAGGAGCACATTGCCGGCATTCCCGGTGACGCGTTCATCAACCACTGGCTAAACGACCCGCAGCTCAACCCCGTGCGCGTGGCCAAGGAGATGGTGAAGTTCAACGAGCGCTGCTTCGTGCGCCTGCTCGGCGATATGCGTTCCTACAACTACGTTGTCGTCATCACCCCCGACTTTGAAGGCGCCCAGGTGCGCATCCGCGCAATGGATTTCGACCAGCAATCCTACAACGGCCGGAAAAATTTCTACCTACCCCAGTTCTTCAAGGAGAACACCCCGATCGTCACCTATTGCACCAAGCACCTGCACGCGCAGACCGCGCGACAATACCAGCGCGAGGAGCAGACCCTGATGCTCCAGCGCGCGGAGCTGGCCCATCTGCGCCTGAACGCGCTGCTGACGGAAATGGGGCCGGACCCGATCGCCCCGCGGGAGAAGGTGCACGAACTCCGCGCCAGCCTCGCGCTGCATTACTCGCGGCCCGAATACCTGCGCTGCGAATCCATGGGCGAACTCGTGCGCGAAAATCTCGAATCGATCCGCCGCGTCATCGGCAATTCGGGCCGCGTCAGCGCGCCCGGCAATTTTCTTGTTTAAGGTCCGGGACGCCAGACCGGGAAAATATTCCCCGCGCATTTGTGTTGCGCGCCTGCGCAGTGAGGCAGAGTTTCAGACTGGCTCGCGCGCGTGTTACCCATTCGGAGATGACACGGCAGGGTCTTAACCAACAAAGGAACAAAAACATCATGGCTAAAAAAATCGTTAAGAAGACGGCGAAGAAAAAGAAGAAGTAAGGTCGCTTACTTCGTCCAACCATGAGCCGCTCCTTTTTTGGGGCGGCTCTTTTTTTGCCGGCCGCCGGCCTACTCGATCCGGCCCTCGTCGAATTCAATCAGGTCCACCACGCTGGTGATCTGCCCGATCCGGTCGGCGCAACCCATCGCGGTCAGGGCCTCCGCGAGAAACTCGCGGCCGGCGGGCGTCATGCCCTTCTGCACATAGCTTCGGTTCCACTGGGCCACGCCCAAGGCCGCGGGGAAAAGCGCGCCCAAGCGCCGGTCCCGCTCCGCGTCGTCCAGTCCGGCGTCGAGGCACTCGTGGACGATCTTTTCCACCGCCGCCGGGTCGATGCCCAGG
>Ga0209499_1000529_pt1 | contig 28089 bp, 34 predicted proteins | sample C_130208_EF_Meta_FD_187306 | JGI IMG/M metagenome (GOLD analysis project Ga0209499, IMG submission 187306) | Freshwater microbial communities from Lake Croche, Canada to study carbon cycling - C_130208_EF_MetaG (SPAdes) (version 2) | ecosystem: Environmental > Aquatic > Freshwater > Lake... | reverse complement strand
GGGCTACTTACCAATTGATTTAGTCTGTTTTAATTGTGTGCTCTGCAGCTTCGTAACATCAAGGAATTTTTGAGTTGTTGTATTTAATTCATTTAGTGTCCTCTCTACAATTGTTACGCGCATCTCCAATTTGTTCACACGGTCCCCTGGTGTACCAGGAACATCAAAACCCTCGCGTGTAGCCTGCATTGTCTTCACTAAATCTTTAATGTATTTATTGTTGTAACCGAGCGTTGTAAAATAAGTATCAAGTCGCGTAGTGGATAATTCTTTGCGCAGCGACTCTAAATCTTTCTCTAAATTCGTAACCGTTTCGTCTGTACTATTAATTGAATCCGTAAGGTCGGCAAGTAGCGCGTCCGTTTCGTCACTAAAACACTCAAGCAGTGGCTTATTATCATTCATTTCGGAAAATTTCGTCCGCTGGGCTTTTACATACAATTCACCTCTTTTCTTGCGGTCAGCGGCTCTCTGCTTCTGTACATCGGCAGGCATCTCGTATTCTCCTTCTGGAACATTTGAGGCGTAATTTTGTAGAATTCCGTCATCTATCTGTCGTGTAACGTCACAAATGTCACTATCCAACCCGTTATGTTTGTCGCGAATTGTTTCACAGAGTTGTGAAGCCGCATCCGCTCGTTTGCTTACGGCAGCAGCACGCTTTGTAAGACTTGCATAATAGGACCGAGTTAAAGCATCTTCATCCTCGTCGCTGAACCCCTCTTTATACGCGGGTCCATATAAGCCACAAAGCCGGCTCAAAACATAGATGAGACCTGTAAACATATAGTAGATAAGAACAATACTTAACACTATGTAAATTATTGTGAAGTATGGAAAGCCTGGCATTCCCCCTAGTTAGGCTCGGGAAATCTATATGAACATCGTAAGGATGACCAGTGTAGTCATAAATTCGCTGCGCTCTCGAATTAACGGGGGTCCTGAATCATCGCGTATAGCGGAGACGGGCTGTCCGACAATTTTTGTTTATAGATATCCACAACCCCGACCTCCCGTCGTAGTTCCAGTAGATGTTGTGCCGACACCAGATTCAATTACAACAGCCAGGCTACGTGAAGCTACACTTACCGCTGCTAACAGCCCAACAAATCCAGATACGCGTTTTATTGCCTTTTTCCCGCCACCCGTGCCGCCACCACAATTTCTACAAGTGAACCTTCCACGAGTTAATTACGAACCAAAGGCGCGTACGACCGGCTGCCGTTCGAGAACATGGGACACATCATAAAAATATCTCCCGTAGCAATAGAAATGCCTCTCTCGACTGTAGGTATCCGTGACTCTTCCTTGACGACCCTCAAGCGCAAGCAGCGCGCCCTGGCTGCGTGGCGTGCCACATCAAATTTCCCCGTAAACGGTTCCGCGCGTCCCGAGCAAGCGGGTGCGCAGCCTCAAGCGACGTCCGATGTGTCTGTAAATGCGCGCCAGGGTGCTGCTCTGCTGAACTGCTGCAGCTCAGCGGTCGATGACGGCTACGGCAAGCAGGCGCCCGCGACAGGAAACAACCACAACTTTTAATTATACCCTCTTTCAGAGTTTAAAATTAAAAACAAGTCCCGGCTTACTTGAGCGCTGAACGACACATCCAGAACATTACCATCGCAGTTACACCCTGGAAAACACCCGCCAACGCCGTTACCGCCGCTAGAGAAGCACCACCCTTGGTCTTCGCGACCACCTCATAGGAGAAGAGGAGTCCGCCAAAAATGATTACCGCCGAAAGACCCGCCGCAATCGCCGCCGCTAAGTAAAAATAGCACCACGAACGCGCCCACCGGGGAGGGGTATCAAGATCGAACATTGTTTATACTTACACAAGTGAAAAATATTAAATGTGATATTTTCTTTTCTTTTTAGTTTAGATTGTTTGTTTATGGTTTAGTCTGTTTGGTTTACACCTTGCCAGGCGCCTTGCGGACAACCTTCTTCGGCGCAGCCGCACCAGGAGCCAGCTTCTTGGGCAGGGGCGGCGCCTCAACGACGTCGTCCTCCTCCTCATCCTCAACCTGAGGCGCGGCGGCAGTGGCGTAGGTGCGAGCGGCAGGCATCGCCGCCTGAACGACATCCTCCTCCTCGTCATCATCTGCTACGGCGAAACGATTCGCCGGTGCGGCACGCTTGACCGCCACAGGCTTCGCAACGGGGACAGCCTCATCCTCGTCATCGTCGAGGATAGCACACCCGCGCATACGGTTAGGAATGGACTCCATACGCGCCTGCTCACCCTTCCAACTGGCACCAAACTTGCCACCGGCGAACCAGAGACCAGTGCACTTGATTAGGAACGTGCCCTGCGCGCCGCGTACGAGTAGGTCCTCAACAGAGGCGTTCTCGATACGCTGCTTGTTCGCATCGTAGAACTGCGTCTTGAAGGTGCCGTTCTCCTGCTGAAGCTTGATCTTGAGCGTCGGCGGGTACGGCTTCGGCTTGCCATCACGGTCAAGCGCAATCTTGATTGACGGCGTGTACAGAGACTTGACAACCTCACGCAGGGTATCAGCCTTCATCGAGCCAGGTGCCTTACCGAGCCACGCCATACTGTTCTTAACAGCAGCCTCCAGTACGGCTGCGTCGAACGCGGTGAGCATCTCGTGGAACGCCTGAACCTTGGGGTTCTCCTCGAGACCACGGAAGCTTACATCAACAGAGTAGCTTACCGGACCAGCCTTGTCAAATACATTGAGCCCATAAGGGAGAGGCATAGATGCCGTCTGCGTGAGGAGGCTGCGGCGACCGTCATAGGACAGGTCGACGAGCTTCGCGCCGCTATCTAGAGTCTTCATATCGCCGAAAGTCAGCTTAGTTACGTCAAAGGAGGCAGGAGGTACAATGTTAGAGCTCATTTTGTTTATTTGTTTAAACTCTATGACTATACCAACCGGGTTCAATCACTCGTCAATTTTTGGGGGTTTGACCAACAAAAACTGAGAAGAAACACGTATTTATTCGGGTGGGGGCGGTAAAGCCAATGGTGATGGCGGAATACCAGCCAAAATTGTGTTGATGTAGGTAAGGGCGTTCAGCGTCATAATTGGCAATTCCTCATTCGTCATAACACGATAGCGCTCATAGATTCCTGGCGTCGCCGACTCGAAGAGCCACGGGTACATTTGCGCACACTGTCTGCTAACCATCGTCAGTGCAGTAACAATATACATTGCACCAAGTACACGGTCCGATTTATCTTCGGCAGCGCTGACAAACATTCTTATTATATCCATGTTCGTCTTCCGCAAAAATTCGATAGAGCGATTTGTCACAATATCGCGTATAGGATATCTGAACGGACGCGCCGGCGGCGGTATAATTATACTACGTTGCGCATTCGTAAGCTCTGCGCGATGTAACCAGATATCATAGAGTTCAACATAGAAACAACGAAGTCTGTCAACGGTCAAATTAATGAACCATTCGGGGTTTGTATAATAGTTTAATTCATCTATTTTCTGAAACATGTCGGTCACTTTGATATGAAAACGTTGGTCTGGTGTAGCCGCATCAATGGGCGTCCATCGAGTGTCAACCCCCTTCTTTCGGCACCAACGAATGTAGCGTGACATCTTTTTACGGGTCTCATCAGAAAACGGTGTCCGCGTATAGGGATTTAATGGCTCTTCTGATTTTTCGAGTAACGATGAAAGAGAACGAACATCAAATGCATATATCTGTTTATCGGCAACCTCAAAATAGGAAAATAGATGCTCGCCACTGAGTCCGCTGATATCTTCCATAGAATAGAAATCGGTCGTGTTTGTGCTTTCACGGGTGTACCGCGCCGGTCCCTGTCGCGCCCTTATGCGTAGACGTCCACGGAATGCCCACCACTTTTGTACTTTAATAGCACTAGGCGTCATATCTACGATTGGACTTACTGTCATATTAGTTTTGTCTTGAATGGCGAGTTCAATAGCAGATTTGTATTGGCGTGGGAATTTATAGTGGACTCCGCAGTACTCTCCGTGGGAAGCAGGATTTGGGCAGCGCTGGTCGGGGTGCCGTCTAGAACGGATATTCTTACAAACGGGAGGCTCCATGTTTTCCTATACTGGTCTGATTATTTATGTTCTTTTCATAAAGCGCACATAACTAAGAAAAACCGAACTTATCGTCGGAAAGTCGTACGCGAGGGTCCAATTTGGACCCATTTTGAGAGCCGATGTCCCAAAAATTGACATCCCATCCGGTTCTAAACCCATAGTCATAGTGCGTTAAAAAGCCACTCAAATAAACCCGGACATCAATATAAAATGAGCTCTACTAAGAACACTAAGATGTCTACCGTGCCTGCGAAGAAGGCGGCGCCTGCTCCCAAGAAGGAGGAGGTCGCTGCCGTTGTGCCCGCGCCCGTTGCCGCCGCCGCCCCTGCGGCGAAGGGCAAGAAGGCTGCCGCTGCGCCCGTCGCCGTTGCGACGAGCCCGGCGCCCGCCGTTGCCGCCGCCGCCGTGGCGGTTGCCGCGGAGCCGGTTGAGGAGGTCAACCTCGTCGCCGAGTTCAACGCTCAGGTGACGAAGGTCAACGACCTCCGCAACACGCTCGGCGTGGTTCTGGCTGATATGAAGAAGCTGGAGAAGCGCCTGGCGCGCGAGATCAAGAAGGCGGGTCGTCGTCGCCGCTCGAAGGTCCCGCAGCTTGATGAGGCGGGCAACCCGCTTCCCAAGAAGCAGTCCGTCTTCACCAAGCCGCAGAAGATCACGGATGAGCTCTGTGTCTTCCTCGGCAAGGCGAAGGGCACTGAGATGAGCCGCTCTGACGTCACCCGTGGTATCATGGACTACGTCAAGGCGCACAAGCTCAACAACAAGCAGGACATCAACCCGGATGCCGCTCTCCGCAAGCTCCTCAAGAGCACGGAGGCGGAGAAGGTGACGATCCTGAACCTCCAGCGCTACCTGAAGGGTCACTACGTCAAGGCGCCGGTCGCGGTTGTCCCTGCGTAAATGACTAAACTGTAGTAAAAAATAAAAAAGAGACGAAAAAAATAGTAAACATATAAAAAGAAAAGAAAACACCTGTCCATTTATTTTTAACAAATGACACAGGTCTTTTAGCTCAGTAGGTAGAGCGTGCGGCTGTTAACATGTGTAACAATCACCGCAAGGTCGCAGGTTCGAACCCTGCTTGGACCGATACCATTTAGTCTTGTTATACAGCACTAAATGGTGTTATAGCTCAGCGGTAGAGCGGGGGTCTTATGAGCCCTAGGTCACGGGTTCAATTCCCGTTAGCACTACTCCCTTTTTTACTACACATTCATTTATCTTTTTATTTTTGTAGAAAAAGATAAATGCAATTTCATTTTATTCCGAGAATAGCGCCCACCACTCGGTGTTCCAAGTCTGATGCCGCCGCCTAAATTCATCAAGTGTGCCAGGCTCAGGTGCCTGAAAGCCCGCCTTCCACTTTGTCCATTGTGCCTTGTTTAACATTTCGATATCGGTGCCGAACTTGGCGTGATCCTCGGTCTTGCGCCAATTACTAAACGTATGCTTTGCCCAAATGGCTGCAATCGACTCGTGCCGCTGAATACTGTGTAGAGCCGTTTTCCAAGCGACAATAGGCAAAGCCGGTGTATAATCGGAACCCAAGAGTACACAGAAGTCTATGAATTGGGTTGTGCTAAGTTTCAGCGCTGCGCAAATCTGCACAGGGTCGTATTCTGACCATGCATCGCCTGGACTGACAGACACATGTTTTGGCACAAGAAGTTTACAGCCGCGCGGCAAGAAATCGAGGTCGAAACTCATAACGGCGTCCAGAATACCGCGCCGAACCCAATACGCAAGTAGAGTGTCGGCTTCGCACGTGGGATTGATAAACATTGAGCCGGTCGCGTACAGAAATTGCTTGATTTCATCTTTGACTTCGTAGGGCAGACTCGGAAATCGTGATTCCAAATCGTGAATTTTTTCCGCCAGAATTTCACGATTTGCCAAATCCGTTTCATGATTTAGCGATTGCCGCAGCTCCTCACAAAGATCGTGCGCATCCTGGCGGTCAGATTTACGCTTCTGAGTCACGTAGTCTTTTTCCGAAGGTGGCTTACCGTCAAAGACATAGACGGGCGTGATACCCAGCTTCTTCAATGCGGCAATCTGTTCGGCGATGACTTTCAGGGGCTGTAGATTGTTTGCGATAGCGCGATAAAGAAAACACTGAATATCAATCCCGACGCGAAGTCCCCGCCACGTGTCCCACTGGACGGGCTTAATGCTGTTGGGTACTGTCTTTACTAGACAGGTTTGCAGTCCGCGGATACCCATTGCGTTGTTGTTGTTGACATCTTTGTTTTCGAAACGAAGCTGTCAAGTTTCTAGCACTTTTATAGGAAGACATGCCCCAAACACGTAAAATCAGAATTAAGCGCAATCCAAATACACGCGTCTTTTTTATTCCTCGTAAAATGGAAGAGACTGGACCGCGTCAGCCCAGCTCAACGCGTAAGAATATACGATCTAAGATGAATGCCGTTTCCCGGATAAGCAGCAAGGAACACACACGCCGTAATAACGTATCAAAAGAAAATGCTATGGCGGTTGCACATCTTTACGGTAAAGCCGTACATCTTAACACTCTACGAGAGATGATTGAGATGATTGAAAAGACGTCGCACGTTCGCAAGATTAAGAATGCGACCATAAAGAAAGTTATGAGGAATTTTGGCGAGCAATAGACGGATTTGTCATTCGCATAGAGAGTGGCTGCGACGTATCGAGTCCGCGGCTCATCGCAATCATAGATTCACGTCTCTGTAACCACATGTCACACCAGCGCTCTGTATTCAGGGTACCGGCGAGCCATTCAATGAGGAACCCCTGCATGTCGTGTGCCAACACAGTCTTGAGAATATAGTATGCAAACACATTTGTATCTTCAACCCAGACCTGCGGCGCCCGTGCCAGAATCTCAATCGCCTGTTGATTCTGCCACTCACGTTGTTTGACCCACGTCTGTGCTGTTACATCATTGGATGGTGCATGTAATACCGACCACATCCATTCCGCGTTTAACTCGGTTGCAGCCTCAAAAAGAGCGGACGAGAGAGTGCCACCGCCCACAGACTGCTCTAAACAAGTCTGTGTACCGTCCACTATAACTGCATCCCAATTCAATGCATGAATACATTCGTGTAGGAGAACACGGTCCCATTCCTCGATACGAAACAAAAACACCTCTGGACTCCCTCTGTACGCCCAACCACCATTAACTTCCGCGCGTGATGGAAATATGTCACCAGCAACGATACGGTCGGCAGGAAATCGCCACCAATTTACCTGAAATCCGGCGGGTGCACCTAAGAAATGTAAAATTCTGAACAAGTGAAGTAGCTCTGACTCCGGGCTATCGCCAAATAGCGTCAACCTATATGTGCCGTCCGTATAACAACGACAGACCGTATCGGGCGCCAACATATGCTTTGCTATTAACCCATCATCCCATCGCTCATTACGTAGCGACAGCAGCCTTTTTTGCTCTTCTGGGTTTAGGTTTGACTTCTGCTTCAGGTTCAATAATTGTATTCCCTTCTCCACTTGTACCTCGTTTCTTAGCCTTTCCAGCTCCCTTTGGGGCGGCGCGCTTAGTTGCAGGTTTAACGGTGGCGGCGTCTGCTGCCATAACCGCCGCTTGAGATTCCAAATCTCCGACTCCATAGTCCTCTATCGGTAGACGAGATTCTAATTCACGTAGCACTGTCTCGTTTTCTGCCTGGGCTGTGCGCCAAAACGCAAGACAGATATCAAGCAGCATTTTTTCAAGTGAAATAGGATTACGATACGATGTATTTGGCTCAGTTGCCGCAATAACAGCGATGGCTGCGCGAAACATAGGAAATGTGCAATAGGAGTTCAAGAGCGCCGTCTCTACAGCCGCACAGTACCCGTCCAAGAATTCGGTACCCGTCTGACAGAGACCTAAAAAATCGTAGACACGTTCGCGGACCCACAATGCTGTTGCGAGCGGTGGTACAGCGATTTTCTTTAAAGAAGCCCGTATACATCCACGCAGAATCTCTACTATTAGGCTATTATAGCATTGCGATACCATCTGTGGATAGGTTTGCTCTTCAAGGCATTTTTTACCCCAGCGCAAGAGCGCCGCCGGTCTATCCATGCGCCCCTCAAACTTATCATATGAATCAGCAATCTGCGGACATGCCGCCCACGTAACAGCCCATTCTTCGCGCGTTGGTACGGGAATACGAACTCGCACAAAGATGTCTTCCACAACGCTTAGCGATCCTGTAATTTCGCGCGCGCACAGCCAGACCATACCCGTCCCACCTTCAGGACAGATACGGGTCTCCAGAATCCAGCGTAACCTGACAGCCGCCGCAAGGCTCAGACAGTGCGCCCGTCGTAGAATTACTAGCTTGCGCTTATTCGTCTTGAGCCCCGCAAATACGTCGCCCGCGGAAAATAACATAGAGAGAACCTCAACCAAAATCTGCTTGTCTTGCATAGACATATCAGGGATATCTATTTCAAAGTGGTACGGACTACAGTAGACGCGACATTCATAATCGTCACCGACCTTAAACATACGCATGTCCTTCGGATACACCTCCGCTTCAGTTATGTGTAGGCTGTCAGCTATCATTTTACGCGCTGCCCGTGTTTTGCCTGTGCCAGGAGGTCCAATGAACAACCAGGGGAAGTGGAGGTTCGCCATTACTTTTGCTTAGGGACAAAACCTTTACGCCCTAATCAAAAAATCAAATCAGTAGAGACTTAATCAAGTCCCGCCATTTTATACAATATACCCCAATCCGCTTCATCCATATTTTCCAACATCTCAGTCCACTCTTCGGGGTCGACAAGCCCCTCTTTCACCATTCGTTCATACATACCAGGAGTCCAGCGAGTAATTGGTTGATTGGTAGGAACATCTTTTGCCAGCGCCGCCTCGCCAAAATTTGCAAGCACTTCACCCTTAGTCATCGTTGGTCTAACCGTGTTGTAGAGCGCATTCGCCTCTTCATAGAGAGAAGCCATGTCCATCAAAGCGTTCGGGGCACCGCTTGAATCGCCGCACGCAGAAAGGCAGCCGAGAGAAATAAAGATTCCTTTGCGTATTCCTGTCTTCTGATACACCTCCTCAATGATTTGGTCTAGGCTCCAGTCATCGCGATTTATATTTTGCGATACAAGACTATTATCTTTATTTGTAAACTCCTGTATTTGAAAAATTGGAACGTCGTCTATACGATAGACGCCATAGTCGTTATCTTGTACTGCAGAGCGAGTCATTCTCTCTGGATCAATATTGTTCATTGTATAGCTGATATTTGGATACATTATGCGCTCAGAGCCCGTCCTATACTGCGCAGCACGCTTCATATCCGAAAAGATGCTCATCATGGGCTTCTTAGATATGTGCGGCTTCACATCACTTTGGCTGTGTAGGTACATGTATTTACGAATATCGGCAAGTCGAGCTTTTATGTTTATTAGCCGGTTATTTGAAGTACACATATAATCACCCGGGGAACCAAACGTCACTATGTACGTATCGGCAGGTATCTCAATTGTTTGTGCTATCTTCCTTTTCTTTGCTGACGCCGGAGTCTCTACACACGAGTGTGCACGAATAACATAGACGGGCAGCGAAGACATTTCCGCAATGAATCTCTGCGAAGCACGCTTATTAAACCCACTTACATTCGCAGGTTTATTCATAAATTTAACAGTTCCCATAACGCGCCGCATAAAATTCTTGTTGCTAGCAAGCTTCTCCGCAAGTTGGTGGCGCTTTCGCGTCGTCCGTTTGCCGTTGTTGGGACTCCATTCGGGCTCGTAATTTGGAACAGCGTTGGCTGGCGCCCCGTTCGTTGGTGCCGGACCCGGAACCTTTGACATCCTATTTACAGGTCTGAATTTTGAATTGCGCAGGGGTTAAACCAAAGTGGCTTTAACCAGTGTAGAGAGATGGAATTCTGTATTCCATGGCAACGGTGGAACACCGAAGACATACATTATGGTTTACATCAAGTTAATACACGCATAGAAAACGGACTATTTGTACCAATTTATTACGCAAATCAGAGTTTACGGTGTCAGGCGATTCATGTCCTCACACCAGCACTCGACATCAGTACAGTTGAAAATGGCAGCAACGGGGTTTTTCTAAAAGTCACCTTATCGGCAGACAGCGAATTTGGTAAACGGCTCCTAGAATTTGATGAAAAAAATCTGGCGCAAGCAACAATTAATAAATCGCTTTGGTGGACAAATAAGCAATCAAAACTCTCATATGAGACCGCCGTAAAACGCCTGCCATCAGGCATCGAGTGGAAAATTCAAATTCCAGATTCAGGAATTTTCACCTGTTTTGACACGAAACGAAAATGCTGGTATGCATCCAATGAATCCGCCCTTCAGGGGCGCGAGTGGAAACTTGTCGCACGCACATCTGGACTCTGGATTGATTCATCGTCATTCGGTATGGAGTGGAAACTGATTGGTGCCTTTGTAATATAGCGCGTATCCCGGTTTGTAATATTAAAATTCTATAGTAGAAATGGTATCAAATAGTTCTATTATTATTTTTTTTACAATTAACGGAACCATGATACTATTAGGAACAGTATCACACGCGCTATTAAAACAATATGACTACACATTTATGCCAGTCTTTGTATTTAACATGTTTATAATGACTTCTATGGCAGAGGCAATTAGAAACTCAAAAGCAGACGTAGAATTTATTTCTAAGGGTCAGCGTCCTAGTACATTTAACACAACTGATTATATTAAGACTATCGTGGCAAATTCGTTCAGTTATTACGTAATAACTCACGGCATTCTTGATAAAACAGCTGAAACGAATCTACTATATTTTATACCAATTTCGTTCCTATACGAACTGCTCTTAGATTTGTGTCATTATAGTGCGCACAGAGCCCTTCACTCGGTTCCTGCTCTGTACAAATACATCCACAAAAAGCATCACAGTGAGCATTATATCCAGGTCTATACGAGTTTTAATCATACCATGTTAGATTACTTCTTAACCAATACAGTGCCACTCGCTATAACATCCTATATTGTGCCTATGAGCCCGCATATGTTTACTATACAATTCTGCTACAAGGTATTAGTTGAAATTGGCGGTCATTCGGGCAAATTTGCTAAAGCAGGGTCATTTCCGCAATGTATATGGCTCCCTTTGTTCTTTAATATTGCACTTTCAAATGTAGACCATAACGAACATCACATAAATCCGATGGTAAATTTTTCTAAGCGCTTCTCTATTTGGGATAAATTGTTCGGGACCTATGCCGATAAAAATCACGTGTAATTTGACTCTTCATGTTAAACATCAAGAATCAGATAAAATGTAAATTTAACTGTTAGCCACGATATCGCGCAAGTTCGACACAGTTACCGTCGCAACAGAGACACCAATTAGAGTACCGGGGAGCAACACTAACATCATTACAGCCAGTAAGAACTGTATAAGGTAATCGGGGTTGCTTGAAAAGTAATAGAGCGCCAGTCCGTATGCAAAAATAGATGCTGTCACAGAAAACGCAATGATGATAGAAAGTAGCTTAGTATTATTAGCGCTATCCTTCTGGACCAGCGTTCCAAATGTCGCGACAACAACTGTAAACAGAACAACGCAAATTGAAATACCAATTACATATATGGGGTTCATCCTATCTCATACTACGAAAGGCTTTCGGGGAGAATCCACCAAAAAGCGCTTTTTTGGTCATCGGGTGGGGGTGACCCACGTTATTGGACAAGAATACGCCAATAGACGCGAGTATTAAGCCACTCACCACGACGGGAACTAGCACACCGCGCCAATACGTCATATTCAATTCTTTATCTTCAGCCATTTCCCTACTAAGGTGAAAGTTTTGCTGCCACAGCCTTAGCAGCTTCGAGTGTCGCGTCGCCCAAATCTTTACACGCCTTTATCTTAGCATCACTAATAGCTGGAATTAGAGTCTGCTCTTTAATTACAGTCGGAACATAGTCTTTGTAGATACGACACAAAGCCCAATATCCAACAACGACAATTCCTAGAACAGCGAGCGCCACCGCAATCGCCGTCGCTAAAATCTCTTCAATATCACGAGGACGCACACCGCCTTGTACAACAGCATCAAGTGGTTTATCGAGCGCTGCCGAAGCATCTAATTCATCGGCGAGTGTATTACTATTTTTCTGATTTTTGAGATAGACCGCCCCCTCTTTGACGTCCGTCGTCGGGTCAATTCGTTGACACTGTAAAGCCCGCGTAAGATAGATATCATCGCCCTTGGATTTTCCAGCAGCAGTAGGAACACCAACAGTAATTTTTGGCACAATCATACACATAGTGCGACAGCGGTCAAGTGTAGGAACCAGAGTGGGTGTAGGTGGTTCAACGTTATTGGCAAAATTTGTACTACGAAGACGATTTGCATCGGCAGCCGAAATATAGGCAGTACCGAGAACAAACCATGTTAGGCTAGCGTTCACATCGTTACACTGTGGTGCACCTACAGGGTTAGTCACATTGCGTCCGCGTAAATCCATTCCCTTGTACATCAAGACACGCGCATTCGTCGCAATAATTGTTTCCAGGGAAAAGCCGCGTTTGGTTGGATCCTGATTCGCTAATTCGTTAAAATACGACATTGACTTCGTATCATTAATTGTTATCGGTATAGCCACCGCAACTTGCTTTGATGTATCTGTTACTGTGCGAAAATACAGATTCATTTCGAGATCGTACGGTGTATCCGTCAAGAAATCACGATGCGCACCCTTGCGCCATATGACAGTATCATATAGAGCGTAATTTGTCTTATTGTATGTAATAGAGGCGAGTGGAGACTCGTCAACGCCGAGCCCGTCGGCAACCGTTCCTCTGTGAGTGTACCCCTTTGGACCCGCTGTTGGTGCTACAAAATTCAATGTACATGAAGAGCATACTGCTAGGTCTGATGGCTTCAAATTTCTGGGGGGGTAAAACGGGGTCTCACCGCAAGACAATCCTGTTGCTGGGTCCCTGAGGGCCATTCTCCTTATCTCTTTTGTGTTAAATAATCAAATCAAACAACCGGTATGTATCTGGGCACGTTGTAGCGATACACAGTTGAAACAAACGTTTGACCTAATTGTGGAACCGCCACAGTTTCACCGCTAAATATCTCATCACATCCGTTATCATCGTCGCAATTACGGTTTTTGTAATTTACAGAGACCTGAACTGGATTGAATCCGTCCGTGCGTGTATAGTAATTGAATCGGTCACGCCCAGTCGCAGTACGACGTCCAAAAAGCGGTAATAGCGTTCTGTTCGGTGAGGCGGACGTGGATGAACCGCCCGCCGCCGTTAAAACACCCATCTGCTGAAACTCTTCAGGATATCCTTGTGTAGGGACTTGAATGGGAATCGCACGAACACCGGGTGGGGGTGTGAAGCCGCGCGTATCCGCTGGGACAGCGTAAGATCGTTCGGGAGAAGGTGGAGAGCGGTAATCACGCCCACCTGTAACCACCTGCTGCTGCACAGGTTCACGCTCCACAACAATTTTGATTTCTTTTTGCGATTTATCGCTATACATATATGCGATAGCAGCAATACCTACTAAGACCAGTACTGCAAATACTATGAATCCGGTGTCCATACAGAAGAATCCAGGTGGACAGATAGCTCCGCCAATCATACGCAGAGTACGTGTTCCGCGACGCATGCTCACTATTTCGCCGCCGCTTTTTTATTCGCCTCCTCCTGTAAGTGTCGGCGTGCTAATTCAACCGGAGTCATCTGCGAAGTAGTGTAGACATCTTTCCAATTCTCCATATTGATAAAATATGCGCTGAGATTTGTTATTTTTTTTATTAGTTTCGCGATAGGATTACCCATATTTTTCTCGACATCGGCGGGGTATTCTGTCGTAAATCCCTCGGGAATATAGTAGGTGCGCTGCTTCTGTAACACAATCAGTACGCCAAATAATATCATGACGATTGCGGCTAGTCCAAGAGCGACAGACTCCATAATCACAAGCCTTACTTCTGATTATGAAAAGGTATTCTTCTTCTACGTCTTACCGAAATTCTCAGCCATCTTGCCGAGTCCACCCATTCCTTCAGCACCAAAGTAGCCCTGGAATGTATCCATCATCTGCTTTCCGTCGCTGATGAGCGGCTTCAGCGTGTGTAGAGTGTTCATGAGCTGTTTTTGCGTGTCAATGAGTTCCTGTGTATCCTTCGTCATAGCCGATATCTGGTTAGGCTTGAGTGACTAATGAGTTCCTGTGTATCCTTCGTCATAGCCGATATCTGGTTAGGCTTGAGTGACTTGTATGCGTTCATGAACGTCGTACCGGCATCAAGGTGAAACTCAGCATCGTCTGATTCAGACGGCATCTTGTACTTTTTACCAAGTTCAAACATCTCGGCGCGCTTGCCGTGGTCGGGTAGGGGTGCGCGGCGCTTCTTCTTCTTTTTCTTCTCGGCGCCAGCATCAGCAAACCCTTCGTAGTTGGCGAACTTCTCCTCGGTCTCCTCAAAGTCTTCTTCTTCGAAGTCTTCATCACCTTCAAAGCCCTCACCCTCTTCCTCAAAGTCCTCGTCCTTCTCCTCAAAATCCTCCGCCTTTTTCACCTCCTCTTCCTCAAAGCCCTCCACCTTTTTCTCCTCCTCTTCCTCGAAGTCCTCCTCCTCAAAGTCCTCTTCTTTCGACTCAAACCCCTCGAAGCCCTGGATTCTAGCAGTTGACGTCACGCCAAATGGTAGCACGGTGCCCAAAAATGTAGCAAGTCCAGTTAACAAGAGTGTTAATGGTGCCGACAGTCCGGCGCCATATGAAACGAGACCGACGCCCGCCGATAGAATAAACACATCTGTCCGCTGGAATGTACCAGCGAAGGCTACGGCGACGACCAACAGAACGCTGGCAAAATAGATTGCATATTTACCGGGATTTATCTTAGCCATCGGCAATTCCTACATTTAGTGATTAAAAGAAGCGGGAAACTAATTTATCTAAAGTATCGTATACGCCCATAACAGCGCCGGCAGTCAACGCCTTGAGTGCCAATCCCGCCATAGACAAATGACCGCCGCTTGAGAAAGCCCAATGGGCGTATTTCGATAGATATACATCTACGATAGGCTGCGATAGGAGAAAAAAGAGCACAGCAACCACAAGAGGTAGCTTGAAGGCGTCACTGATATGCGCCCAAACGTTCTTCTTTGAGCTAGCAGGCTTTTCGGCTTCTACCGGGGCAGCAACCGGCTGCTGATACATCATAGAAGGGTGTAACATCTCGCGCCCCCTATCGCGACCTTCATTAGCCATCATCTGCGGTGGCATCTGCGGCGGCAATTGGTACTGTCCTGGCGGAGGCATAGCCTGGGGCTCACCACCGGGAGTTTCCTGCTCGTCACCGGCATTCATCTCGCGAATGATACGCTGGACACGCTCCTCGTCGGATGCCTGGTTGTCCGGAATATTGTTGCTCTCAATATTTTCCAGAGGCGTACTTGATGGCATTTACGATAGGTCGGGTAATTTGAGCAAAAGGCTTTCCGCGCTCGCTCATGTCGCCGCAAAAGAGAGCGTGTCCACTGTCTTTGTTTCCGGATCAGTGGGGCATTCCACCGCTTTTGCTTCAAACTGATGGCACTTTTCGCCAATTTGATATACGGAGCCGCGAATCTGAGTTACCGGAGGTCCGCGTAGAATTACACAATCTGGACCCTTACACATAGGGCGAATGAGTGCGGCTAAACCAAATCCCAATACACAACTCACAAGAATGGCGACTCTTTCATCGGCTATCCACTTAGCATAGTCCATAGTTCCCTATTAAATGACTCACTTGCTTTTTATAAATGTGTGTGTGTATAAGTAGGGTGGAATGAAACTATTTGAAAGTATTCACTTCTTTCCGTTTCTGTTATCCTTTGCGTTCGGAATATTCTTCGTCTACATTTTGAAGCCTGCGCCGCTCATCATAATGAAATACCCGAATCTCGAGAACGCCGGTAAACTGATTTATAAGGATCGCAACGGTACCTGCTTCGTATATGAAACGAAGGAGGTAGATTGTAATAAAAACGAAGTATATGAAACGAAGGAGGTAGATTGTAATAAAAACGAAGCAAAGATTCAGGCTATGCCGCTAGTTTAAGCATCTGTAATCGGAACAACCCGGTCCTTTGCCAAAGTCAAATACTGGTTCAGTTTATAGACCGGATAGGGTGCATTTCTATCATCGAATGACATCGGTAAAAAAAGACGTCTCTTAGCCACGGTAGGCAACACTTCGCGATACGCATATTGTGTTTCACGTAATGAATGTTCAACCTTTGCCAAGTCACTTTGAAGACGCCCAACTGTCACGGCGAGCGCAGCGCGACTAGCGCCCGGAGGAGCAGACCTCCATGTTTCGATAGTTTGTAAAAGTTCATCCTGAATATCTGCAAAATTGGTCTCTATTTCTGCGGCGGCTCTAGCCGAACCATTTCGTAAAGCAGCTACATACTCACCCGACGACTGAACATCTTCCGGCTCATCCGAATTATTGATTACAAATGTGGCGTCGTATCCTCTTGAAACCCGGATGGTTTTGATAGCCACACCTTTTGCATTATGTATTTCAAAAGCAGCGGTTTTAAGGTTCAGTCGTACATTCTGTGCTTTGCGCTTGTATGCTGTTATCACATCTTCAAGAGTATTGACCTTCTTTGGATCTACTGCGCGCACCATGCCTTCCTTCCTATTCTTTTCATAGGGAGAGGAATGGGAGATCAATCGCTCATTTATTTGATAATGGGTCTCGCGGGGCTCTTTTTATCGGGGATTCCGTTCGGAGTCTATATGGGTTTAGCAACGACAATGGGCATCACGGATCCAAATTCATCGTCATTGCTCGTCATGTTATACGTCATAGTTATATTTGTAACATTTCTTGCTTCACTTGGTAGCTTCGCTGCCATACAAAATCAGAATTGCGGAAAAGTTAAAAATTTCAAGCAGATTGCGAGCAACGCTGGAATCAGTACGTTAATCGTAACACTATCTCTATCTGTAGCAGTATTCATACCTTTCTTAAAAAATATAGTTGCTTCGCTAGTAAGCCCAGACATTGAACCGACTGTCAAGGAGGCACTGGGCTACGCATATTTCCTCTTCTGGGGAGGACTCTATGGCTTCTCAGCAGGCGGCTATATGTCGGCTGTTTGCGGAGATTAAATAAGACCGTAATAGCATATCTTTGTAATCAGACGAATACAAGGATATGAAATTAGTAAAATGTCTAGTGGCGGCGAGTGCTGCGCTTGCTACGGCGCGTGGCGCGGCGCGTCTTGCGTCCACCCTTCTTCGCCGGGGTGCCGAATAGACTCTTGCGCTCACGCCCAGCCTTCTCGATAGACTCCTGGAGGTTGCACGCGGCGACCTTTTCGCGGTTAGCGGCTGTAGCTACTGACATTCCGCGGCAGTTGGGCATCTTTTATACTTATATGCTTTAAAATAAACGCGCCCTACTTGGGTGGATCCGTTCCATAATATACATACTGGGGCTGCTGCCCTGACACGTTTTGTAGTACATAGAATCCAGGTACCGCATCACGCTGTAGACCCATCATAGAACTAACTGGTTTCATAAAGGACGGGGCTCCCTGTTGTTGCGCTGCCGCTGGCGGTGCCATCTGCTGAATAGACGGCATCCCTGGTTCCGGGGACATAGCCAGTATGGCAAATTGACTCATGATTACAAGTCCCAGTCCGTACGAAATGAATGCCCAAAAGATAGCGAAGAGCCAGAATGGGAAGAGCGAATGATTTTCACCACGACCGATTCCAAATTCCTTCCATGTACCACCGGGTCTAAACATGATTGTCGGGCGCAAAACCAGCACGACGGCGATTCCAAAAATATAGATAGCGAAGGCAACGGCTAAAATTGGCAGATGCATACCTGCTTCCCTATCAATACGGGCTAAACTTTAGAGGAATTGCTGCGCGCGCACTTACTCGTCTTCGTGGTCGTGCTTCGCCGTATCAAATCCTCTGTCCGCCTCAGGTAACTCGCCAAAGTTGAATCCAACGGCATCTTCAGGACCGGCAACAGGCGCGGCATTTGTATTATCGACCACGCCAATGCGGTCACGCTGCTCCTGCAAAAAGTCCCACATATCGGCGTTGTAGCCCGTCAAATTCTTGGCGTTACCGATGCCCCAACGACCAATTTTGAGACCCTTCTGAACAAGCGCAACTGCGCGTAGGTCCGGATCCTTCTCGTCATCGATTTCTTTGATGACGGAATTTTTCTCTTTTTCACGAGCATCCAGAATTGCGAGACGAATCTCCTCCTCGGTCATTCCAAATTGGTCAAATTGCCGGCGACCCTCCGTAAATGTGGATTTGGTCCATGTCAGCAGAATTTTCTGAATCAAATTTTTTTCCGAATCCTTCGGTATCTTACTGTACAGAGGCGATTCAATAAGTAGCAGAGATTCAATAGACGATAGAACTAGCCAGCGCAGCAAATAGCGCAATTCTTCATTGGTTACACCCCACACACTAAACATTGGCATGTTCTGTGTCCAGAATCGCAGCACCTGTCCAAGGTACAGAGCCAGACGCTGGCACAATTCGCTGCTCTTCTTACGAATTTCAGGCTTATTGAGTTCCTTATTTGTGTCATGCGTTGCGCCCAAAATTTTATTTATCATCTCTTCGAATTTTGCCGAGTGGCGCTGGCTTATCTTTTTACCAAACCACTTTGAACCGCCAAACAGATAATTGCGTATAGTTTTTACAGAGCCGACACCCTGTCCAAACCATGTCCCTGAGCCAAATATCATTTCACTGAACCCACACGATAGACGCTCAAGACCCACAACCCAGTGTTTCGTAATTTCATTTGGTCCCTGATAAATTGGGTCATCAATTAGACGTTCAACGGCGAGTAGAACCTCTTCTACTTTGCGAGCCACCTGACGCACCTGCGCCTTACCCTGCCGCCCCTCTAACACGTCAAGAAGCCCGTTTCGCAGCAAATCGTATTTGCTCACGAATTGTGCCCACGTTATTTTACGCGCCTCTTCCGATGGCGCAACCTTTCGTTCAAAGTTAGCCGCCATTGCTGTTTCTACGAGCGACCATTCGGCTACGCGCGCCGCCATAAATGGCATATCCGTTTTAATGAACGCGTTCAGCTGCGCAAATATTTCAGCGCTCGTCGGTGCCACGGGTTCAACGTGCGGGTCTACGTGACGCCGCTTGCGTATAGAGCCCAATAAAATATCGAAAGTTCCTTCGTTTACCTCTTTTCCAGCAGCCTTGATTGCCGTCTTTGCCTCTTCTTGTATAGTTGTACGCGGCTCACCCTTACGTTTAGGATTATTATTATACAATTCCTCATCATTGAGGTCGGACATAAGTATCAACGGGTCACGTTTGACACGAAAGCCGCAGTGGCGGCACTCATAGGTATCGGCGCGACGTCCAAATTCGTGAGCCTCTCCTTCTCGCACGCCCTTGAAACAATTTCTCATAAACATCTTGAAATATGCCGAATCAGGCGCTACAGGAACCGAACTAACGGCTTCTGGTGGCAACCAGCGGACCCAGAGATGTGCCCCGTTACATTGTTGGATAGGGTCGCGTTTGCGCAACACTAGTTCAGCCTCTCGTAGTCCAGCCAGTTCCAACTCAGTTGCCGCCTGATTGTAGGTAAAAAGCGAACCATCGCGTACAGCCTGTAGAGGAGAATAGCAGCAAATGGCTTCAGAACGAACTGATGTATCACTCACAAGGCTATTTTGACGAGCCAACTCGTGAGCATTTTGTACGCTTCCAATCGCCAAGTCATAGTTGCGCGTTTGAACAATAGGCTGTAAATCGCCAACAGAGCCATCGCGCGCTTCGGCTAAGATACGGTCAGGAAACAGAGGCTGGCTCGTAATTTCAACAGGTTTCTGATTTTGCACGGGACGAAACGTGAACGGCAGTCTGTCAGCAGATGAGGCGCCACTTGTCCTATCTTTGGTGAATGTTAGGTAAGACGCCGACGCCTTTTTAAGAAGCGCCTTGATTTTTGGCTCATTCGTCATTCTCATCATCCAGTCGCGAACCATGCTTTTACGTTTCTCAGGGCTTGAATCGGTTGCCCACATTGTTCTATCCCATGGCGCCGAGCTACGATTTAGATTCGCAATAACACAGACAATATATTCCATTGCGCCCATCTCTGCCGGATTTTCAGTTTCAATTGGGAAGCCGCCGCGTTTGAACTGACATCCTACAAATGGAAATAATACTTCAGGTAGTGGCTGAATAGTGTGTATCAGGCACAATATATGCGTTGCCGTCACGGCAACTTCTGTCGTAGCTTTAAAAGATTCATACGACGGGCGCACCTTACGTTTGGCTGTCATAGCTTCGTATTCATCCTTTGGCGGGAGCGTTGTGGTGATATAGGCGTACGCAAAATCGACGATTGATTTATACGTCTCTTCGTCAAACGCAAAACCGGCACTCTGTGATAGAACGCGTACCGTGTTATAGAGTTCCTGCTCGATTGGATCCTCAAACGCAAGCGTCTTCTTTTTCAGCGAAATATCGAGAATTGTATCCAATTCATCTTCTGCCGATTTCTCTTCAGCATCAACAGCGCCACGCCCCATAAGGGGTTTGCCTTCATCGTCAAATTCCAAGTGTGTGTCGTACTCAAAATCAGAGATAGGCACACCACAATTGCGGCACACATATTTACCATTAAAGGCGGCGCCACCGTAGTCAAGCAGAATTTCCTTGTGTAGAGCCGGCGCCCGTCCAGGATGTGTGCGCTCGTACAACATCATAATTTCGTGGACGCAGATGAGGTGCGTATTACAGACAGCGCATTCTATCCAGTTATCGGAGCGCTTTCCCTGATAGCGTTTCAAGAAGCGCTGTAGAACCACCTGAAATTTGGTATCATCTTTTGCCATCACTTGGCGGAGCACATCCTTGTCCTTTACGTGCGGGCACGTGTTGATAATCGGTGCCGCCTTGTATTTCGCCAGACTGTAATTGATAGCCGCGATAGTTAGTAGACTGCGACGAACCTCACCCTTGTAGACCGCTTCAGCCTTTTTAAGGTCAGGTGAATTTGTCAATTTTCTATAAAGAATTGTGGTCAACGTGCCCTCAGCAGACGTCATGATATGTTGTGCGCGCGCCAAATCCCAGTCACTCTGGTCAGGATTCATCTCTTCCAGTTTCGCGAGCGCGTCCGCTAGTGGTGGAACCTGGGCGGCTTGCTTGTATACTGTTGAGCTCTTCGGTATACCAGGTCCCACTTCAAAGGGCGTTTGTGGCTCCGCGTCGACAGCTCTCTTAAACGCATCGTATGCGCCACGATAATTTGCCTGTGCCTTTGTTACGGCAGCCCATATTGTGGCAGAAATAGCCGGCGACCATTCATACGACCGTAGTCCAATCGAATCAAGAACACGATTGACGCCGGTGGCACCAGAACTCAAAAGGTCAGCGGGGTGAATGTTATTTTCCAAGTTGAATTTGAGCCAATCGGTAATCTTGATTGTGTCGGCATCAGCACCCTCCGCAGAAGCCAAGTTCTTAATTAGCTTGACACCATTTTCAACGTACACCTGTTCATTATTCGTTATGAATTCGAACGGCTTCAAAAATTTGGTGACTTCACTAGCACGGATGTCTTCCGCAATAGAACCAGAAAACTTTACCGGTCGCCACGTTGCACCGATATGTGCGGGCAGCAACAAATAGTTCAAAGCAGTGCCTGGATCGCCTGGAGCAATTATGTTTTGGTTTTTGGTTTTCAATGAACTCAAAACACGAACCTGGCGAGTTTTTATACCGGTCACATTTTTATCGTCAACTCCTTCTGTAATACCTAACCGCGGATACCCGAATACGTCTTCGGTGGGCGCAACGCTGCGCAGCACATCTTGGTCCGCCACGACCTCTTCACCTGGGCGCGCCGCCGCACTCGGTACAAGTATATTACCTTCGCGGAACAATACGTCATACAAATACGAGTACATCAGTGTACTAATCTGCGCCGCGCCTGCGTCCTGACCCGCTAAATAGGCTAAGCTGGTTCTGTAGTTGCGTAATTCGTGTGATAGCCATTCGCGGAAGTCGACATCGGCAAGCATTTTCTCAGGTGCCTCCAAATCACCTGTTTTGTCATAATACAAGATGCGCTTGACCGCAAGAACAGGTATGATAGACGAAATGGGGGTTCCTAGTCGCGACAAAATCGCTGCAAGTGACTCCGCTGACCTGATAAAAGGGCGCAGAGAGCCATCAGGTGCGGTGACTGACGCGGCATGTTTTAGCGCCAATAGAAGTTCCGTTTCACGAGCAAGTTGACGCAGAATTGTGGGATTCTTTTGCTGAACCTCAGTAAAACTCTTTAACAGGTCGATGTACATATCCTCACGCTGTATGGCTTCAGGGTAGGCTCGCTCGGCAGTGGGAATCTCCTCAACCATTGCAGCGGGAAGAAGCCCTTCCAAGAGCGACAAGTCATATTCGTCCGGGAGCCCCTCTTCCTCAACAGCGGCTTCACCAGAACCCTCGGCGGTATCATCTTCGTCCAACTCGGCACTGCGTAAACGAATTACACTGATGGGCGCAGGCGGTCCGATAAAGGCAAAATCGATGCGACGACCATCAGTCAAGAGGATAGCGTCGTTTTCATCATCATCTTCTATCTTTGCTATGATTGCCGGCTTATCGGCGTCGATTTTTTGACCCGCAATATCGAAGAATTCCAGGCGTTCACCTTCACTCGCCCCCAGAATGGCTGTAAAGTGCGGGTCCATGCGTTTCGCGTGTAGAACAGCTTTAGTGATTCCAGTTCCTTCAGCAAAGTCGCCGTCTTCACCGAAAGGAACATTGGTGGCGCGGTCAGTGGCATTAAATGACTGAATGCGGCACAAGTCAGCATCGCGATATATGATTTTACCTGTAATCTGACCAAACGTGCTTGAAGTCAGGGTCCAGATATCACCCAATTCAAGAGTTGTTTCCTCTTCGGTCGGGACGCTCATCGCTATCAAATATGATTTTATTTGTGGACTGAACTGCCGAACCTAAAAAATTGAACTGACGAAAAGTCCCATCCTTTGAAGCAAGAATAATCTTGATTAAAAAATGTCGTTCCCTTTTGTCTCAATGAATCCGATCTTCGCGCAGCTGGTGGCGACCTACCCTACGTACGATGCGCTTCTCGCGTACGTAACGACGCTGGGCATCCAGGTTAACACGAAGGAGGGCGACCCGCTGGTAGTAATGCGCTATAACCGCGAGAAGTCGCCGGACATGACTAACCCCGTCGTTCGCGCCTTCCGCTCGGTCGTATGGGACTCGTCAACGAACAAGCCGCTCTTTGCCGCGCCGATGAAGAGCGAGCAGCTCGCCACGTTGCCCGCCGTCTTCGCGCCTTCGTTCATCGTGGAGGAGTTCATCGACGGCGTGATGGTTAATCTCTTCTTTGACCCGTACAAGCAGATTTGGCGCCTGGTTACGCGGTCTCGTCTGGACGCCGACAACAAGTTCTTCAACCACACGTTCTGCGACCTCTTCACGCAGGCGTGGACCGCCTATGCGGGCACGAGCTCCTTCGATATGCTGAATAAGGGGTTCGGCTACTCGTTCGTGCTCCGTCACCCTGCGAATCGCATCGTGGTGCCCGTGTCAGCGCCCTCGCTGAACTGCGTAGAGGTCAGCAGCGTCGACCCTGCCACGCTCATCTACGGCACGATGGCGTCTGCGCACACTCTTGCGCCGCCGCGGCGCTTTAATGCGTGCTCGGCTACGGACTGTCTGACCGTGCTGCTGCCGCACATCCAGCAGTTCGAGGGTCTGCTCTGCCAGGGTGCGGTTGTTCGTGACATGTCGACCGGGCGCCGCTGGAAGATGCGCACGGATCTCTACGCCACTGTGCGCAAGATGCGCGGCAATCACTCCAAGATGGAGTATGTGTGGTTCGAGAACTTCAAGAACGGCACCCTGGAGGCGTATCTTGCCTACTATCCTGAGGAGCGCATTGCCGCCACCGCCGCGCTCGCGCAGTGGACAAAGGTTGTGTCTGAGACCTACAATCTCTATGTCCACGTCTTCAAGGTGCGCGACTGTGCAAAGAGTACAATTCCGGTTCAGTACAAGGGCATTCTGTTCGACCTCCACGGACAGTACCTCAGCCGCCTGGCACCGTCGAAGCAGTCGTTGACCTGGCAGGAGCACCAGAGCATTATGGCTCGGCAGGACCTGAAGCGCATGGTCTTCCTGGCGACGTACAAGAACGCTGCCTAAATAACAGAAAAATACAAAAACCCTAAAACAAAATACAAGAGGCGCAAGCCCAATTTTTCATTTAATGTTAAATCGTGTCAGGAGCAAATTATATTCTATAAGAAACTCGCGGTACGCGGCTTCGCTAAGGTGTGAAACCTCCACGCTAAACGTATTTTTCCTGGGCACTGGTGCAGGTGCAGGAGCGTTTGCGCGCGCACCCAACGCCCACATAGCAGGAGAGACATATTCTTCAACTACTTCAACATGTTCAGCCATCCCTATACACTTTTTAGCCGTAACCATGCGGATTTCATTTTTGTTAAAAGAACACGCTTAAACAAATGAACAAAATATATACTAAATGTGCGGAATCTGGGCTCTGTTCGGGTCAAAGTTCCCGTCCCAAACCGACATCAGCGGATGCCTAGCCAAACTGATTCCGCGCGGACCCGAATATGCTACAACAAAGCAGTTCGGCTCAGCTATTCTGGGCTTCACACGTCTCGCTATTAACGGGTTGTCCCCGCTCGGACACCAGCCCGTAGAGCACGATGGCGTGGCTGTGGTCTGTAACGGTGAAATCTACAATTATAAGGAACTCGCCGCGCGCTGGAATATTGCGCTGCCCGAAGGCTGCTCAGACTGCGAAGTTCTGCCCTATCTGCTACGCACGCTGGAGCCCACCGAGTTTTGCCGTACCCTAGATGGCGTCTTCGCTCTTGTCGCCGTAGATACCGTCAATCAGACGATTACGGTCGCACGCGACCCGTACGGTGTGCGCCCCCTCTTCATCGGGCGTGGTGACGGTTTTCAGGCGTTTTCATCAGAAATCAAGGCACTCACGCCCATCTGTGACTCTATCCAGGTTTTTCCGCCTGGTTCGTGGTATCGCTTTGAACTGCCCAAGCCCGGTCAGACGGAAATCACGATGTCGGTCTACGGCTATCATCAGATTCCGTGGCTCAAATCACCGGCATGCGACGACGCCTCGGTATCACAATTTGTCTTGCGTTCCGCTCTAGAAAAGGCAGTTGAGAAGCGTCTGATGTCCGACAGACCGATTGGTGCGCTCTTGAGCGGCGGACTCGATTCATCGCTTGTCTGCGCAATCGCGGCACGCTACCTGAAGCGGTTTGACAAGAAGTTGACCACGTTTAGTATCGGCATGGAGGGTTCAACGGACCTCGTCTATGCGAAAAAAGTTGCGAATATGATTGGCTCAATTCACCATCAGATTGTCCTGACCAAGGAGGATTTTTTCAACGCGATTCCTAATGTAATTGTTGCCGCTGAAACCTACGATATCACGTCGGTTCGCGCCTCAGTGGGTAATTGGCTAATCGGCAAATACATCAAAGAGAATACCGATATTAAGGTTGTCTTCAATGGCGACGGCTCGGATGAAGTCGGCGGCGGCTACTTGTACTTTTATCGCGCCCCCTCAGACGAAGAGTTTGAAGCCGAGTCGGCGCGGCTCTTGAAGGATATTCATGCGTTTGACGTTCTCCGGTCAGACCGCTCTATGGCGTCGCATGGACTAGAGGCGCGCACACCCTTCTTGGATAAACAGTTTGTCTCCGTTTGGCGCTCCATTCCAACTCGTCATAGGCGCCCGACGGAAAAGCAGATGGAGAAGCATATTCTTCGTGCAGCGATGGATGTTGCTGCGCTGCTACCCCACGATGTCTTGTGGCGTAAGAAGGAGGCATTCAGTGACGGCGTCTCTGCCACGGAGACCCCCTGGCATGCGCAAATTAATGCGTGGGCGCGTACGCAGATTCCTAACGTCGACGAAGAGCTGGCGAATGCCCAAAGCAAGTACCCGCACAATACACCCAAGTCAGCGGAAGCGCTTCTGTACCGCCGCATATTTGAGCTCCATTATGGTGCCTCAGCCGCAAAGGTGGTTCCGTATATGTGGATGCCGAAGTGGAGTCCAGAGACGACGGACCCTAGTGCGCGAACGTTAAGCCTGTATTAGAGCCCGGCAATTATATATAGTATATATAAATGTCACTTACGCTAATTGAGGCACTCGTCAAAGAGACACGTCACGCGTTTATTATTGCGAAGAGCGACGGAGTTCTTGATGCAGGCGAGGTCATTCAGATAGCCGTTGATTTAGCTCAAAAGATTCAAAAAGTGGCGGGTCTTTGCGGTCCCGAGAAAAAAGCGCTACTGATGTTGAGTCTAAAACGCGGTCTCGATGCGTCAGGCGGTGTAGATTCATTACCAGGATTCGTTGATGCGTCCGCCGATGTAAAGAAGGCGTTCGAAACTCAATTATTAACTGCCGCGTCAACCACAGTCGATATTATGATTTCAGCGGCATCTGGCAAACTAGATTTCAAGAAACTGTCAACATCGCGCGCATGTATACCTGTTTGTGTAACCGCAGTAAAGATTGCGCTACCAAAGGACCAGAAACTTCTCAAAGATGCGTTAGATTATACTGGAGGACTTTTCAAACAGCCGACAGAACCCGACGTTAGTCCAAAACTAGTTGTTGCTGATATACCGGCTACGGAGAAGAAAGTAGGTACTAGTTAGGGGATGTACAAAGGTCCGGCAACTCGCGGACAAGAGCAACAGTTTAAAGAGGCTCGTGGCGCCGAAACAACGCGTATCATGACGCGCGGTATTCCCATGAAACCGTATATCACAGAGGCGAATGTGCCTGCTATCTATCATCCGCGTCTCTCGCAATGTTTTGATTATAGCAAACTGTCGGCTCTACGTCAAAAAATACTGAGTCCGTTAACGGACCGTCTTGAGTACTTTGCCACAGGCGGTGGATTCAATATCAAAATTGTTATAGAAGATGATATGGGTTCGTTAACACCAATCAACGACAAAATATTTATCAGTCAACAGAGAGGATATACCGAAGACTATGGTCGCAAGCCAACAAAACCACTTATATTACATTGTGCGTTAGCACACGTTAAAAAGGGAGAGCAATCTGGACATGCGTTACTTCTTATTTATTTTCCGGATTCTAATGAGCTTGATATAGTATCAACGTATCAAATGGACCCAGAAGAACGTGCCGCCATAGGTCAAATAGTCGGCATAGTTGTTCTAGATCGTACAGACGTTATAGTAAATGATACGATGTCTACAGCAGGGCGCTACGGGCTTGCGAATCTACAAGACAAGGAAAGCGCTTCAATTGGATGGTGCGTTGCGTGGATGGCTTATCTTACACTTCAGGTATCAACATTTCCAAAAGCATTTTGGTCACTACCGTACGGAAATCCACGTGAGATGGATTTGGAAGAAGGGAAATCACGACTCAGCTTCTATAGAAACATGTATATCAAAATAATACAAGATGTTATTACGGGTCCCCAGGCGCTCCAAGTTCTAGCAGATACACTTCGCGCGGGTGGTGCTCGCAAAACACGTCGCCGGCGCTCAACAACTAGAAGAACCCGGCGTTTAAATCGCCACTATAGGTAAATGGGTCAAGGTCAGGCGAAGCCTCAACAGACTGGACTTACGTTATTCGGCGCGCCGGTAGTAGTAAACGCAACAAAGGCTACGAACGCCGCTGCGGTTGCGTCTGCGAACGCGACGAAGGCTGCGAATGCGGCACAGGTTGCGCAACAGAATGCGACAGTTGCTGCGAATGCGGCAAAGGCAGCAAATGCCGCCGCTGCAAGTGCAAACAGTGCGGTCCCGGCACCGGCGCCGGCGCCCGTATACGGTGGAGGTCGGCGCTACATGAGCCCGCGTAGCAGACGTCTCAGCCGTCGTAGTCGCAAGAGCCGCACGCGCAGA
>Ga0209499_1000525_pt1 | contig 28184 bp, 24 predicted proteins | sample C_130208_EF_Meta_FD_187306 | JGI IMG/M metagenome (GOLD analysis project Ga0209499, IMG submission 187306) | Freshwater microbial communities from Lake Croche, Canada to study carbon cycling - C_130208_EF_MetaG (SPAdes) (version 2) | ecosystem: Environmental > Aquatic > Freshwater > Lake... | reverse complement strand
TTTTTTTTTTGTTTTTTTTACATTTTTTTTTGTTTTTTTATTTTTTACATTCTTTTTTGTTTTTGTATTTTTTACATTCTTTTTTGTTTTTGTATTTTTTACATTCTTTTTTGTTTTTGTATTTTTTACATTTTTTACATTTTTTACATTCTTTTTTGTTTTTGTATTTTTTATGCAACATTTCTATATCCATCAACCAACAGATTCAGACGCTTGATTTCGGCGTAAGCCAATTCCAATTTTTGTGCTGCATCTTCCATAAGTTGACGTGCTTCTTCCATTTCGGCTTCAACCATAGTAACATAATGGACATCAGTCAATTGCATGTTTGACTCATCGGCCGATTCTTGAACAAATCTGTGCTCAGCATTTCGTCTAGCACTCTTCTTCACAAATGCGGTGACTGTCCAGTATGCCGGGTCATTATATACAATTCGGAAAGTCTTACCTTCCGCCAAAGATTCCCGGAATCCCGCCGCACATGTCCACGCATCAAAATATACAAACGCCATCTTGTATTTTTTCCCTGTTCGGTTATCCGTTTTAGCTAAAAAGTTAACATCCGAGACATGTCCATAATTTTGAGACTCAAACACCTCGGCAACTCGTTCCCTTGTAATATTTGAAAACATATACGGAATAACTACGCAAAATTGCTTTGCTGTCGGCACTGTCGTCGGCACTGTCGTCAGCACTGTCGTCGGCACTGATGCAACTTCCGCCGTAGATTGTTCATTGAAGTCAGACATTGTTATAATGGGGTTGCTAATAATAGTAATATGAGTGAAAGAATACATATTATTATTTGTATAAAAACTGATTCAATTTTACAATAAATACATGAAACAGTATAAAAAACTGATGATAATAACACCATAATATTATGGCGAATAATAAAGATAATATAAATTTTGAAGTCGTAGATGATAATGATTTTTTTGTTAAACCATCTGTTATAGTAAACCCATCAATTACTCCCGAACCGGTGTTGGGTCCCAGTCCTGGACCATCAACAGAGTCAAGTCCAACAATAAATACAAATCCCAATATTGAAGTTCCGTCCAAATCAACACCCTTATCAATCAGTGCAAATGTCGCACAAATGCAAGATACAACATTTGACCAAACAGTGCGAAATTATATCCGAGCCAATAATCCCAAATTATTTATATTAACACCCTGTTTCGGAAGTGTATGTTTCGTCAATTATGTGAATTGTTTAATGGCTACAATGAATATGTTTCAAAATCTGCAATTTCCATTGCAAATCGAGTTTTGCAAGAATGATAGTTTGGTATCTCGTGCTCGGAATAATTTGGTCGCTAGGGCGATGAATGATCCTAAAACAACACATATATTATTCATTGATAATGATATTACGTGGGACCCTATTGATATTTTGAAATTGGTTATCGCAAATAAGCCTATTGTAGGTGGTGTATATCCTTTGAAACATTATCACTGGGATAAATTAGTCAAGGATGAAGCGAACCCATATAATACAAATATAGTTCATTCACTTATTACCAAGAAAAACAATTCACAATTGAAGAATTTGATTTCTAATGCGGATATGGTGCAACATAATTTATTGCGATATAATATCAATTATATTGACCCTTATTTGAATATTGAGAACAATCTGGCGAAGGTAAAGCATATGGCGACGGGATTTATGATGATTAATCGTGATACAATAGAAAAAATGATGAAGGCTTTTCCGTCGGTCAAATATGTGGACGATGTAGGATTTCTGCAAGGGAAAGAAAATGATTATGCGTATGCTTTATTTGACTGTGGTGTGGAGGAGGGTCATTATTTTTCCGAAGATTGGTTATTCTGCCACCGATGGACTAAAATGGGCGGGTCTATTTGGGCGGATGTGAGTATCAGTTTGACTCATACAGGGATTGAGGATTACAAAGGGTGTTATGTCGCATCCATTATCTGATTTGTTTGATTCGGTAAACAGATGAATCCATATAAGCCCAATATTTTATATAATTCTTCAAAATTTGTCGTTTTTTTTTCAAACGACAAATTTGATATAGATTCGGGTAAATCGGCACTCAGTTCAAACATTTGTGCCGTTTTCATTAATCGGTCATAATCTTGAATATATTTAGTATTAACATTTAGCCATTGATAAAACGATTGATTATTATTATTATTATTATTATTAGTGGGGCAATATCGCCTATATTCATATAACCAATTAATGGTTTGACTAAGCGAGGTTTGTTCATTGATATTATAATCGGTCCCAGATAATACCATGATTTCGCGAAATAAAGGCATCGTCATTTTCAACTCGCTTAAAATCATTTCTATATCATACAAAATCACACTGTATTGGACTAAACTGATATAGCGAAGGACTCGCGGACATCCATACACAAACATATCCATATCATCGCTCAAACATGCCCAAGCACGGCCATTTTTCACCATATTCACACATAAAACGTCGGCCTCTCCTTCAGCATCAATATATGGAACGCCATATGCACTGAATAATTCCTTGACTTTATTAATATCCGTTTTATTGATGCGGACAAACTGTTTTTTTAATTGTTCCATTTCGTCGGTGATTTCCTTTTTTTCGGTCTCGCTAATAATATTGGGGAGACCTGGCGGTTCATTAATTTTAGCCTTTAATAAATTAAATTGTTGTTCAGCCTCTGATTTTTGGGCACACCGCTGATTAATTAATTCCTTTTTTTCGGGTGGAGATTTACCATCAAATACGAAAATCGGCAGAATATCGTATTTTAGTAATATACTAATTAATAAATACATATTTTCAATAAGTAGGTTATCTGCACGATATTTATACAAATAAATACTTGTATCAATAACGATTGTTTTATTTCGCAATGATTCAAGTGATTGTTTCTTTATGGATTTTTTACTACAATTATCCATAAAGAAGCGGTTTAGATGTTTAATTCCCATTTTTATGTTTACTACAGTTATACAGTTAGCTTCTTGTATAATACTGAGTCTATAATATTATATCAATTTTATGGTATATTTTTTCTCATGTATTTACAACTATGTCGTCGGAAAGTGCTGATGAGAATGCTGAGGCTGAGGCTGAGGCTGCTAAACATGCCGAAAAAAAGGAAGAAGATAACGAAAATTTATTTTTTAATATAAAAGAACAGCTTATGTATGTGTTAGATTATAATATAAAAAAATTAAAAGAAAAAAAATTAAAAAAAAAAAATAAGGAATGTGCAGATATAAAAAAAGAATGTGCAGATATAGAAAAAGAATGTGCAGATATAGAAAAAGAATGTGCAGATATAGAAAAAGAATGTGCAAATATAGAATACAGATGCGTGGGATTCGCCCAAGCAAAAGACAGTGATAAAAGAAAATTAAGAGCATATACATATAATTTAATTGACGTTGTATGTTTGACTCATGGAATTATAGACAGCTCTGTTAGCTTAAATTTATTAAATCAACGTAATCTTCCAAACATTGGAAATGTAACTCAAATTTTATCTACTGAACTAAATACATGTGCAGAAATACAGGTTGATGACCAACTAGACCTATTAGACAAATTACCTTCTATATCTCATATAGAAGACAATGTAGAATATATAAAAGAATTAAATACTCTAGAAATTACGCAACCAACGTATGCCCAAGTTATAGATGAAACATCGGGTAAAAAAATTACTATATTGATTAAACCAGGACAAATTGACCCAAATGAGTTAATATATAAAACGCCATATATTCCAGTTAAAAAATATTTGGTTAACGCATATGAATATATACCATTAGTTGAGTTAATTGAGATGATTAAAAACCCTGATATTTTTCCTGGCCTATCAGATTTTACAGATGAATTAATTAAATTAAAAAAGTTTTTTGGTGATAGGGCTACGATAAGTTATATATTGAAAAACAGTATTTATATATACATGAAAACTGGTGCTAGAATAGATTTAGTTGCTACGGAATCAGATAATACTGATTTATTTTATAAAGATGCTAATAATAATTTAATAACAGATACTACACGAATTTTATCATATATAAATATACATATTGAATTATTACGCTATACACTCAAAGCCGATGTAAGAATTACCGATTTTACTTGTAATATATTCAAGGATGAAGTTTCGGTAGAAGATGCTATGCAATTATCAGCCGAATTAAAACGTTTTCGTCATCTACCACCGACCTCGCTTCTTCTACCATCTTCTTCTGCTCTACCACCGACCTCGCTTCTTCTACCATCTTCTTCTGCTTTTCCCCCGGCCCCGCCATCATCTTCTTCTAAAAAAGGCGGTAAAAGAAAAAACAAGAAAACATGCAAAAAACCTAAGAAATCATGTAGAAAAACAAAAAAACACAAATTATCTGCGTATGCAAGCGTTGCAACTGCAGCAGCAGCAAAGGCAACAGCAGGTTTCTAACGTAGTTGGATTTATTAGGCAAGAAAGAAGCGATGCGGATGGTGGCGATAGGAATAAATTATAGATTGATATGCATTGGCCTATCCGAATATTGAGTAAATACATGTAAATCATCAAATAATGGTGATAATTCTTTGACCAAGGGTGGTTTGACCAAGGTTTTATCCGAGTCTTTGACCAAGGTTTTATCCGAGTCTTTGACCAAGGTTTTATCCGAGTCTTTGACCAAGGTTTTATCCACGATTGGGACTACATTTTTTGATAATAACATATCAAACAGTTTCAAATTGGCTTTATCCACATCCTGACCACGGGCCTCAACTGCCTTGATACACGCCTTTTTTCCTAAATCATAATTCGTCTTACTCATCAAACAAATTTGATATATCAAGTTCCATCTCTTATAATCATAATCTTCGTGAGTGAACTCGTGACCGTAAACCTTCTCCAAGGTAGTCAATTGCTGCAAATATGGTATAGCAACATCCAACATATCATTTTTCAAACAATAATTCAACATATTATTAAAGGGTTCTATCGGCGGATTTTCATTACCCTCTATAGCCAATTTCAAATACTTTAATACGACACTGCTATCCATCTTGCACTCAATCGCGCATCGTCCTAATCGCGAATATATAGATATAACACCATGTTCGCCATTATCGGTCTGTAAAGCCAACAAATTATATTTGAAACCGTTTTGATAATCTTTCAAATATAGATAACTTTGAGCCAAGTAATAGTAATTTCGGCACGCAGGTTCGGCATTAGTCAACATTTGGATATCGCGGGAAACACGGGCTTCAGTTGAACCTGAATATTTGTCTCGGTCTTGATACAAATCTATTTGTTTCATATGGATGATGCGATTTTCAAAGCCGCCGAATTGTTCATGTACAGGATATTTAATATTATATCGGCAACCTTGGCGATTCTTGATAAACCTAATATCATAATGTTCTGTTAAATTCCCAAATTCTAACCACTTTAACTTGACTAGGCCAAACTTGTATCCGTCGGGTATAGAACTAACCATTGTGACTAACTCTTTATACGGGATTGAACATACTAGTTCATCGCCGGCATCCATCAAAATCAGGTTATCCACATCTACAGTCTCTGCAAACTCAATACTCTCATTGCGACTAATGGGAAATGTTTTGAATGTACCCGTTTTCAAGTGCAATCGCTGATTATTTTTTAGACATGCAGCTTTTATAATTTCAATCGTTCGGTCGGTGCTGCCTGTATCGTAGATGATAATATCCTTAATTATATTTTTAGTTGAATCAATTGATTTTTTTATTGAAAGCTCTTCGTTTTTTATCATCATAATAACACCAAAAGCCGGCATCGTTTATTATATGTATTTCACATGTAATAAACCTTTATGTTATTTTTGCTATATTTCATTTAGAGTCATTCTTAAGGTATTGCGAATAAACTCGGTTTCACTTGTTAGGCCACCACCAACGCCTGAATCTTGGTAAAACCAAGCATCTAAATTATCCATCATAGCCAAATATTCGTCATCATTATATAATTGTTGTATCAAGGCTCCATACGCCATCATGTTCTTATCGGTTTTTCGGAAGTCCATTACGTTTTTATTGTGGTTATTTATCCAAGCCAAGAATTCATTCAAATGATATAATAGTATAGGTTTCAAGACATAATACGAAAATGCATTTGTATTCTCTTTATAATGACTTAATTTCGCTTTATTATCAGGAGATGTATCTATAATATTACGATATGTGAGTCCATAATGATTCAAAATCTTGGAAGATTGAAACAAAGAAAATGTTCGCTCAAGTTGAATCATAGGTTCCATCTTTCCCAAGATTTTCGTTATTTTTTGTTCTTCTATAGATGACGTCATATGAGCAATAAACATGATATTCATAACTTCGGCCCACACTTCGCAATACGATTCATATACTCTAATATCGGGTATATTTAATGGGAATAAGGCCCGTATTTGGTTTTCTAGGCCAAGCTGATTTGTTACCGACGAAAAATCAAGACCTAAATTGTGAAATGTTTCATGTATAAATACTTTATCAATTTCTTCGTTGCGAAATAGATGAATATCCGTATTTTCACTACACGCAGTTGTGAATGCAGTATTTGCGTGTATTACATCAATTGGTTCACGTTTATTCTTGGGAAGTCGCTTCAAATGGTCCGTCATATAAACATATATATTTATGGTTTTAGAACACTTTTTGCATGCAAAATGGTCGGCTATATATAACCACATATACATACGTTTGACGATTTGTTCACATTCGGTTCGGTGTTGATGATGGTTTTTTTTGGTATTATTAGGTAATACAATATGTATAGTTATTTGCCTGTGTTTTAATTGAAATGGATATCTAAACCCGATTTTCTCATTCTTTACATTTATTTTATTGCGGATTTCTTCAGGAACAAAATACGGGACCTTTATCGGTGCACCGTCCAGTTCATCTACATGAATGACTGGAATCTTGGTCCATTCTAGTTCAGCTTCTAACAGTATTTTATATATGTTTTTCAATATTATTTTAGATGATGCGGTGAACTTGAATGGTTTATTCTTGTTTGAAATCTTGGTAAATCCTTGTTTTTGTATAAATGTTTGTAAAATAGTGGATGGGTTATTCATATAGATATTACTATATTACCAAGATAAAATATATAGAAAATATTTGAGTGGTTACAATTGATTGCGTGTTTTCATGAGCATCATATCTGTCTCGGGTTCGCTTCCACGAACGAAATGAATTAGCTTAGCGGTCTTTGTCGCTTTTAATAATTGTTTTAAATCTTCATTTTGCAAAAACTTAGCCCGAATAGCAGTATCTCTTTCGTTTAAATTTCGCTCAGGGTAAAAATCCGAATCAATTGTAATGCTGCTTGGCCTTAGCACCTTACTTTTATCTTTTCCTGATTTTGACCCGGCCGCCTTAGCCAACATAACATCTTTTGAAATTTCCGATTCGCTATCCAAACTGAATTGTAAACTGAAATCAGGGAACCCTTTTTTAAATTTGCTGGCTTGATAATAATGCTCAACAGAAGCCCAGCGATGCCCATCTAAGCTAAACGGGGCCAATTCCCAAGAATCGTCTAATTTCCGTCTCCAATCGGGAATACGCCCTAAAGCGATGAATTCATCACGCTTAGTCATAGGAACAACTTCGCCCGAACCACGGCCCGGTTTTGCGGTTTTTTCCGATTTTGTATGGAACATGAATACGGTATCAGGAACGTATAAATCTCCGTGAAAATCATCGGCGTCGCCAGAACCCGGGGCACCTACATCGGGTTCTACCCCTAATGACGATTTAAAATTGCGGAAATCTTGGATTAAATAGTATATGCCTGCGTTTTTTTCAAGACATTTATTCACAATCAATATCTTGGTATGATACGGTAATTCACGGTATTTGAATATTTTTTTATTTTTATATGAGATGAGCCGGAAATGGTTTCCACTATAAGTCATCATAATATAGAAATTTGGTGCAAATGAATTATCGGCTTGGATTTTGGGGTCAATTTCGCCACATGCTAAAACGCTATCAAACGATTTTTCCAGATATGAGAGTTCGGAAAAGATAATCATTTTGATTTGTAATACACGCTCAATAATCGTAATAGACCCCGAATCGGCCCAATAATTTGGTGTTTGCACATATTCGCGGAATTTTTCAATAGTATCTATATCACGTAAATTGCCGAAGCTTTGTTCTTGTATTTTGATAGTTTCGGCACGTTCGGCCCGAATTTCCTTAAATTTGGTTTTCAATCGTTCATTTTCGGCTAAAATAGCATCTAATTCCGTTTTATTATCCTTGGCGGCCTTGGCTCGCTTCTTCATATCTACTTCCATGAGTTTTTTGATTTTCGCCATTTCATTTTCGCATTCCCGGATATTGCCGTCTAAACTATTATAAAGTGAGCGATGTTCTTGGAAAACTTCGTCGGTGATTTCATTTGCTAATAATGCACGCAATTTCGCGACAGTGGTTATTTGACCAATTTGTTTAAATGCCTCACGGATAACAGCGAAAAAACAATCGCCGTTATTATCTACATCATGAATGCGATACTGATTATTTTTCATGAATTTTTGAATCCATGAAGAGTGGGATGATTCTTTATAATCTTTTTTCAACTTTTCTGCATCGGCTTCTGTTTCTTCGGCTAATGCGGGGATTTGTTCGGCCTTTTCGTCGGTATCAAAAATACCTGGTTCTAATATCTTGGCTGCTTTTTCTAATTGTTTGGATGCTTTGGATTCAGGCACATTTAATTCTAATACTTCATCCGATTCATCTTTTTTCTTCTCTTCTTTATCTCCGGTTTTATCTCCGGTTTTATCTTGGCCTTCTTTCCCATTTTTATCTTTGTCCCATTGCATTAAGTATTTGATGGGGTCCGATTTGGTCCGTTTAATTGCCCGTTCGGCGAATTCATACAATAAAGGACTACCTAATTTGGTAACATCTATATCCCCATCTTCATCAAATATAGTTAATGCTTTTTCTTGGTTGATTTCAAATACGCCAATCTGACCTTCAATCGTATCATTATTAGATACGATATATATGGGATAAAACACGATTTTGAATCGGGCAAAAGTATATTTGGGTTTGCCTATAGCGATAACTACCGGTTTCTCAAACAATTCAATTTCATATATAGATGATTCATGCCCTTTATCTTCAGCGTCTATATTACGATTCTTTTCTTCATATTCTACTTCATCATTTATCTTGGAAAATACCATTGATTTTATATATAATAAAATGATATAATTTATTCTTATATCATTTTACTTTACCATTTTACTTTACCATTTTACTTTACCATTTTACTTTACCATTTTACTTCAACAAATCCAAAATATCCATACATTTAAACAATGCACGATTAGAAATCCCCAAATGTTCTTTCGGGTTAAGTGTAGATAACTTGCGAATATTGGTTAAAATTTGTTCGTTCCACAAAACATGCGAATTCAACGTTTTATGACTTTGCGAAATAAACACGAAAATATTCTCGCCGATTTCTTCAATTTCATTCGTCTTACTTTCGTCATCAATATACTCAAATAATTGTGTCTGAAAATGCATAATAATATCTATAACCGTTTGTTTGGAAATGATTGACCGCTTCATCAAATTCACTATAAATCGGGCCGAAATCTTGCGTGTTTCATTTGTTTTCGTATATGCACAAAACTTATCATAATCTTCATTTGAATCCACATATTGAATAGTATGTATTGAGCCTTTAAATGTCTCTATAAACTCATCCAATATTTGCGAAAATACGGCGAATTTTTCAATCATTGTGCTATATAAATCCGCGTAAATATCCGAGTTATTTTTATTCATATTTGCGATATCAAAAAATGTCTGTGCGATTTTGCGGATATTTATAGCAAAATCATCGGAATCCGCATCTGCACAAATGGTTGCTAAAAATTTAATGATTAAATCACTTTGCACTGTATAATTTTTTGCCGACATTTTATTCAAATACCCGCGAATAGTATTAATATCTCGCTCAATCCCGTCCTTTTTTGCTACTGTCGTCGCTTTATATGAACGCATAGTCGTCCAATCATCGTCGGTAATCTCATTCACTACATTTGACCGATTATTATAAGAACCCTGACCTTTATTTCTAACATCATATGATGGTGTAGACCGATTGCGGTCAAATACATCATTATTATATCGCTTGACTGGCTTCATCATATCGCTAGCCGGTATATTCAATTCCGATTCTAACATATTTAATAATTGGAGTATTTCAGGCAATAACGAATAATCGTATAATGGCTCTTCATTCTTGGTAAACATAATATTAAAATCTGCGATAGTATAACATTGAGCGGTAGTCATAATAAAAATCAATATACTATATTATATTATGTGCTAATTTTTATATGGTTTACACTGATTATTATATTACACTAGTCAATATATAGTAAAGGTAAAGGGTATAAAAACATGGGGATATGTATAATAGTATAATGAGTAAACTACTAGCACACGAAGAGGGCCAGGGCCAGGGCCAGGGTCTGGACCAGGCTCAGGGACCAGAGCCCGACCCCGAGTATAAACCCATAGAAAAATGGGACCAATTAGATATTAAACGAGATTTATTGCGAGGTATATATGCGTATGGGTTTGAAACACCCAGTCCAATTCAAAAAAAAGGTATTGTGCCGTTTATCGCCGGTCGAGATATATTGGGACAAGCCCAATCCGGCAGTGGGAAAACGGGCACATTTACGGTAGGTATTTTGCAAAACATTGATATAACAGTTCGCAAAACCCAAGCTATTATTATCGCACCGACGCATGAACTCGCCGAGCAGATTTTCGGTGTAGTTCGCGGAATCGGCATCATGATGGATGGACTAGTTATCAAAACCCTATTTGGCGGAACATCTGTCGCTGAAGATGCACACGAACTGCGAACCAATGTCCCGCACGTGATTGTGGGGTGTTCCGGTCGGATTTTTGATATGATTAAACGCAAAAATATCAAGGTCGAGGATATTCGCATATTGGCTCTGGATGAAGCCGATGAGATGTTGTCGCGGGGATTCAAAGAACAAATATACAATATCTTCCAGTTTTTGAATACGAATGTTCAGGTCGCCCTATTTTCAGCGACAATGCCGGAAGAAGTAATTGAATTGTCTAAAAAATTTATGCGGAATCCTGTATATATTACAGTAAAGCCCGAAGTCCTGAATTTGGAATGTATTCAGCAATATTATGTCGCATTGCAAAATGATTCTATGAAATATGATACAGTGAAAGACCTGTTTTCTCGGTTGATTATGGGTCAATGTGTGATTTTTGTAAATAGCGTTAAACGGGCAGTTGATTTGTTCAGTGCGATGACTGATGAGGGATTTTCGGTGGTTTGTATTCATAGTTCTATGACGAAGGAAGAACGCCGACATGCATTGCAAATGTTTCGTAAGGGCGAGTTCAAAGTGATGATATCCACGAATTTGACCGCGAGAGGGATTGATGTGCAACAAGTGAGCACAGTCATCAATTTTGATATTCCCAAAGATGTGCATAATTATTTACATCGTATTGGACGCAGTGGGCGTTGGGGGAAAAAAGGAGTGGCGATTAATTTCGTAACCCGACATGATATGTTTTTGATGAAATCTATTGAGCAACATTATCAATCGACGATTATTGAAATGCCTGAAAATTTATCTTTTGTTTAGACCCTACCGATTTTATGTAACTAATATTTGTTACATAAAATTTATTGTAGAAAAAATATATCAATTTTACAGTGACTAAACTAATAATAAGGCAAATGGATATAAAGAATATATGTGTATATATAGTGGTAAGGGATTGGTTCCCTTACCCTTTGCGCGGTTGGCCGAGTGGTCTAAGGCGTCAGACTTAAGACCTGATATCGTAAGATGCGTGGGTTCAAACCCCACATCGCGCAAACCAAAACTATACCTAGTTAGCTCAGTTGGTAGAGCGCCAGACTTTTAATCTGGTGGCCGAGGGTTCGAGCCCCTCATTGGGTGTAAAAATATTACCCTGTATAGAGTATTATTCGTTTATAATAAAGTGTTTTTTTCAAATACTTTATTATACAAAGCCAATACAATAATAATGCAGAAATACATTAAACAAATTGAAGATTATATGAATGGTAAGACGGAAGATGATATAAAAGTAGTTAAACCATCAAGTCCTTTTCATCTGCCGATAACTTATTTAGATAATAGTGTGATACATCAATTATCGCCGATTGTAGCCAATGATTTAGAATTGGAAACGAATGACGAACTGAATAATACTAATACTAATAAATCGGGATACGATGCCCTTTTTTCGCCCAAACACGCATTTGCTAAGAATATGGTCAAAGAATGGAAGCGTCAATATACGACCAACATTCCATTTTTGCAGGATACACAATCCGTATTAAGACAAATGCCGGAATATAAAGCGAAAATGTCGCGACAAACTTATCAAATGGATTGTGAGCAAATGACTGAAATTTGGAAAGATACCAAAGAAGACCCCTATTTCTTGGAGAAGTATTCGTATATGGATTGGGAAATGCTCAATCATTTGAACCATTCTTCCTCTTTTTTGCAAACACTGGCTTTAGCAAATATCACGTCACCACTCATGAGTCTCATTATACCCATTCTGTTTTTGATTTTCCCTTTTATCATTTTAAAAATACAAAATATACCCATTTCGTTTGATGTCTATATAGATACATTGAAGTCTATCGCCAAGAACCATTTTATCGGTAAAACCCTGATGAATATGCAAAATCTCAATTGGATGAATGTAGTATATATGTTATGCACATTCGGCCTATACCTAATGCAAATATACCAAAATGTGACTGCATGTTTCCGGTTCTATCGCAATATAAATAAAGTGAATGACCAATTATGTTATATGCGTGAATACTTGGACTATTCCATCCATAGTATGGATACTTTTGTAGCTATAAATGGAGATAAACCGACATATCGGGCATTTCTTGGGGATATCGCGAAATATTCGGTATGTTTAAAACGATTGAGCCAAGAATTGGAGCAAATTCGGCCATTCAAGCCGCAAGTAAGTAAGATGGGAGAATTGGGTTATATGTTGAAATGCTATTATGAGTTGTATGCTGACGAAGAGTATTCACAGAGTTTATTATTTTCGTATAGTTTTGAAGGTTATATAAATAATATGATGGGTGTGCATGATAATTTATCGGCAAATGCTATCAAATTCGCCGAATATGATACGGCGGGTGATTTCTTGGTAAAAGGTCAATATTATCCCCAACATAAAGATATAGATTATGTGACGAATGACTGTTCGTTTGATAAAAATATTATTATCACGGGACCGAATGCATCGGGCAAAACTACCATACTGAAAACGACCACCATTAATATTATATTTTCGCAACAATTGGGATGCGGATTCTACGAGTCGTGCACGCTCAATCCATATACCCATATTCATTCTTATTTGAATATACCGGATACGTCGGGTCGCGATAGTCTATTCCAAGCCGAATCGCGACGATGTAAAGAAATCTTGGACGTTATCTTGGCGACAGATGTATCGTCAACCCGACATTTCTGTATTTTTGATGAATTGTATTCGGGGACCAATCCGGTAGAGGCGACCAAATCGGCATATTCATTTTTACTATATTTGACGAAATTTGCAAATGTTGACTTTGCCCTGACTACACATTACGTATCTATATGCAAAAAATTCAAGAAATCGGAACATATACGCAATCATAAAATGAATGCTACGATAGATGACTTGGGCAAAATGCATTATACATACAAAATGAAACAAGGGATTTCCAAGATTCAGGGTGCAATTCGCATCTTGGAAGAAATGAACTATCCTAAAGAAATATTGGATAATGTGAAGAATTGTTAGTATTTTTTATTACCATATATCATAATACAATTATACTGTATTATAATATAATTACACTCGTAAAAAACTAATTACAAATAGTAAATAGAAACTAACGAAAAAAGTCCAAAAAGAAACGCCAAAATAATTCTGGATCGGACATACTTTTTCCATGTCCGATTCCCGAATATACCAAGTTAAATTTTACACGAAAACTCAAAAAGTGGGTTCACTGCATAATGCAGCGAAATTGGAAAATGGACGAAAATGTTGGCTGCAACTGGAAAAATCAAAAATATTCTGGCGACAAATATTGTATTCCTTTAAGAATACAATATTTGTCGCCAGAATACAATATTTGTCGCCAAATAACCATAAATTTGGCTGCATAAATAAATTGTATAGTATTATTTTATATCATATATGCATTATATATTATATATTATATAAAACGATTTAGGCGATAAATAATATATTCCCATAGTATAAAATGGATATGAAAAAAATCGCCAAATCAAAAACAATGTATAATTGTAAAATATGCAATTATACATGTATGAAATCATGCGATTTTCAAAAACATCTAACTACACAAAAACACATAAATATACATAAACCATTAGTATTACCCATATTACATGAATATACCTGTAATTGTGGTAAAAAATACAAATACCATTCTGGGTTATGGAAACATAAAAAAATCTGTAATATTATATTACTACAAGACTTCTTACCCCAAGAATCTCTGCAAAATAATATAAGTTTTTGTTTGGATAAAATACCGAACGAGCTTGAAAATGTTATGACTCCACTTGTTCAATATTGCGACAAAGAACAATATGCAAATGATAATAATGAACATGATAATAAAATACATATAACCAATGAGATGATGTGTGAAATCTTGAAAGAAATGTGTATTACTAATGCACAAAATGCCGAATTACAAAAACAAAATACCGAATTCCAGTCAAAATTAATTGAAATAATTAATGAAAAGCAGTTTTCTAATGTTACTAATAATATCACGAATAATACAAATAACGGTGGTAATACAAATAATAACATTCAAATCAACATTGATACGTTTTTGACCCAGTGTTGCAAAGATGCACCTACTATACATGAATTTTTAGCAAAAATACAAATAACCATTGAAGAAATGTTCTTTATGGGCAAAGAAGGCACCAAGAAAGCAGTGGTTAAAATAATTGACCGCGTTCTAAAAGATACTGCTTTGACTGACCGTCCGTTTCACTGCACGGATGCTAAACGTCATATAACATATATCAATGAAACTGCGGGATGGTTGAAAACGCAGGACCAACAACACTTGATAAATTTCTGTAACAGTGTTAGTTTGAAATGCGGTAATAAATATATAGAAGTTCACAAGCCCGAAGAGACGTTGGACAAATTTGCACCTAGAATATCTGAGGTCGGATTGCAGATTATATTAGAAGCAAATGGTGGGAAAGGCGGGTGGAGTCACAATCATACAATATCTGCGAATTTGCTTGAAACTAAATATCATCTAAGTAAAGAAGAGATGAAAGACGCGATTATGAATATGTAATCGGTCTAAAAATCCACATAGTAAAATTCATCATCAATTGGTTCATCATCTTCAACACACCATATATTTACGGTGCAGTAATACATGCAATAAAATAAACCGAACATAGCAAACCCTGATAAAAGTATTACTTGATACGTTGCTAGCATAATATATTACATAACATAATATATTATCCGTATATCAATCAACTCGTTTCAATAAAATCACTAATAATGAAACGGTAAAATAAAGACCGAAAATATACCCCGAAAGCACACAGATTCTCACACACGAAAAAAACACTATTATCGCCGATTTTCGGCAAAAGTATTTCAAGTGGTTGTATGAAGTTTTCACAAAGTTATATGAATACATAGATTCTAGACATATTGGACATATGGTATTTTTATTCATCCAAGAATTCATGCACAATTCATGAATCAATACATCGCACTCGCAGCGAGTTTTGTATAATACTGTATTGTATGAGTATATTTGATAAAAATAATCTTTGCAGGTTATTGGACCGTCGGAATAATACAAATAATGTTTATTATTATGCTGGACCATGGTTGTCGTTTTTGTAGAATATAATGGACTTGTATTATCCAAGCATATGAGACAATTTTCGGTATCAATATCCAATAAATTAGTATTTGAATTCACCATTTACAGTATAATGAGAAATAGTTCTATTATTTTTTGTATTGATTGATAAAATATGACGTGTATGTAGTCATATTGTATTACATGTTATATTTTAGGCATGAGAAGTCTTGGTCTCGGACTTGGTCTTAGGTGCAGTCTTAGTCACACGGTTACGCTCTACGCGAACAAACCCCCCATCATCAACACCGGATACTGTAGATTCCAATGCCTGTCTTGGCTTATCCTCACGAACTCGGTATCGTCTATCAGGCACACGACTATTAGAACGGTCAACTCTGGGAGCAGACCTAGAATCGGGTCTTTGCACCGACTCATTCCTTCGGTCATCTCTTGACTCGGTTCGCTGATTAGACGAAAGAGTAGGCATAGAGTTTCGGCGAGTCTCGCACATGATAGACCCCCCCAGCACACCACAAATATCGGCTGCATGAAACTCGTGCGTCTCATTGGTTGACGTAGTCAAATCAAAATCCACATACTCGCCTTGAACTAAATACTTGTATTGAGAATTCGTCACGCGAATACCCGAATAATGGGCAAAGATATCCTTCCCCGAATAAGACCCATCACCACATACCGTAATAAATCCAAATCCCGCCTTATTATTAAACCACTTTACCATACCAGTCATACGTGCGATAACTGGTCGTGTATCTAATTCCGTAGTAGCAGTGATATTTTCCGTTGTAGAAACTTTCATAGTAGAACTCATGATTTTTATATGTAGATATAGGCGATTGTATTTATATTGATTTAAATAATATATTTAGTAATTATATATTTAGTAATGAATTCGTATAAGATATCGTGTATTGGATTTTTACTCGCGGCCATTTTCATATCATTGTTTTTAAGCGGTATGCCGTTTTTAGTCAGTAATCATCCGGCGAAAATTCAGGGAAGTATGATGGAAGGACTTACGGGAGCAGCACCAGCACTAGCACTAGCACCAGCACAAGTAAAATCAGCATCAGCACCAGCATCAGCCCAAGTAAAATCAGCACCAGCACCAGCACCAGCACAAACACCAGCACAATCAGTTAACCGTTAAGCTACCAGAAAGGACTAATAGCCCCCTTTGGGGGTTTTATCCTCCACTAAATAATATTGCACAGCAGTTTCTTTACAATCACTACTCTTTCGGTGAGGCATATATATTATTTATTTATAAAATTGAATTAAATATTTGATAATATAATTATTAGTATCAAATCAATCACATAATATAACAAAATGAATACACAATCTTTACCATTAGTTCCATTTGGAAAGTATAAAGGACAACCGATTACAACTTTAATGAATGACACTAAATATTTGGAATGGTGTAAGCAACAGGAATGGTTCCAAAAATTTCCAATTGTTTATAACATTTGTGTTAATCAAACAATAACAACAAATAACTCAAACTCAAAAACACCAGAACATAATAAATTACAAAATTTGTTTTTGAATAATGAAAATGTTGAAAAATTGCTCAAAATTATATTTAAAAAAACCTCTAAAAACATACGAATCGGTGGTTCTGGTGATATTAAATTTGAAGGAATGTTTAATTGGGATTTAATAGTTAGAAATTACCAATGGCGGTTATGTGAGTGTGATTGGTCAGATGAAACTAAAGATCTGTGCGAGTGTGAAATCAACAAAAAATATAACGAACGCTATAAAATACCAGAAGGTGGCGAAGACTTAAAATTTGATGAATTATATTGTGAAATTAAACCATTAATGGGTGACGATTACCCTTGTGTGTTAAGAAAAATGAATACCCAAATAGAATTAACGAATAATTATACAAAAAAACAAAATGAAAAACACGAACAAGATATGAAAAATGATTATGAAACTGATATGGAAATAAGAAAATATTATAATGAACAAAAAGGTTTGTATGCGTATGATTTAGCACAAGGAAGAATACAACCCAAATATGTTTTAATTATTAAAGATTTTAATTCAACTACAACAACAAAAGAACAATTAATTACAATATTTAATCAATCTCATATAAATATTATATTTATTGATGAGTTATTTAATAATTTACCAAGTCAAATAATAAGAGAACAAGTAGAACAAATACAAGATATTACTATTCACACAACACCCCAACAAGAAACAGAAGAAGAAAATAAATTATTGCGAGAAAAACTTTTACATGCAGAAGAAAAAATTAAGCAGTTAGAAGAAGAAATACTATCCATTAAAACTCAAAAACAAAGTAAATCTATTAAGGATTATTTTGGAAAGAAATGATCGTTGTATGTTTTGTTTCCATATGTAATTTAAATAATCCTTTTGAAAAATTACCAAAATCACACGATTCGCAATAATATTTACACCCTTGAAGATTTAAAACCGCACCTTTCGGTGAAATAATAAATCAACAAGGTTTGCCTATTTCAAGGCATGTAAATTTTGATTTTACTGGTTCGTCTAAACCAGTTGAAGTATTCTTGCTTCTTGATAAATAATTTGGTCTTTCTTTATTATTTACCGCATTATAAGCAATTTTATAAATATTTGTTGCACCATTAACATCTCTATTCCAATAACCGCATCCGTTTTTACAACAAATCAGTCCATGAACTAAAACATTACCGCTTCTAAATGGTTTGGGATTTTCCCTAACCATCGTTTTTTTACAAATACCTATTTCACATTTGGAACATCTACACGATGTCCTGAATTCATCTACTAAATATGTTTGAAATCCTGCTTTTCTAAACAAAGTTCGCATTCCTTTGGTTGCTTCTTTGAATTTCATATGTTGTTTTTGTTCGTAATCACCAAAACATACAACAACATCTTTTTCGTTACCAAAAATGCGTTTGAAATTGTTAATCATTTTTTGTTCGCTTTTCTTTGTATTTCTATAACTCTGTAATCGTAATTTCCTGAAAATATATTTTTCATAAAATGCAAACAACAAACCATTTATTTCACTCTTCTTTTGGATATATTCCTTAAATTTTATTATGTTAAGTTACCATGTCCACTCTCGACAATTGGTCCACCCAAAACCGATACTGGACCTTTATCCTCTTCACATGGGTCTGCTTCCTCACACAGGCGGTGGTGATGGCCGCCATCCCTGAGTGGATTTACTTCTTTTTCCATCCTTATACTATTCCTAAAGATTTTATTTTAAGTAGTTTTCGCTAAATATATTTATTTTTAATAATTAAATTATTTTGTAAAAATATTTCGTTTGTTATTATTTTTGAATTTATATATTTATTATAAACTAATATTTCAATCATTCTAATTAACGCATTTAATTCACAATTAATTTGTAATAATTCATCGGTTAAAATATTATACAAATAATAATTTGTATCCTCTATGTTTAATTTAATTATATTTTTCAATTGTTCTGCGTTTTCTTGCAGATTTTTTATAGCATTGTCGCATTCACTAACATCTATTTGGTTATCATATCGTTTTATTACTGAAATAATTAATGATTTTGTTATAGATATATTTTGATTTTTATTATTTACTATGCTAAATTTACCATTTTTATATATTTTTTTTATTATACCTTCGTCAATATTAAATATTTTATATTTAATTATATCACCAACACCATATTCAGTCGCAAAACTTATATTGTTGTTTTTAAAATTTTGTATTTTTAATTCGTATGATTTAATTTGATTTTCAATGTCATATAGTTTTTGTTTATTTTGTAATATAATTCTTTGTTTTTGTTTTTCATTTTGATACATATATATTGCTAATTGTAAAAAATGTTCTTTCTCTAATGTTTGAACACATTTAAATTCATATAAATTATTATTGTCAATACAATCAACAAAACCATTTAATTTTCTATTTAATAATTCTTTTTCGTTTTCAATAATATAATTTTTTTCAAATAATGCATTAACCGAAATCTGTAATGATTTTTCCATCCGATTAATGCATGTTAATAAATTTTCTGTTGATAACCAATTATATTGTTGTATTTGATATATTTTGAATAAAAACCCACTTTTATGTGTAGTCCAACAATTTGCGATATATAATAATTCTTCTGTTGATAATTTATCTAAATTTATATTATTTAATTTATACATTTTGTCATTCTTTTTATTTGTTGCGAGTTTAATCAAACACCCAGTATTATTTTCTAAAACTTGTTCTTCAAACTTATATCGTAATAAATCATCTAATATTCCAATTTTTCCTTTAATTTTTAATTCATAAAAACTTGGTATAGCTACGCCAGTAATTTCACTAACACCTTCACACCCATCATCTTGGTTAGTTTTAAGAGGTATGTTTATTTTTTTCTTTTTTGGTAATATTGATTTAATTTCTAAAAATTTAAAACATTCATCTAATATATTTTGTGGTATATGTTTAATCAAATCAGTTGGCGATGTATCAAAATTTTTTGAGTTGTTATTATTATTAGATAAACATAATTGTTCATTATTTTCAACACAACAATATAATTCTAATTTTTCCTTACAAATAAAGGGTAAATAATTGTTATTATAATGATGTAATATTGACAAATGTTCTAATCCTCTTGTAGTAGCAACATATAATTCATTAGGACATATAAATGGATTTTTTCCTTTTTTATAAAATTCAAAGTATGAATTATCAAAATTAAAAATTATAATAACTTTTCGTTCTAATCCTTTTGTTTGATGAAATGTTGAAAAAACTAATTTTCCGTCTAAAATTTCATTATCCAATTTTTCATCTTCGCTTGTTGGGACATAAACTTGTATGTGTGTTAATTCTTTTTTTATTTTATTTTCCAATTGTCTTACTGGTGATTTATCTGACTTTATTGATGGTGCAAGTATAAATATATCTTGCGGTAAATACCCCATATCTAAATAATATTTTACTTCGTCAAAAGTTCTATTGGATGTTCCTATTTTTCCTCCAAAACAATCGCATATTATATATCTTGGTTTATTGTTTGTTATTTTTGAAGATAAAATTCTTTCATCATTTAATAAACAATTATTAATAAATAATGACATTTCATGTGTTATACGAAAACTTTCAGATAATTTACATTTTTTCCATACAATATCATTCAAATTAAATAGTTCATCTGCAAATGTAATAAAGCGTTCATCAGCATTATTAAATTCAAATATACTTTGGTTTATATCTCCAAAAATACATATTTTAGCGTTTTTATTATCTTTATAAATTTTACAAAATAATTCATAATATAAAGGACTTATATCTTGTGCTTCATCTAATATAATAATATCATACACAAATTTATTTAATGGTATTTTGTTTGATTTTAAAATTAAATTAATATTTGTATCTGTAAAACATTTTTTATCATAATTTTTAACACAAAATGAATGATAACTATGGACTTCTAAATTTGTTATTCCCAATGCATTTACTTTTTCTCGTGTTTCTAATTTTAATTTTGCGTTATATGTTAGTAATAATATTTTAAGTTTAATAAATTTTTTAGCAATATATAAACTACAAGTAGTTTTTCCACTACCAGCTACACTATCAACACATACATTATAATGCAATAGTTCTTCTATAACATTTGTTTGTTCTAATGATATATTAGGTAGCATTTTTAATATAATATAATATAATATATAACATAATGTCTAAGTCATTTTAATAATATAAAAATATAATTTTGTGTCCTTATATGCTTTCCGTTTTCTGTAAAATGATAATCTAAACTTTCCATATTATATTTTGATTTTATCAAATGTTTTATTATAGATAACCAGGGTCTTTTTATTTTATTTGGTTCTCCTACTGCCTTAATCCCATTAAATGAAAACCATTTTCGTATTTCAGGTATTAATACCATTATTTGTTTTTGTATTTCTTCATTTTTATCTAATTCATACAAAGTGTAGGTGTTCTTATTTTCCAAATCTAAAATGGTTATTATTTTGTCTATTATTTCATCTTGTTCTTTTTTATATAATTCACTTTTCAATCTCATACCAGTTATATACTTAAATCATTAAATTTTTAAGTATATTATTTATAATTTTTTAATTTACGCCTTCTCGTTGATGATTTTCTGTGTAATTTTATTCCTTCCTTCAAATTGTAAGCATGTTCAAAATAATTCTTATAATTTTCAGGTTTTACTTTTTCAATTGCTTTATTTACATTATTTTCTAATTGTTGGTAATTTTCAACATTTCTATTCTTTTTCAAATATGTCTTTACTTGATTAAAATATTCCTCTATTGCATCTGTTTTCGGTGTATAAGGGATGCAAAATAAATAATCATTACCACTTTTTGTAATCGCATTTTTGATTAGTTCGTTATTATGACTTCCTGCATTATCCAAAATAATAAGATGGTTTTTGTATTTTGGAAAAATATGCTTTTCTAAAAACACTAATAATCGTTCTTTCGTCATACCACCTTTTTCATACATTTCTTTACCTACCCATTTTGAATTACTTATTGCTACCAATAAAGTAAATTTACGAAATACAAATTGACTTGTTGTTTTTATTACACAACGCCTACCTAAATTACATCTACTATAAGTTGGTTTTAACGCAGAACCAACGCTGGTTTCATCTAAACAAATAATCTTGTTTATTGGAAATTGTTTTACTTTACTATAAAATTTATCTAATTCAGTTTGTTTATCTATTGGTTTCTTATATCTTTCTTTTGGAAAATGCTCGTGCCTTGTTCGTTTTCTTGTTTTATTGTTATCTCTAACAATCTGTCCTAAATGTTGAGATGTAATATCAAATGTAGGATATTTATTTTTCATATCAACCAATAATTCATTCATAGTCAGTTGTTCGTTTTGTTTCAATAAATCTAACGCAGTATTTACTTGTGGTTTAGAAATTTTATATGATAATGGTTTTCTATTTCTTCTTGTAAGATTTTTAGTAGAATTATATCTTTGTATCCATCTTTGTAATGTAGATTTCTTACAATCAAAAATTTTACAGGTTTTTCTTATGTTGTCTTTATTTTTCAAATAATATTTTACGGCAGAAATTTTATAATCCTCACTTTTATGCGTCATTACTATAATAAAAACAGAAAAAACTTACTCATAATTTGTCCCATTTTAAATCTTCAAGGGTGTAAATGAGAAAAGGTGTAAACTAAATATCATCAATAGTTGAATCAAAGTTTAACTTATAACATTTATCTAAAAATACAAAAATAGTTTGTATAGTTTCATTTAGTGGAGACAATTTCAATATAGATTCAACGTTTGCCCAAGATTTCAATCTTGTCCGTTCCAAATTAACAGGATGCATTATATGATTTTTCGCATATAATATTTCATTATTTAATATAGTAGTAGGAGATGTAGTGCATATATTGGTGCTAGTCCAAGGTAAATCGCAGTAAAAAGATAACATCATATATCCAAGAGAAATCAAATCATCGCGGCGATAAGGTTCAATGCCCAAATGTATATTATAACTGGTATATTTAGGAGTTCCCAAGATATATTCGCGAGAATCAACATACGGAACATGCGTATAATTTTCATCCAAATAAAACGTCGCCAATCCAAAATCAATCAAATAAAAATCCCCATTTTTCACCATTATATTTTGCGGTTTTATATCGCGATGAATCACACCATGTATATGCACATTTCCCAAGATTTCCAATAATTGAGCGAAAATAGATAGGGGATTTATCGTAGAGCCAGAATTCAGGTATTGGTCTAGAGAACAAGAATAATATGGTATAATTAATGTCGGGTTATCTTGGTAAATACCATACCAAAATACTGCGGGCGTCGTTTTACAACCATTGCGGTGTAAGAAATTCAATATAGTGGTTTCGTGCATTAATAATTTGATAGCATTTGAATCATTATATACATTTTCCATTTTTATCGCAACCGGCTCTTGATCCTTTACGCGAAGTCCTTTATATACTATACCGAATTTACCTCTACCTAATTCTTCTATAATCTGGTATTTCCCAAGAATGGACATGTATATAATCAATCATGAATATTTTATATATATTATCACATAATATGTGTATATAATGTACGAAAGTCTGCAAAAAGCGAATAGCATAGATACATTGAAAATGCGTGTATATATGATTTCCGTCGGTAGTTTATATGTATTATATGTTGTATTATTTTTAGGACTATTTTATGTGAATCCGACTTATGTTCATTGGCTAAGTTCGGCAGTTCATTTAGCCATTTGTATATTTTTATTATTTCGTTTTCATCCATTTAAAAAACACGATTTACGACCATTTGATTCAACTATTATATTTGGGTGTGCTTTGTTTTTATTTATTAATATAGTAATCACTGATATCGGAGTATCATATATAGAACAAAAACTAGGGTTTTCGGGTAAAGGCTTCAACAGTTGAATGATTTAGTTGGACTAAGCCAAAGTTCTAAGCCAAAGTTCTAAGCCAAATAATCAATAATCTATCTACAATACGACTTTATTACAGTAATAAAACCCGAATATAATTATGGTAATTACAATTATATTATATAATTATATATAATATAATGTCTACAGAAAAAACTGGACCTACTGGACCTACTGGACCAACTGGACCAATCGGTCAAACGGGGGCAACCGGTCAAACGGGGGCAACCGGTCAAATGGGTAAAACGGGGTCTACGGGACAAATCGGGCCTATTGGTTTAACAGGGACAACCGGCAAAACTGGACCTACTGGAAATACGGGTAATACTGGACCGACTGGACCGACTGGACCAACCGGCCCTACCGGACCTACCGGACCTACTGGACCTACTGGACCAACTGGACCAATCGGTCAAACGGGGGCAACCGGTCAAACGGGGGCAACCGGTCAAACGGGGGCAACCGGTCAAATTGGTAAAACGGGGTCTACGGGACAAATCGGGCCTATTGGCTTAACAGGGACAACCGGCAAAACTGGACCTACTGGAAATACGGGTAATACTGGACCGACTGGACCAACCGGCCCTACCGGCAAAACCGGACCTACTGGACCGACTGGACAGATGGGTCCAACAGGACCAACAGGACCAACCGGCAAAACGGGACCTACAGGCCCTACAGGACCGACTGGCCCTACAGGACCGACTGGCCCTACAGGACCGACTGGCCCTACCGGTAAAACGGGACCAACCGGACCAACTGGACCAACTGGACCAACTGGACCAACCGGTAAAACGGGGTCAACCGGACCAACTGGACCAACAGGACCAACCGGACCAACAGGACCAACAGGACCAACCGGACCAACTGGACCAACTGGACCAACTGGACCAACTGGACCAACTGGACCAACCGGTAAAACGGGGTCAACCGGACCAACTGGACCAACTGGACCAACTGGACCAACTGGACCAACCGGTAAAACGGGTTCAACTGGACCCACTGGACCCACTGGACCAACTGGCTCAACCGGAAAAACGGGGTCAACTGGACCAACCGGTCAACCAGCATTAGGACCTACCGGTTGCACAGGTTCTACTGGTATAGTTGGTCCCCAGATGGTGTATGCAGTTAAAGTAATAACGCCAGGTTCAGTTATTTATATAGGAACCGGTGAATCAGGCACAACTGGATTATCTGCGGATTCTACTATTACTTATTATAATATTAATAATTTCTCATTTAATACTACGAATAATCCTGGGTTAGCACTATCAAAAAACCTGACTATAGCAAACACAATAGATATTAATTTATCTGGATATACAGGTATAACAGGACCTACAGGACCTACAGGACCTACGGGAGCAACGGGTAATACAGGCAATACTGGACCAACTGGCCCAACTGGACCAACGGGACCAACCGGGTCAACCGGAAATACGGGTTGCACTGGTAATACCGGTAATATGGGTAATACGGGATGCACCGGTAATACGGGTAATACTGGTTGCACCGGTAATACAGGCAATACTGGACCAACTGGCCCAACTGGACCTTCAGGAGATACGGGTGTTACTGGAAATACGGGTTCAACTGGACCGACTGGCCCAACTGGTGCAACCGGTCCAACCGGTCAAACCGGGCCAATGGGCCAAACTGGTTCAACTGGCCATATCGGACCGACTGGGCCGACGGGACCGGCTGGGCCAACGGGACCAAAGGGACCGACCGGACCAACTGGCCAAACGGGACAAACGGGACAAACTGGACCTACAGGACCGACCGGACCAACAGGCTTTGGTATAACGGGTCCAACTGGAGTGAATTCATTTGTTTCATATTCTAATAGTTTAGTCCCGTCTGGAGTATATATGCAAATTGGTCAAACATTTGCAAATGCATATACAGTTGGAATGTCTTCTGATGGAACACAATTCGCAGTCAAAGATAATTCTAGTAATATTAAATCATATAAATATAATATCATGCAAGGCATATGGACACTAACCGGAACAACATGGACCGGGGCATTTACCAATACTGCATCATCAACCAACGGGTTAGTATATACATCAATAACTGCTAATGTATTGACTATTTATACGCAAGATTTGAATGCAGGATTTCTTTTACAAATACCGAAAATGGCGTATGCATTAAACCCAAATTGGATGTATATCCAAGCATAAAGGCTTCAACAGTTAACCGTTAACCGTTAAGCTACCGGAAAGGACACATGTGTAAATGGTCGCTCTTTGAGCGACCATCCACTGGATAGCCCCCAAAGGGGGCTATTAGTCCTTTCTGGTAGCTTTATGCATGCCTTCATTTACGTGAGAGACCATACATGGTCTCTCACGTAAACAAGTAATACCATCGCGATTCCGCAAGGAATCGCTGGTATTATGAAGGTTAACCGTTCAAATATTTATCATGGTAAATAAATTTACAATTGTATTTTTGTAATATAATTGTAATATATATATATATAATGTCTACAGGCTCAACCGGACAAATCGGACCATCTGGGCTAACGGGTAAAATGGGACCAACTGGTATAATTGGCGATACAGGTGATACTGGTGAAACCGGTAATACTGGACATATTGGACTTACCGGTCCGACCGGTCAAATAGGTCCTACTGGTCCAACCGGGCAAACGGGAAAAACTGGACCTACCGGGAAAAATGGACTTACTGGACAGACTAGTGATACTGGCCCCACTGGACCTACCGGAAAAACTGGGAACACGGGACCAACTGGTCAACGAGGAAATACAGGAGATACAGGTGATACGGGGTCAACTGGTAAAACTGGACCTACTGGACCCACCGGTCAACGGGGAGATACAGGAGATACGGGGAATACTGGCTATACTGGTACAACCGGACCAACGGGTCAACGAGGAAATACCGGAGATACAGGTGATACGGGATCAACTGGAAAAACGGGACCTACTGGACCCACCGGTCAACGAGGAGATACAGGAGATACAGGAGATACTGGTGATACTGGCCGAACGGGTAAAACGGGTGCAACTGGACAAACTGGTCCAACCAGTGATACTGGTCCAACCGGCCGAACGGGAAAAACGGGTGCAACTGGACCAACTGGACTTTTAGGTGATACTGGGGATACGGGATATACAGGTAAAACTGGGAAAACTGGTCCAACTGGACTTTTAGGTGATACTGGACCAACTGGGCCAACTGGCTCAACCGGAAAAACTGGTTCAACTGGACCAACTGGCCCAACTGGACCAACTGGACCAACTGGACCAACTGGACCAACCGGTAAAACGGGTGCAACTGGTCCAACTGGTCCAACAAGTGATACAGGTTCCACTGGAAAAACTGGGGCAACTGGTTCCACCGGTAATACCGGACCCACAGGCTTACAAGGTCCCATGTGGCCCACAGTAGGTGCAACTGGAAAAACCGGACTAGTAGGACCGCAAGGAGCACCTGCAAATTATAATTTAATATATGGCTCGCAAAGATATAATACAAATACACTAAAATTTACAAATGCCCCTGATGGATTTGGTATAACGGGTAATGGAAATGGAACTGTATTTATAAACATTTTAACATCAAATGGTCGGGCGGGGACCGGACCGCAGGGAAATACAGGATGCACTGGAATTATTAATGTAACAGGTCCAACGGGAC
>Ga0209499_1000524_pt1 | contig 28189 bp, 16 predicted proteins | sample C_130208_EF_Meta_FD_187306 | JGI IMG/M metagenome (GOLD analysis project Ga0209499, IMG submission 187306) | Freshwater microbial communities from Lake Croche, Canada to study carbon cycling - C_130208_EF_MetaG (SPAdes) (version 2) | ecosystem: Environmental > Aquatic > Freshwater > Lake... | reverse complement strand
GCGACGGTCGAACAAGTCGTAAGCGAGGTGGCGGGGGCGGAGCATGCGGATGCCACGATGGAGTTATTGCGGCACTCCGAAACGGTTGTTAGAAAGTTGTATTACATCGAGGAATTCGCACGGCGCAAGTTGTTCTTCCGCAGGTTGCGCATTCCGCCCCTATTGCATGTCTATTGGGACTGCTTGTTCATCAATCATGCGCTGCGCAAAATCCTCATGCATTTCGTCGATGACCCGGAGCGCGCGATACGGGATGGCGAGGCCGCGTTCGACTTGTTTCCCCGGATGATCGCCCTGGCACGCGAGGCCGGGCTTCCAGTTGACGACATCGAGTTCATGCGCGACACCTTCCGGCTCATCGCGCTGGCGCGGCGCTACTATTTCCTGCCTTTCGACCCGGCCTTGCCGCCGGCCATCGAGGCGGCCAAGCGGGCGTATAAACTCCGCTGGCCGCGCTCGGAGCGCCAGCGCTACCGGATTAAAACCTCGTTCGAGCCGTTTCGCGTCAAGCGCCGCACCCTGGCCTGGACCGCGGCCCTGCTGCTGCGCAAGCGGCGCGGATACCGGATCATCGACCGCCTGTTCACCCTTGGACTGTTAGGACTTATCTACCACCTGCTGCGCCCGGCGGCGAGCAGGTCCCTGCCCAAGTTCCTGCGCGATTCGGCCATGGGAATCGACAGCTTGTTCAAGTGAGCAAGCCGCGCTCAACGCGCCGCGGAATACTTCTTGAGCCGCGCTTGTTTGCGGACGGCTTCGAACAGCTTGGGGATCGCCGATTTGCTTGCGGCATTGACGATGTAGGCCGGCAGGGAAGCGCCCGAGTCCGAGTAGATGCAGTAGGTCGCGCGTGTCTGCCGGCCATCGCTCGTCGGTTCGAGCCGCCACGAGCCTTCAGTGACCTTGACCCGAGTGACGCCCGCCTTGGGCGTCGGTCCGAGATCGTTTGCCGTCTGCCAGCGATTGCAATAACACTCCGCTCCCCCGGGCAGGTGCCTTGTCTCGAACTGGACGCGGATCGTGTAGTCGCGATCCCCCACGATGGGCGGCGAAACGCGCTGGTAGCTCACCCGCGATTTGCTATCGCGCTCGAGCACCCGGGATTCGGTGACGTATGGCATAAAATTCGGATATTCGTCCACATCGTCGAGGACGCGCCGCACCACCTCGGGCGGCATGGCAATGAGCCCCACCGCCTTGAACTCCCGAAGACCGGAGTCCTTGCGCATCCGCTCATAGATGCTCAGGTCCGGCGCTTGCGAGACGGGTGTCCATTGTGCCTCATCCTGTGCAGACACGGCCCCGACTGAGGTCGCCAGACATGCGGCCGCAATCAGGAGGGTCCGATGGGGATTGATCATCTCGGGAAATAACCTCGAATACCCGGAAAACTTATATGCGGCGGCGGCGCAGCAGCGTGAGTATTCCAAGCCCACCCACCAACGACGCAGCAGTCGGCTCAGGCACCGAGGTCACGGTGACAAAGCGGGTACCCGCGCCACCGTTAAGACCGGCCGTGGTGTCATTATAATTGATCTTCCAAGCACCGTCCGTCGCGGTAAACGTTGTGTCATCGGCGATGGTCACACCACCGAACTTGAAGGTTCCGGTTTGCGTGCCTGTGTAGCCGAACAACGTGAACTTGTCGTTCGCGGTGTAGGTCCCCAACTGCACGAGATCCAGAACGGAACCCGCGATGATGGAGAGGTTGCCACTGATATTGCCAAGGTCGGCGGTGCCCGGAGGGTAGGAACCAGCCACCGTCGAAGATCCAACGACTTGGTAACTGTAGGTTGAAGCCGCCCCCAGCGTTAGGTCGCTGCTGAAGTTCACCGTGCCAGGCGAGTTGCCGATCGCCAGATTGGTGGAAACCGTCAGGGCACCAACCACCGAACCCGATCCCGTGAGTGCGGCGACGGCGTAACCGCTCTTGGCAGAGACATCGAAGGTGCCCGCTGTGCCGAGGGTCACTCCGCTGGTGTTGTCGATCGAACCGCCGGCGGCTAGGGCCAAGGTGCCGCTGCCACTGATCGTGGTCGCACCGCTGTAGGTATTGCTGCCGGATAGCGTGACCGTGCCGCTCTGGACGCTCACCGTATTGAAGTTCGAGATAGAGCTGGAATAGGAGAAGCTTTGGCCCGCTCCGGGATTGATTTGCAGGACGTTGGTACCACCGACACCACCACTGATGCTGCCGTTGATCGAGGCGGTTCCACCGGTGATATTGAGCGTGTTGTTGCCCGCGCCCATTTCGATCGCCCTGCCATTGCTCGAGCCATCGATGGTGCCGGCGTTGGTAATCGTGTCATTGTCTGCTCCCGTGACAATTGCTGCGCTGGATCCGCCAAGGCCGGTGAGGATGGCACCGCCACGGATGGTGGCACCGGCGTTGTTAGTGATCGTGACGGTGTAGCCGCTGGCTGGACCATCGACAAAGATGCCCGAGCTGGAATCGCCCCGGATCAAGCCGCCGGAGTTATTGGTGACGGTGGCGTTGCCGTAGATCGCCTCGCGTGTTCCGGGGATGGTGAGGCTGTCATTGCCGAGCAGTGTGATCCCGAAGCCGACGGCGTTGGTGTTTCCTGCGGCGACGAGTCCCTCGATCGTGCCCGAGTTGGTGATTGTGCCACCACCGACGGTGATGCCTTCGCTGTGGGCCACGCCGTCGGCCGATATATTGAACGAGTTGACTGAACGAATCGTGCCCGTGTTGGTGACGTTGACCAGGCCGTCGACATCAATGCCGTCGCCATCATGGCTGAGGCTGTTTCCAATGTCACGACCATTGCCCGTGATCGTGCCGCCGTTGACGATAGTCGCTGTTTGGAGGGCGTTGAAACCGTCAAGATTGATGCCCGAGCCGTTATTGCCTTGGATGGTGCCGCCGAGATTATTGGTGATGCTCGTGGTAAAAGTGACGGTGTTGTTTAACGCTCCTCCTGCAATGCCGCTGCGCGCACCTTCGATGGTGCCGCTGCCGGGGGTCGCGGGCGCACCAGAACTCCAGTTGCTGGCGTTGGTGATGCTGACACCCGAGTTGTTCTGCGCATCCACTCCGTCGCTGCTGCTGCCGCTGCTGGCCGTGGCCCATGTGGATTTCATTAATCCCGCGTTGTTCACCGAGCCGTTGAGGCCGGGCCGGACGGCGTCGGCCTCCCTCGCAGTAATGTTGCCGGTGGAGAAGTTGTTGAGCGTGTTGCTTCCTGAATTCGTGTTCAGCGCGTTCCAATCGACGGCTTGATTTCCGCCCGCCGCAGAATTCTGCGAATTAATGGTGCCGTAGTTATTGAGGGTCACGGTGCTGCCCGCCTTGTTCATCTGGATGACATCGGCATCCGCGGTTTGCATCAACGCCGTCGAATTGCTGGCACTGCCATTGGTGACGGTAAGCGTGAGGGCGCCCGTATTGTCCCGAATGACGCGCCCGTTGCCCGCATTTCCACCGGTGTTAGCGGTCGTCTGCTGGATCGTGCCCAGGTTGGTGATGGTAGAGCTGCCGGTGGCCGTGACCGCGACATTGTTTCCTGTCACCGTCAGCGTGCCCGCGCTGGTAACGCTGAGGCTGTCGCTCGCTGCAAGACTCACCTTGGTGGTTGACGCGGTACTGATGGTGGTAGCTGCGCCGAATGCGGAGTTGGCTACGACCAATGACACGATTGCTAACGTGGTAAAAGGAATCACCGACGAAGGGGTCAATTTTTTGTAGGCGCAGCCGGACTGAGTTTGGCTTCGCATGAAAGTGTTTGATGGGGTGGATGGTTTCATCGTCGAGTGGGTCGCGTGAGCGATGCCTTGATAGATCCTCATCCGGCTGCTGCGATTTATTCCGTGTGACATTATCGACACGTGTCCGCCAATGGAACCACTTCAGGCTCGCCGCGGAGGAATGAGGTGACAATTTCGTTGCAACAAATCCCTGGGACTGACGGGGTGACCTCATCGGATCATGCACGGCACCACAAAGGGTGTTCGGGCTGCAAGGCGCTGATCGGTGGAGCCTTCGAGGCGGGGATTTCTAACGGACTCCTGGATTGCTGCGGAATGCCGGGTGACGCCCAAGATAGTGGCGAGGTGCTTTCCACCGAATTTTACCGAATCCTTACCCGGTCTAATAGGTGGTGCATCTCGCCTGATGTAGGCTCGTGCAAGAGTGGGATTTGTCAAATGGGCCTTTGCATTTTTTGAGTATCCGCGGCGCGACCAAGCCATACGCCGCTCAACGCACCTGAGGCTGGGAAGCCATCATGCAAACGCCAGGTGGCCGAAAACCGAGGTCTGGCAGCGCAGGCAGTTCCTTTGCCATGCTCGACGCAATCCTCCACCACCTCAGTATTAGCTATGAGGCCGATAGGCGAAGGGAAAATCGCGAAAATCAACAAGGCGGGGGCGCTGGCATGACGCCAGCGACCCCGCCCTCCCGGAATTAGCCCCTAATCCCCGGAAAACCGTCATGCCGCGGCGGCGGCGCAGCAGCGCGAGCATGCCCAAACCACCCAGCCCCGCGGCGATGGATTCGGGGATGGTCGTGATGGTTGCATATTTGCATCCGCTCAAATCTCTCACGCTGGAACCACCCGCGGCAACCGTGGCCGCGGCGGTGTTGGCTAACGTGCCGTTGACCAGCAAGGTATTCCAATACTGGTCGGCGTGGGCGCTGGCTAGAGATGCGGCGGCGAGGGCGAGAATAGCTGTTTTCATTTTATGTGGTGCTAACGGCAGCTGCGGGATTGTTTCTCCCATGTTGCCGCGACTGACAACCTGTGGTGTGTGAACATTGCGCCACAATGCTAGAATCCCCGGCAACATGGCTGCCATCTGCAATGATTCTGACAGGTGCTGCAATGCAAAGTCTTTTGAATTGGCTGGTTTCCCTTGATGATGGACCATTCCGGGCCCCACAGATCCCTCGCCCCGGATCGGGGGGGGGGCACCTTCGGGACGCTTGCTGCCTATGGACAGGCTCCTTATGTGAAGAAATTGCAACATTTCGATTCTTGATCGCGCGCCGCAAGCCGGCACTTTGCCATCGAGCGTATGAATGGCACTCCAAACCCACCCAGGTCTCCGCAGCCCGCGCGCCCATACCGGCGAATCCATTACCCGCATGCAAACCACCTGGACAGGGAGTTGCGCTTGAGTACCGAGGTGGGCGTGGCGTGCTCCGTATGGCTCGCCAATCGGGGGGGACTCAGCCGAACCTGGGAACGATCCATTCGGCACGTTCACGATGTGAAGCCCGCGTCACCCGATCTCAGCCTCCCCATCGACGTATGAAGACATTCGAAGGCCTCTATGCCCGCGCCTAACCGAGGAATGCGACGTCCCCGCCCGCTTCGAGGCCGTCGAATCCAAGCTCAATCTGATCGTCGGCACCCTAAGGGTGAATCATATGGAGCATGCCTTTCTTGCCTGTCGTGCCCGCTTTTTTGTGACAGTATTGTCGCTCAAAATGCTTTCTCATGCACGAGCCGGTCGTAGTATATTCCTCTCATCAATGATAGCTTCCGATTCGCCCTCCGTCAGTTGCGCCAAGGTTCAGATCAATGTTGAATTCCTGCTGCATAAGGTGCCAGAACTTAGCCATGTCAAACAGAATCGACTCACCTGGAACGAGTTTGGCGTAAGAATCGACGAACATCTTCAACTCATTCAAGTGCCGAATCGCTCAGCGCGCGGCCAAGCCCAATCCGCAACACTTACCGAACCGTCCGACTGGAGTCGTGCCAAGGCACTTGTGCGGGCGGCGCTGGTGTCAAGAGATCCGACATACGAACCGATGCAGAAACGCCTGATCCAGTTTGAGGATTCCTCGACAGCCGCGCTCCTGTCAACGCTCAGTCTGTGGGTGGCCGGAGAGCTGGGGATTTCGGTGACATTTACCCAACCGATGGTGGCGGTGATGCTTTACGCGGCCGCCAGATCATCGAGCAATTGGTCCATCCTTCTGGACCACTGAAATACGCCAAGACCCCCATGACCGGATGGAAGTGGATCGGCCTGGCCAGCAACGGCACCGCCAAATGCTGGCTCAACGAAGTCGTCGTCGAGAACGACGTGCCCTGATCTCGCCCTCAATGACCCTGCGCTTCACAAGGGGATGAGTTTCTTCTGCGCAATGTGGTCGAAGTATCCTTTGAGGTCGGCATCCACCACCTATGTTTTCCCGGCTTCAAGTTGTTTCTCAACGCGAGCCACGGCTGCCCGTGCACTGCTCCCGGGCCGGAAGCCCTAACTCGGTGCGCTGAAGCCCCGCTCGGGATCGGTTCGATGGCATTCATCTTCCTACCCCACTTCGCTCCACGGTGATGAGCGGTTGCATGGCTACTATGAGGGCTCTGCCGCCTGCGGCTGGTTCCTGTGCGCCGCAGGAGTCTGGGTTGAAGCCATGAAGCCTTCTTACCATCCTCACTCCACTCATCCAGCGGGTTTGCGCGCCTATATTCATAACTCTTTCACAATCAGTAAAATACGGGCAATCCGCCAATCGTAATATGTCAAAACCTCTTGCAAAACGCATTGCAAATATATGGATTCCATTGTATGCTCTACGGCCCGTCGGATCAGGTCTCGTCCGGTGTTCTGCCATTTGACCGGTCCGGCGCAAGCCCAACCCCCTAAAGTCATGAAACTCGCCTCCGCTTCCGCAGTGGTGTTGATTTTGTTAGAAATGGTTGTCTGGAGCAGCGCTGCGGGCATCCGCCTCAACGAGGTCGTTTCCTCTAACGGCGCTACCATCGCCGATGAGAACGGAGATTACTCGGATTGGATCGAACTGTCCAACGAGGGCGACGCCCCGGTGGACCTCGCCGGCTGGGGCTTGAGCGACCAGCCCACGACTCCGTTCAAGTGGGTGTTTCCCCAGCGCTTCATCGCGCCCGGCGAATACCTGATCATTTGGGCGTCGGACAAAAACCGGGCCAATCCAACGGGGCCGCTGCACACGAATTTCGCAGTCTCGGCCGGCGGCGAGACCTTGGTGGTGACCGACCCGTTCGGCACGACGGTGGATAGTCTGGCAGTGCCCGCGCTGCCGCGCGACACGAGCTACGGGCACAAGCCGGGCCATGGAGACAGCGGGTTTTATTTTGAAATTCCCACCCCCGGGGCGGCGAACACCACGGCGGGCTATCCGGACCTCATGACCCCACCGGTGTTTTCCCACGTCGCCGGGTTATCCACGACGCCGTTCACCCTCGATTTGGCGACCACCGCAGGTTGGACCGTCTATTACACCTTGGATGGATCGGACCCGGATCCCACGCGGGTGGGTAAAGGTGCGCAGCCCTATCGGATCACCCAAGTGTACGGCTCATCCATTCCCATCGCCAGCCGCAGCGGGCAGGCCAACGTGTTTTCGCAAATCCCCACCACGGGGATTGTGCCTACCTGGTTGCCCACATGGCGGGCACCAACGGGCGAGGTATTCAAGGCCACCATCGTGCGGGCCCGCGCCCACGACCCGGCAACCGGTCGCCTCAGCAAGACCGTCACGCGCACCTTCTTCGTCGATCCTAACATCCAGGGGCGTTACGGCCAGCTGCCGGTCATCTCAGTGGTTTCGGATTACAACAACCTGTTCGCCGACGCCACCGGAATCTACGTGCCGGGCAAATCCTACGCCGGCAACTTCGACTTGCAGAATTTCATGTTGGATTGGAAGCGGCCGGCCAGCATTGAATATTTCGCGAGCGACGGCGCGGTCGGTTTTGCCGGTGATTATGAAATTGGCAACCAAGGGTCGAGCTCCCCGGCAAGCCCGCAGAAGGCGCTGTCGGTCACATCGCGCGCGGAGTTGGGCAGCGAGTCGATTCCCTATCCGTTGTTTGCCGGGGCGGAGTCGCCGGCCAACCGCCTGACCACCTGCAACCGCTTTATCCTGCGGGCATGGGGCAGCGCGCTCAATTGGCCGGTGTTTTTTTCCGATGCCTATCACCAGACGCTCGCCGCCACTGCAGACCTGGAGATTCAGGACTACCGCCCGGCCATCGTGTTTATCAATGGTGAATATTGGGGCCTCCACGAGATCCGCGAACAGGACAAAAACTCGTGGTATTTCCAGGAACACACCGGAATCAACCGCAACAATCCAGGCTTCGATCTGATTAGCGAAGACGGCGCGGAAGAGGGTGATTCCGTGCATTGGGACGCCACCATGGCCTATGTCAATTCGAACAATATGGCGAATGATGCCGCATACGATTATGCCTCCACCCGGATTGATGTGGCCGATTTCGCACGTTATATCGTCCACTGCGTGTACGCCGGCAAACGGGATTGGCCGGGCCAGAATGAGTTAAAATGGCGCCCGCGCACGGCCGAGGGCAAGTGGCGGTGGGCGCAGCGCGACATGGATCATGGCCTGAACGCATACGGGGCGCCCGAATACGACATGCTCGTGCAGGTCTTGCTAGGCGGCAGCGAAGGGTATGGGCCACATCCACTACTGGTGAAACTGCTGCAAAACGCCCGCTTCAAGTCGATGTTCATTAACACATATGCGGACTGGCTCAACTCGCGTGTCCTGAGCTCCGTCGAGTTGGCACGCTTCGATGCGATGAAGGCCGCACTGGCCCCCTTCATCGCCGAGTATGATTCCCGCTGGCCAAACATGCATGCTTGGGATGGCACGGCGTACGGTCGGGAAATCCTGCTGCGCCGCAACGGAGTCCGGCGCACTCAACTGCGGAATGCCTTTGCCTTGGGCGGTGACCGCCTGGTGACGCTGCAAACCGACGCCACGCAAGGAGTGATCCGCTGCAACAGCCTGGTGGTGGACCGCAATACCCCCGGCGCCTCGACCCCGGCCTATCCGTGGAGCGGAACGTATTTCCAAAACCAGCCGGTCACCCTGGAGGCGCTGCCACGCGAGGGCTATCGCTTCGTCGGTTGGCAGGTGAAGGTCAACGGTGTGATCTTGCCGCCGCTTGACAGCGATGGCGCCTATTATTCGCAACAAACGGCGATCATCCTGAATCTAACAGAACCCGCCGAGGCGGAGGCAGCCTTCGCGCTGGTCCCCAGAGCCACCTTGCATGTCTGGGATTTCAATAACCTGCTAGACCCGCTGCCCCCGACGTTCACCCTGGGCGGGGGCATGCTGGGGGTGACACCACCGGCAATCGACACCTCGGTGTCGCCTGCCTCGCAAGGGTTTGACACGGCACACCTGCGGGTCAACTACCCGCTCGGCAAAATCGTGGAGTGGCGCTTGCCGACGCCGGGTTTCCAAGCGCTGAAACTCGCGTATCTCACGCGGCGCTCCGGCAGCGGCGCGGGAACCCAGACCGTGTCCTACACGGCAGACGGCACCACTTGGACGCTGCTTGAAAGCTATCCGGTGGCCGATGCCAACCCGCAACCGAAGAGCTTCGACTTTTCCGGCATTGCCACCGTCAGCGATAATCCCAATTTTGCGGTGCGGGTGGAATTCGCGCTGGGCGGCGGCGGTAGCGTTGGCAACAACCGCTTCGACGCCGTGGTTCTCAGCGGCGTGCGCACGCGCACCCTGGTGGTCGACTCAGCGTTGGCCACCGGCGTGCATGTCAGCGCCAGCCCGCCAGACAACAGCGGTCTAACTGATGGCGTGACCGGCTTCAGCTGCCGTTATCCCGATGCCACGGTGGTGACCCTGACGGCGCCTGCCGTGAGCAACTGGGAGCGGTTTCAACAATGGCGAAAGGACGGCGTGGATCTCGGAGCCAGTCCTAGCATCAACGTGGCCATGGACAGTGATCACAAGCTGACCGCCGTATATGTGGCCAGTGCGCCGGTCATCACCGTTGATCTGGCCGACCTCGGCAGCCGCCTGGGCGACGCTGCCACGTTCCGGGTCACGGCAGGCGGCTCTGGCACCTTGTCGTACCAATGGCGTTTCAACGGAGCCGACATCCCCGGCGCCCGGACCGACACGTTGACGCTTCCGAGCGTGCTCGTGGAGAACGCCGGAACGTATGACGTGGTGGTCTCCAATGCCGTGGGCTCGGTCACCAGCCGCAGCGCCTTGTTAGAAATCGTGACCCTGGTCAACGGCAGTTTCGAGGCGGACTTCAGCGGCTGGACCGCCAGCGGCAACCTGTGGATCGAATGGGAAACTCCATATTTGGCGACCGCTGGCAGGAGCTTAGTGGCATTCAATGGCGGCCAAACCACGCCCAACGGCGTGCTGGCCCAAACCTTCGCCACCACTCCCGGCCAAGCCTTCACGCTCACCTTCGACGCCGGCGTCCTCGCCTACAACACCTACGCGCAAAGACTGCTGGTCACCCTGACCGGCACCAGCAGCTTGCTCTCACAAACCATCACCCTCACCGGCTTGGGCAGGGGTGCGACTCGCTGGCTGCCCCAGAGCTTCACGTTCGTGGCCAACAGTGCCGCGACCACCCTGACTTTCCGTGACCAGTCCACCACCACCACCAACCTCGACCTGTTACTCGACAATGTGCGAGTCGCTGCCGTGGTGATCCCACCTAACACCGCGCCAGTGGCCGTGGCCGAGGCTTACTCAACCTATCAGGCCACCCCGCTTCTGGTGGCCGTTCCAGGCGTGCTGGCCAATGACAGCGACGCCCAAGCCAACCCGCTCACCGCAGTGCTCGACAGCGGACCGAGCCATGGCGTGCTCACCCTCAATGCCAACGGCGGTTTCACCTACACGCCGGCGGCCGGCTTCACGGGCAGCGACGCGTTCACCTATCATGCCAACGACGGCAGCTTGAATTCCAACATCGTGACCGTGGGCCTCGCCGTCAATGCGCTCGCCCCCGGCATTTTGGTCAACGGCAGCTTCGAAGCGGACTTCACCGGGTGGACCACCAGCGGCAACCTGTGGATCGAATGGGATACCCCTTATGCGGCGAGTGTTGGCAGCAAGTTGGTGGTATTCAATGGCGGCCAAACCACGCCCAACGGCGTGCTGACCCAAACATTTGCTACCACGCCCGGCCAATCCTACACGCTTACCTTCGATGCCGGCGTCCTCGCCTATAACAAAAACGCACAAAAAATGCAAGTGACGCTCACGGGTAAGCACAGCCTCCTATCCAAGTCGATCACCCTCAGCGGGGTGGGAGGTGGCGCCACCCGCTGGTTGCCCCAGAGCTTCGCTTTCGTGGCCGACAGCGCCACGGCCCTACTCAGCTTCCGCGACCAGTCCACCACCACCAACAACCTCGACCTGCTGCTTGATAATGTGCGGGTGATTACCGCCGCATCCTTGGCGGCGGCGGTGTCAACGCCTGGCGCAACCACCGGCAAGGTCCTCACACAGGTATTGCCACAGGCCCTCATCCAACCGTCCGGACTCATCGGCATTCCAGAGCTCTCTGGCACCCTGGGTGCCATGACCATCCGGATGACAGCCCCTCAGACCGGGTCCTATATCTTGGAACGCTCGCCCGACCTCAACACCTGGCAATACGTCGGCGAAATCCCATGTGCCGCCCAGCAATGCATGGAATTCCACGACACCCAAGAACCGCCCAGTGCCGAGCGGCCCAAACCGGCGCTGTTCTATCGGATAGGCATGCGACCCACTTCAAACGCCGAGTGAACCGGCCCACTGCGCTTACCGGCCACCTGCAAATAGGTCGAGACCATGCACTGTGAGGAGGTCATGGGCGGCGTCAGTCCTCGCATGGTAACATGAGCTCGAGGATGCGTAGCTGTTGTCTCAAGCCAAAGGTCCCGCCAGGTGGCGCGCTCTCGCCGAGAGCGCACGCGCGGGCGACGCCAATGATCCCGCCAGGTGCGGAAAAGAATGCGACGGCCGCCGAGCGCCGCAACCTTTTCCAAGCTCACGGCGCGAGCCGCTCGATCTGCCAGCGGGTGTCGATTTTCCGATAGAGGAACCGGTCGTGGAGGCGGGCCGGGCCGCCCTGCCAGAACTCGATGGCATCGGGCACCACCCGGAAGCCGCCCCAGAACGATGGCAGAGGAACCTCGCCCTGGTGGAATTTGGCGCGCATTTCAGCGAGTTGGTGCATCAGGAATTTGCGCGAGGTGATCACCTCGCTCTGGTTGGAAACCCAAGCCCCGATCTGCGACTCGCGCGGGCGCGAGGTGAAGTAGCGCAACGACTCGGCGGTGCTGATTTTTTCGGCGTGGCCTTGGATGATGACTTGCCGCTCGAGGGTGATCCACGGCAACAACAGCGAAACCCGCGGGTTGTGGGCGATTTGTTTGGCCTTGCGGCTGCCATAGTTGGTGAAAAACACGAAGCCCTGCGCGTCGTAGTATTTGAGCAGCACGGTGCGCTGACTGGGCATGCCGGACTCGTCCACCGTGGCTAGGGTCATCGCGTTGGGTTCATGCACCTCGAGCTCGGTGGCTTGGCTGAACCACGCGGAAAACTGCGCGAACGGATCCGGGTTCAGTTGCGCGAGGCTGAGCCCCCGGTCGGAATATTCTTTGCGGAATTCGGCCAAGTCCATGCCCCAGCCGTAGCCGCGCCGGGCCGGGCATGCAAGACATCCATGACTTTACCAGCGGATCGCAGCGGCAGCCCAGGTCAGGCCGGCGCCGAAAACCACCAGCACAATGTGGTCGCCGCGTTTGAAGGCGCCGGTGCGATTGGCTTCGTCCAGGGCGATGGCCACCGCGGCCGCCGAGGTGTTGCCGTATTTGTCGAGATTGATGAAGACGCGCTCGTTGGGCACGGCGAGGCGGTCGGCGATGGCATCGATGATGCGGCGGTTTGCCTGATGCGGGATGATGCAGGCGATGTCCTCGGGGTGCCAGCCAGCGCGCGCGATGACTTTTTCGGCCGCTTCCTTCATCCGGTTGACGGCGACCTTGAACACCTCCTTGCCCTGCATGTTGAGGGTATGGAGGTTGTCATTGACGTTGCTGTGGGTAATCGGGCAGGCGCAGCCGCCACCGGGGATCATCAGCAAATTCGTTAGATTTCCGTCGGTGCCCATTTCGGTGGCCACGATGGATCCTTCTCCGGGTTCGGCGCGGCGCAACACCGCGGCGCCGGCACCATCGCCAAACAACACGCAGGTCGAGCGGTCCTCCCAATTGGTGATGGACGAGAGTTTTTCCGCGCCGATGATGAGCGCGTTTTTGAAGGCTCCGTCGGAGATCAGACGCTTGGAGATTTTCATCGCGTAGAGGAAGCCCGAGCAGGCCGCCGAGATGTCGAAGGCCACCGCGCGCGACGCGCCGAGGCCTTGCTGGACATAGCAAGCCGTGGCGGGCGTGATGGTGTCCGGGGTGATGGTGGCCACGATGATGAGTTCGAGATCCTCGGCGGCCAGGCCGGCTTGCGCGAGCGCGCGCTCGGCGGCCTTGGTGGCCATGTGGGAGGTGAACTCGCCCTCGGCGGCGATTCGGCGTTCGCGGATGCCCGTCCGGGTGAAGATCCATTCGTCGCTGGTATCCACTTTGGTGGAGAGCTCCGCGTTGGTTAGAATTCGGTCCGGAACGTAGCTGCCGGTGCCTGCGATGCAGACGTCGATGACGGATGTCGTTTCACTCATGCGGCGGGAGACTGGTGCCGGGACCGGGTCGTCACAAGCGCGAAGTTTCGCGGCGCGTCATAAGCGGGTGCGGGACAAAAAATCAAGGAGCGGCGGAATCCGTCCACCGAGGTCCATGGGAAGCCAATGAAACGCGAGCATCGCACGGAATTGGCCCCTCATGGACCAGGGCGATCCGACATCGCCACTCCTTGTGTGCCTAAGGTGCTCTTCTTTTTGTCCCGCAACACGTCATAAGCCTCGCACCAAGTCTGGAGTCGGCAGCGGGTTGGCGGCCGCCAGCGGCAGCGCGGCCAGGGCCGCCTCGATGTGCAAATTGACGCGGTTGCCGGCGGTTTCCATGCCCACCCGGATGGCATTGCGCACGGCCAGCGCGGACGAGGATCCGTGGGCAATAATCACCACCCCGTTCACCCCGAGCAGCGGACTGCCGCCGTAATTCTCATAATTGTATTTTTGCTTGAGCGCCTTGAACGCGCCTTGGGCGAGCATGGCGCCGCAGAGGCGCAGCGGATTGCCTTGAATTTCGGTTTTGAGCCACCTGGCGACGGCCTTGGCGGTGGCTTCCACGGTTTTGAGCATGATGTTGCCCACGAAGCCATCGCAGAGGATGACGTCGAGTTCGCTTTCAAACAGGTCGCGGCCCTCGACATTGCCGACGAAACGGATGCCCGGGGTTTGTTTGAGCAGCCTGAAGGTTTCCTTGGTGAAGGAGGTGCCTTTCTCGTCTTCCTCGCCGTTGGACATCAGGCCAACCTTGGGATGCTTGACGCCCAGCACGTTGTGCGCGAAGGCCGTGCCCATGACCGCGTAGGCGACGAGGTGCTCGGGCTTGGCCTCGGGATTGGCTCCGGCATCCAGAATGTGGCAGAGGCCGAATTCGTTAGGGATGGCGGTCGCGATGCCGGCCCGGTCCACGCCGACGAGCGTGCGCAGTTTCAAGGTGGCGGCGGCCACGGCGGCGCCGGTGTTGCCGGCGGAGACAAACGCGTCGGCGCGGCCGTCCTTGACCATTTCCATGGCCACGTTGATCGAGGATAGCTTCTTGCGGCGCACGGTTTTGGCACCGGGTTCGGCCATCCCGATGACTTCGGGAGCGTGCACGATGCTGACGCGCGGATGGTTGAGGTCGAGGCCCTGTTTGGCGCACGCCGCCTCCAACACCGCCTGATCGCCCACCAGAAACAGCTGCCGCAGTTTCGGATAACAACGCAGGGCGTCGATGGCTCCTCCGATATTGACGGCGGGGGCGTGATCCCCACCCATGGCGTCCAGGGCGACTTTCATGCGGGTTCAATCATGCGGCTAGGCGGCGGGGTTGCTGGGGAATGCCATGCGATTGAGCAACGCCCAAGGAATTCCCCAGCCGTTGCCTTGTCATACTTCCCCTTAGCGTGGGGTTAAAGAGCTTCGACCTCGAAGACTTGCCGGTCGCGATACGAACCGCAGGATGGGCAGGCGATGTGCGAGGGCACTTTGCTGCCGCATTCAGGGCAGTTCTTGAAGATAGGAGCGCGCCAACGGTTGGCACCACGGCGCATTTTCTGACGGCTTTTGGATTGGCGGCGCTTTGGTACGGCCATGATCTTGTTTGGTTTAGAGTTGGTCCTTGAGGTCCTTGAGGTTGTCGAGGGCTGACCAGCGGTCATCACTCTCGGCGCGGGGCGGAGTGGGTAGCCCATCTTCAGGCGGTTTGTCCACTGATAAATATCGGGGGTCGATTTCGCAGCTGCCCGGGTCGTCGCCATCCTCGCAGCGCGGGTCCACCGGGAAATTGAGCAAAACCTCTTCGCGCAAGGCTTCCGTGGCGTCGATCTCGCCCTCATTTTCGATCTCAATGGCCATTGCGGCCGCGTCCAACCCGATTGTCTGAATGAAGGGATGGAGCGTCCGGACGCAGGTAAATTCGAACGGCGCGCTCAATGAACCGGTCAAAAGCAGCTCGGAACCGAAGCGCTGCACCCACAAATCGTATTCCAACGGCCCGACCGCCTGGGCGTCACCGGCTGGCAGGTCAAAAATTTCTTTGGGCAATTCGCCCGCAAAGCCCTTCCCGTCTTCGGGCAGGGCTGACAGATCAATCTTCAAACGTGGTTTCATGGCGGCCAGTGTAGTGGGCCGCCGCCCACCGCCAAGCCGCAATTCACCGCGCACGCCATGGCCGGGCCAAAGGTCGCGCCAGCGTGGTGGCCCAGCGCGGAATCTGTGGGTGTGCGGGTCACCGCACGATTGGGGATGCCCCTAGCAGGCAAACCGCCCCATACCTTCTGACGAACGCGCGAGCGCCGTGATTTGTCGTTTGGCTGCGAAATCATGGCTGGCGCTGGCAACAGCCGCGGTTGGGCGATACGACATGAGCTAAGCCCATGCCCGCAATCTCAGCCTTTCCGGCCAGATGCGCCGACTGAAGTCAGTGCTCCGTTGTGCGGTCGCAGTGACTCATCGTTCCACGCCCAACGCGCGGGTTCTGGCGCCAGAAACGCATGGATCGCGGTGCGGGTGGTGCGCCTGCAAGGTTTGCCGCAATGTGACAGGATCGTCACATTTATGCCATTGAGGAGAAATCATCGGCGCAAGTAGCTTGCGGTGGCCCGGGGTTCCGGCCAACGCATGAGGGTTTTCCGTTCATTTTCCGCTTGGGTATCACCGTCTGTCACATGGACAGGGGTCGTTGCGTCCCTGGGTTTTACGGCTTTGCTTCAATCCCTAACTGCCCAGGAAATCACCCGCTTCTACATCCGTGAATACCGCGTCGAGGGGGCGCGGCGGCTGCAGAAGATCGAGGTCGAGGAGGCGGTCTATCCGTTTCTCGGGCCGGCGCGCACCCCGGCCGACGTCGAGCAGGCGCGCGCGGCGCTGGAAAAAGTCTATCACGACAAGGGCTACCAGACGGTGTCGGTGGGCGTCCCGCAGCAGGACCCGCGGCGCGGCGTGATCCGCCTGGAGGTCGTGGAGGGCAAGGTCGGGCGGCTGCGCGTCAATGGCGCGCGGTTCTATCTGCCCAGCGGCATCAGGCGCGAGGTGCCGTCCTTGGCAGAGGGCAACGTGCCGGAGATGAACCGGGTGACCCAGGAGATCATCGGGCTCAACCGGTTGGCGGACCGGCGGGTCACGCCGGTGCTGCGCGCCGGGGTCGATCCGGGCACGGTGGACATTGATCTGAACGTTGAGGACAGGCGGCCGTTGCACGGCTCGCTGGAACTCAACAACCGCTACAGCGCCAACACCACCGAGTTGCGCCTCAACGGCTCGCTGAGTTATTCCAACCTGTTTCAAATGGGCCACACCGGCGGGGCGAGTTTCCAGCTCGCCCCGGAAAAAACCGCCGATGCGATGGTGTTTTCCGCCTACTACCTGGCGCGCGTCTCGGACGGCGTGAGCCTGATGCTCCAGGGCACCAAGCAAAACAGCGACGTCTCGACACTGGGTGGCGCGGCGGTCGGCGGCCGCGGCAAAATCGTCGGTCTGCGCGCGCTCTACGACCTGCCCTCGACGGACAAGTTCTATCAAAACCTCAACATCGGAATCGATTACAAGAATTTCCAGGAGGACCTGGTCATCGGCGGCACCACGATCTCCTCGCCGATCCAATACTACCCGCTCACCGCGAACTACGGTGCCACCTGGCTGGCGGATCGCAGCTTCACCGAGTGGAACAACTCGCTCAATTTCCACCTGCGCGGCCTGGGTAGCGCCGAGTTGGATTACGCGAACAAGCGCTACAACGCCGATGGCAGTTATGTCTATCTGCGCAGCGACCTCGCCCACACCCACGACATCGCAGGCGGCTCGCAGGTTTTTGGAAAGATCCAGGGCCAGCTCGCCAGCCAGCCGCTCATCAATGGCGAGCAGTTCGCCGGCGGCGGCCTGGGCACCGCGCGCGGCTACCTGGAAGCCACCGCGCTGGGTGACAACGGCCTGTTCGGCACCGTCGAGTTCCGCAGCCCGTCGCTCATCGGTGCGCCTGGCAAAACCGGCACCCGCGCCGACGAGTGGCGGTTCCACGCGTTTGCCGACGCCGGGGTGCTGGGGATTTACGACGCCCTGCCCGGCCAAATTCAAAGCTCGCGCTTTGCCAGCGTCGGCCTCGGCACGCGCTTCAAGGTTTTGAACCATTACAACGGCTCGCTCGACGCCGCCGTGCCGCTTATCGACCAGCCCGACGCCCAGTCCGGTGACATCCGCATCACCTTCCGCGGGTGGGCCGAATTCTAATATCCAACATCATCCTTCATCCCATGACCCGACGATTCTCCGCCCTACTTCCCGCCGCTTTGTTAGCCGCGTTTACCCTGACCAGCGGCCTGCACGCGCAAGACGCCGCCTGGTGGAACCCCGCCTGGTCACAGCGCCAGAAGCTCACGCTCGACACCGGCAGCAGCGCCGCGGCCGTCACCGAGGATGCGGGCGGCGCGACGGTGCTGGTGCGCCTGTTTGAAGGTAACTTCCACTTCACCGCCACCCGCGAGGATGGCAGTGACCTGCGCTTCGTGGCCGCCGACGGCAAGACCGTGCTGCCCCACCAGATCGAGCGCTATGACAGCCTGCTCAACGAGGCGTTCATCTGGGTCAAGCTGCCTGCCGTCAAGGCCGCCACCACCGAATCCTTTTATGTCTATTTCGGCAATGCGGACGCCGCCATGCCCGCCGCCGGCAAGCCCACCGACGCGTTCGACGCCGACACGCTGCTCGACTATCACTTCGCCGGTCGCGCCGCCGCCCCGGCGGATGCCACATCTAACAATAACAACGCCACCACCGTGGCTGCCACCGCCGAAGGCTCGCTCATCGGCAGCGGGCTCAGGTTGTCGGGTGCCGCCCCGATCAGCATTCCCAACTCCGCCACCCTGGAGTGGAAAGCGGGCCAAACTCTAACGATTTCCACCTGGCTCAAGCCCGGCGGGCCGCAGGAAAACGCCGTGATCCTCAGCCGCGCCGATGGCAAGGCGTCGTTGCGCCTGCTGTTGGATAAAGGAGTGCCGGTCATCCAGCTGGATGACGCGCGCAGCCAGCCCGGCGCCCCGCTCGCCGCCGGAGCCTGGAGCCATCTCGCACTGGTGGCCAACGGCAAAACCTTGAAGCTGTTTCTTAACGGCGCGCTTTACGCGAGTGTCGACGGCGGGCTGCCCGCTCTAACCACCCCGCTCGTGCTGGGCGGACTGGCCACTGAAACCGCAGACACCAAGGCGCTGGCCGGCGAGCTGGATGAGTTTTCCATCTCTCGCGTCGCGCGCTCGGCGGGCTGGGTCAAGCTGGCATCGGTCAACCAGGGCGGCAGCGATGCCGGCCAGCGCACGCTGTCGCTGGGCGCGCTCGAGGGCGAGGGCACCAAGCCGCAAAGCAAGGTCATGGAGCACTTGTCGCTCTTCGGTGACATCGCCAACAACATGATGTTCGACGGCTGGATCTCGGTGGGCATCTGCGCCATCATGATTATCATCGGCTGGACGGTGGCCGTGCGCAAGTTCCTCTATCTGAACTCCATCGAGAAGGGCACCCGGGTCTTCCTCAAGCAGTGGAAAAGCCTGTCCACCGACCTCACCGCGCTCAACCCGGACGACTCCTCCAACGTCAGCAGCCTCGGCGGCCAGGTCGATCCCTCGGAACAGGGCATGATCGAAAAATCCCCGCTGTTCCACATCTATCAGATCGGCTCGGAGGAGATCCGCCACCGCCTCGACAAGGACAACAACCGCGTCCAGGGGCTCTCGGGCCGCTCGATCCAGGCGATCCGCGCCAGCCTGGACGCGGGCCTCGTCCATGAAAGCCACCGCCTGTCCGACGGGCTGGTGTATCTGACCATCAGCATCGCCGGCGGGCCGTATGTCGGTCTGCTAGGCACCGTGGTGGGCGTCATGATCACCTTTGCCATCATCGCGCGCTCCGGCGAGGTCAATGTCAACTCGATCGCGCCGGGCATCGCCTCGGCGCTGCTCGCCACCGTGGTCGGGCTGGTCGTCGCCATCCCCGCGCTCTTCATCTACAGCTATCTGAACGGCCGGATCAAGAACTCGCTGGCGCTCATGCAGGTGTTCATCGACGAGTTCGTCGCCAAGATGGCCGAGTTCTACCGCCCGGCAAGCGAGGTGACCCAACACACCGACTCGCCCTGATGATGAGACGTATGAGAATCATGCGACTTATGAATTTCTAAATTTCCGAATTTCAGCTTTCAGCCTTTCAACTTTCAGCTTTTCCACCATGGCCTCCGCCGACGAAAAAAACTTTGATGACATCAATGTCACGCCGATGGTGGACCTCTATCTGGTGCTGTTGTTGATTTTCATCATCATGACCACCGCCAGCGTGCAGGGCGTGAAAGTCAACCTGCCCAGCGCGAGCAAGGCGGCCGCCGCCAAGCTCGAGGCGCCCAAGACCCAGGCCATCACCATCGACACGGAGGGCCGGATCCGCCTCAACACCCTGCCTGTCACGCTGGCCGAGCTCGAAAGCAAGCTCGGCCAAATCAAGGCCGCCACCCCCGACGTGCCCGTGGTGGTGCGCGGCGACCGCCAGAGCCAATACCAGGGCATCATGGACGTGCTCGATGTGCTCGGCCGCCTGGGCATCAACCAGATCGGGCTGGCCACCCAGGCACCGCAAGCTGGCAAATAACATTTTGATATGCATTCGAAACTTCCCATCCAACCCAAAGCCAACCGCAGCCGCCTGATCATCGGGATCATGCTCGGCCTGGTGCTCTTGGGCGGCGTGGTTTCCTTCCTGAGCTCGGGCGCAAAAAGCAACAAGCCGATGGTCCACGCCAACGACATCGTCACCATCACGCTGCCGCCTCCGCCGCTGCCTCCCCCGCCGCCGCCACCACCGCCCCCACCGCCCAAGGAGCAGGAAATGATCCAGCAGGACCCGGTGGCCGACGACGAGCCTCCGCCGGACACCGCGCCCATGGATGCCCCTCCAGCCGTGGATCTAACGACCGGGATCGCTGGCAACGGCCCCGACATGGGCTTGGGCCGCGGCAACGGCAACGGCCAAATCGGCGGCGGCAAGCGCCGCGGCTCTGGCAGCAAGTTCGGGTGGTATGCCGCCAAGGTCCAGAGCTCCATCGCCGAGGCCCTGCGCCGCAACCCCGCCACCAAATCCGGCAGCATGAGCCTGCAGGTGCGCATCTGGCCGGATTCCAACGGCCGCGTCACCCGCGCCCAACTCGTCGGCACCACCGGCAACGCCGCCACCGACCAATCCATCAAGGACCAGGTGCTCACCGGCCTGCAGCTCCCGGAGGCTCCGCCCGCCGACATGCCCACACCCATCGTTTTGCGCATCACCGCCCGCAAGGCGGCTCTCTAACACACTCTTCCCATGTCATCCATCCGCCTCTTATGCCCCATCGTCGCCCTGCTGAGCGCCTTGAGCCTGCTCCGGGCCGAAGAACCCGCCACGCAAACCACCCCGGTTGATACCGCCGCCGCGCCGCCCGCTGGCGACTTGCCGGTTAGTCCCGCCGCGCCTTCTCCCAACGTCACGGTCAATTTGATCAGCCGCCTGGTCCAGAAAGGCATCCTCACCCAGGCCGAGGCAGGCGAAATGATCAAACAAGCCGAGGCCGACGCTGCCACGGCGGCGCAAACCACCGCAGCCATGCAAACCGCGGCGGTGCTGCCGCCCGTGCCCACCGCCGACGACCTGCGCGTCACCTACATCCCGGAAGTGGTGCGCAACCAGATGCGCGACCAGATCAAGCAGGAACTCATGGCCCAGGCGCGCAGTGAAAAATGGAGCGAAAAGTCCGCACCCGATTGGACGTCCAAGTTCCGGCCCTTCGGCGACATCCGCGGCCGCTACGAAAGCACGATGTTTCCCGCTGGAAATGACAACTCCGGCGCCTTCCCCAACTTCAATGCCATCAACACCGGTGCCCCATTCGATACCTCAGGCGTCCAGTTTTCCCCACAATACAATGTCGATCAAAACCGCCAACGCGAGCGACTGCGCGCCCGCCTCGGCACCGACATCATGCTCGGCGAGGGCTTCAACGCCGGCATCCGCATCGCCACGGGCGACAGCAACACCCCAACCTCGACCAACCAGACGCTGGGCGGCTCAGGCGGCAATTTCTCGAAATACCAGGTTTGGCTGGACCGCGCGTTCCTGAGTTATGACGCGGGCCCCGGCGATGGCGAGGAGCTCGTGTTCCTGATGGGCCGCTTCGACAACCCGTTCTTCTCCACCGAAATCCAGTGGGACGACGACCTCGGCTTCGACGGACTGGCGCTGCGCGGCAAGGTGAAGCTCACCGACCGCGTGTCCACCTTCTTCACCGCGGGCGCCTTCCCAGTTTACAACACCGACTTCAACTTCGCGTCCAACCAGCCGTCCAAGTTTTCCAGCACCGACAAGTGGCTCGCCGGCGCCCAGATCGGCATCGACTGGAAAATCGCCACCGATCTAACCGCCAAGGTCGGCGTTGCCTACTACGACTTCCAAAAGATAGCCGGCCAGCTTTCCACCCCGTTCATTCCGCTGAGCGCGAACGACGCGGGCTCCACCGACACCACCCGCCCCGGCTTCGCCCAGCGCGGCAACACCTACATGCCCCTGCGCAACATCGACAACTCGACCGCCCTCAACGACTACGGCAACAAATACCAATACCAATACTACGGCCTCGCCAGCGAGTTCCGCAACCTCACCCTGACCGGCAAGATCGACTATGACGGCTACGACCCGGTGCGCCTTTCGCTGTTAGGAGAGGGCACCAAGAATCTCGCCTTTGACTCGTCGGCCATCAACGCCATCGCAGTCAACAACCGCAACTCCGGTGCCGGCACCTTCGCCGGCGGCGACACCGCCTGGAACCTCCAGTTCCAGGTCGGCAAGCCAGCCTTGGAAAACTTCGGCGACTGGCAGGCCGGCTTCGGCTACCGCTACATCGAGTCCGACGCGGTGGTTGACGGCTTCACCGACTCGGACTTCGGCGGCGGCGGCACCAACGTCCAGGGGTTCACCCTGGGTGGCAACTTCGCCCTCTCCAAGGCGGTGCGCTGCGCCCTGCGCTGGATGAGTGCCAATGAAATCTGCGGCCCGCCGCTGCGCTCCGACATCCTCCAGTTCGACATCAACGCCAAGTTCTAACATGATCATGAAATTTCTCATTACCCACTCTGTTCGGTTAGCGTCCTTTGACAGGAGAACAGGCTGCCAGCCCAATCCGCTTCAATTAAGAAATTCCAACCGCAGATGGACGCAGATGAACACAGATGAAATCAAAAATGTCTCTTCATCTGTCTCAATCTGCGTTCATCGGCGGTTAATACCTCTTCTCTTGCTGATTAATCGAAAGGCATTGGGATTCCAGCCTGTTATGCTCGTTCTGTTGTTTTTCAGCAGCCTCCTCATCCCGCTCCAGGCCGCCGAGGCACCCGATCCCACGCTCAAGCTGCGCGAGCAGTTGCGCGGCGTCATGCTCCAGCTTCGCTCGTCCCAGAGCGAGAGCGCCAACGCGCAGGCCGCACAGACCGCCGCCGAGCTCAAGACCAAGGAACTCACCACCAAAATCGCCGAGCTCGACAAGCGCAGCGCCGCCATGGCCAAGCAAAGCAACGCCGACAAGGCCGCCGCCGACTCCACCATCGCCGCCCTGACCACCAAGCTCGCCGAGCGCGACGCGCGCATCGCGCAATACACCGAGGCGCTCGACAAGTGGAAGTCCGGCTATCAAACCGCCGCCGGGCTCGCCCGCACCAAGGAGGACCAGCGAGCCAAGCTCGCCGACGAGATCATCGTCCACCAGCGCACCATCGCCGACCGCGAAGCGAAGAACATTGCGCTCTTCAACACCGCCAACGAGATCCTCGACCGCTATCAGAACTACGCGCTGGGCAAAGCCCTGCAGGCCCGCGAGCCGTTCATCGGCACCACCCGCGTCAAGGTCGAAAACCTCGTCCAGGGCTACCACGACAAGATCCTCGACAACCGCCTCGGCGCCAAAACTCCCTAACCTCAAACGGGAAATTCAAAGACGGAGAGACGGTTCATGTTACCACGGATTATACGGATTTTAACGGATTTAACGGAAAATATCAGGGTGCTCTAACTGACTGAATGGTCACTCCGCAGGTAGCGTTTCAATATCCATAACTCTCTCATAATCCGTAAAATCCGTGTAATCCGTGGTTCTCTTTCCCAATCCAGGCCAACAGTCCCGATGAAGCCCAGACGCCATTTCTATCGAAATCCAACGCTCTTCGGTGCGGCGCTGCGCTATGGCTCGCCGGTGTGCATCGGCTTCTCCGTGCTCATCAGCGGGCTCGACGCCCGCGCCGGCGACCTGCTGCGCGGCGGCACCGCCTCCAACCGCGGCGGTGCCGGCCCCGCGTCCGGAGCCAACATTGGCGGCGTCACCCCCGCCGCCACCGATGCCGCGCGCGTCAACGCCCAGGACATGCTGGCGCGCACCACCAGCACGCTGAACGCCATGCGCGCGCTGCAGGCCGCCGCGCGCGCCGCCGCCGCCCAAGGGTCTAACAACCTAGGCACACTCGCCGTGCCGCTGCCCAACGTGCCTAACGGCCTGGCGGTGGGCGGCCTGCACGCCATCGGCGGCAACGCCCAGCCCACCCAATGGACCGGTGCCGTCGCCCCCACCCAGACACAGCCCGCCGACGGCACCACCCAGGTCACCATCAAGCAGACCGCCCAGCAGGCGTTGCTCAACTGGCAGACGTTCAACGTCGGCAAGCAAACGACGCTCACCTTCGACCAATCCGCCGGCGGCCAGAACACCAGCCAGTGGATTGCCTTCAACTTTGTCCATGACCCGAGCGGAAACCCGAGCCAGATCCTCGGCTCGATCCAGGCCGCCGGCCAGGTCTATGTCATCAATCCAAACGGCATCATCTTCGGCGGCTCGAGCCAGGTGAACGCCCACACCCTAACCGCCTCGTCGCTGCCCATCAACGACAACCTCGTCAACAATGGGCTCTTGAACAATCCCGACAGCCAGTTTCTTTTTTCAGCGCTGTCACTGCCCGCCGGCAAGAACGGCACGCCTGCATTCACGCCCGCTACTCCGCTCACCCCGGGAGGCATAACCGGTGATGTGGTGGTGCAGGCGGGGGCAGAGCTCGCCAGCCCGACGACCGCAGATCATGTCGGTGGCCGGGTCGCCTTGGTCGGAGCCAAGGTCTCGAATCAGGGAACCATCTCCACTCCGGACGGGCAGACCATCCTGGCTGCGGGCCTTCAGGTCGGGATGGTCGCGCATGCCGGCAGCGACGCCAGCTTGCGCGGACTCGATGTGTATGTCGGCGCGGTGGTGGACGGCTCGGCGGCGAGTTACGGTAGCGTTGTGAACGCCGGTCTGCTAGAAGCGCCGCGTGCCAGTGTGCGGATGGCGGGGAAGACGGTGGAGCAAAACGGCGTGATCAGCAGCACCACTTCGGTGTCCTTGAATGGCCGGATTGATCTGGAGGCGAGTTGTGGCGCGGTGAGCAACACCGCCTATGATTCCTCAAATTCCGTCAGCCTGCCATTTCTCGCCACCTCAACCGGCGGTATCAGCTTCGGGAGCGGCTCGTCCACGGCGATCCTGCCAGAGTGGTCGAACACCCAAACCGTCGTCGGCTCGCTGCTCGCATTGCCGTCACAGATCAATATCCTTGGGAAAACCATCCATGCTGGCGTGGATTCCACCATCGTGGCCCCATCGGCCGCGGTGAGCCTGAATGCGGGGGTTTGGGACTATGTTGCGCCAAACAGCACGTTCGTGCAGGCGGATGGTCAGATCTATCTGGATCGCGGCTCGTTGATCTACGTCGCGGGCTCCACCGATGTGGCGGCGAGTGTGGCGGAAAACATCGTGTCCGTGCAGCTGCGCGGCACCGAGTTGGCGGATTCCGCGCTGCAGCGTGACAGCGTGCTGCGCGGCAGCACGATCCAGGTGGACGTGTCGCGCACCGGCACCTACAACGGTAAATCCTGGGTTGGCACGCCGCTTGCGGATGTTGCCGGCTATGCCAATCTTATCGAGCGCAACATCGGCGAACTGACCACCGCGGGTGGCACGGTTCGCCTCAACGCGGGTTCCTCGGTGGTGCTGCGCGAGGGTGCCCATGTGGATGTTTCAGGCGGTTGGATCAATTATCAGGGTGGCACCGTGCAGGCCACCCGGTTGCTGTCATCCGGCCATTTGATTGATATCGCCGACGCCACGCCCGACCTGGTCTATGACGCGATTGTCACGGGAACCTCCACTTTCACCAACACCAAGTGGAATGCCAGTAACACATTCAACAACCCGTTGCTTGCGGGCGGGCATTATGTTGACGGTTACATTCAGGGCGGCAATGGAGGGGCGCTGCGGATCACCTCGCCTTCGGTCGCGCTGGACGGCGGGATTCAAGGCCGCGTCGTCAACAGTCCTTCCCAGCACTCCGCGTTGCCTGGCGGCAGCACCTTGTCCCTGGTTTTCCAGAAGCAAGTGGTTTCATCGCCATTATACCTTGCAGAGGCTCCGACGCGCCCTCCGCAAATTGTGTTTGCCGACGGGATAGCCGTCACTCCGGCGGCCGGTTTCACCATGGATGCCAACGGGGATGCCATCGCCTTATCTAACGAAAGGCAGGACAACGTTGCGCTGTCACCCAAGCTTCTGACCACGGGCGGATTCACCAATCTGCAGGTTGAGAACGGTGCGGGCGGCATCCTGGTTCCGGAAAACACCCGTCTAACGACTTCTTCCGGCGGGTCGATCACCCTCGCCGCAGCCAATCTGGAAATCCTGGGATCCATTGCGGCACCCGGTGGCAGCTTGTCGTTTACGACTTATAATATCTCACCCTTTGAGGCAGCCGCATTGAAGAAGGCAACGCTGCCCGTCACTCCGTCGCCCAATGCAGGCCGAGGGGTGTTCCATCTCGGGTCAGCGGCCACCTTGAGCACGGCCGGCTTGCTGGTGGATGGCCGTGTGGATTCCCCTTCGCCATTGGCGCTGCCGCTGATGATCCGCGGCGGAAACATCACGTTGGACTCTTATAACGCCAACCTCGATTCCGGCAGCCAGATCAACGTCTCAGGCGGGGCCGCGGTCAACGCCAAGGGAGCGATCTCCTACGGTGATGCCGGCTCACTCGCCATTCGCGCCGGCCAGGATGTGAGCATCAAATCGGTTCTCGGCGGTGGCTTGCGGCTGAATTCGGTCTTGCTGGGCATGTCGGGAGCCAAGGGCGGTTCGTTATCCTTGCTGGCACCGATGATTCAGATCGGGGGAACGACCCAGGATTCCAATGTTCTGTTATTGGATCCCGCGTTTTTCCAGCAAGGCGGCTTTACCTCGTATGCCTTGACGGGCATTGGCTCGGTCGCTCCCGGAGCGGATCAATACAATCCCGCGATCCTGCTCGCCTCTGGCGCAATGATCGCTCCGGTCACATCACGTTGGATTGCGGACGTCTGGTCTTCAGAGCAAGGCGGGATTTCCTTGCGCAGCATGATCAATCCCCAGGAACTGCGCAGCCCGGTCTCGCTCTCGTTCACCGCACAGGGAGCGGTCGATGATTTCAGCCAGGCCCTGATGGTCCGGGGGGATCTGCTGATGCAGGCCAACTCGCACATCGACGCCGGCGCTCTCGGGACGGTGGCGCTCAAGGGTGACACGATCACGGTGATGGGGTCGATCACCGCCGCCGGCGGCAAAATCTCAATTGCCGGCGGCAAAAAGCTCTCTAGCAGCACATCTAACCCGCTCAATGCGTTTGTCACGGTGCGGCTTGCACCGGGCAGTTCGCTCTCAACGGCCGGCAGAACTTTGCTGACTCCCAATAATTTTGGATTTCAAACGGGGTCGGTGCTGGCAGGCGGCACCATCTCGGTTTCCGGAAATATTGCCGCGCAGCAAGGGGCCATGCTGGATGTGTCGGGGGTCTCTGACGTTTTGGATGTTCCGTCCCCATCCGTGGTGTCATCCGCGGGGTCGGGGGCGGGCGGTCTCGGAATGCCTCTTGGCTTGTCATATGCCTCGACCCGGATTGACAGCAATGGCGGATCTATCGTCCTGACCGGCGGCCAGGAATTGTTTTGCGATGCCACCCTAACCGGGCGTGCCGGTGGCCCTGGCGCAATGGGCGGGAGTTTGTCCATATCGTCGGGAGCGTTTCACCTTTCCGGCACTGACGTTCCGCCTGACGACATCAACCTGGTGGTTAAGCAAGGCGGGTTGAACATTCCTGCGGGGGCCAGTGCGGGAGTTGCAAAATCCGTGGTCGACGCGCATGGCGGCGAGCTAGCCGCTCTAGGGTATTTCAGCGCGGACACCTTCCAGTCCGGCGGTTTTGACTCGCTCACGCTCGGCGGCAACGTGCGGTTTGCCGGAGCGGTTTCGATCCAAGCCAATCGCAGTCTCTCGGTGGCGACCAGCGGTGTGCTGGCTGCGGATGCCGCCGTGGCCCTCAATGCGTCATATGTCGCGCTGGGTCTCGCCTTTCAAGCGCCGTTACAGCCGCAGCAGGTCCAGGGGAATTTCTTCTCCAGCAATGGACTGGTATATAATCTGAGTCCGACTTTCGGATCGGGATCGCTGCGCGTGACTGCGGATTTGATTGATCTGGGCACCTTGTCATTGCAGGGCATCGGAGCGGCCAACCTGAGCGCCGTCCATGGCGACATCCGCGGCAATGGAACCTTTGACATGGCGGGCGACCTGATCCTGCGCGCGGGGCAAATCTATCCGACCACCGCGGGCATTTGCACGT
>Ga0209499_1000523_pt1 | contig 28239 bp, 26 predicted proteins | sample C_130208_EF_Meta_FD_187306 | JGI IMG/M metagenome (GOLD analysis project Ga0209499, IMG submission 187306) | Freshwater microbial communities from Lake Croche, Canada to study carbon cycling - C_130208_EF_MetaG (SPAdes) (version 2) | ecosystem: Environmental > Aquatic > Freshwater > Lake... | reverse complement strand
CGATGGTAGGTGCTTCACCATATCCTGCCCCCGCAACCATCGTTACTTGCCTAACACCCGCACCAACCGTGCGGGTTTTTGCATTTGTGGCTATCCCATTGTCGCAGAGCGACAATATGGCGCCCAGTTCCCCAAAAAGCTCGATCTTATGGCCGTTCGGGGCGGTCGGGTCGGGGGTCAGGATCAACTTGTCGATCAGAGAGCGCAAGATATCTGCGTGAGCCCAAAAAACTCTAACGAAAACAAAAAATAGCCCTTTAAATTCAATGAGCTATTTGCTTTCGATGGTGTATCGGTCGAGCTCCTCCTGGACAGTGTGGATGTCACGCTCGATCTAGGCGTTTTGCTGCGGTCGACCGGGTCGGATATGATTGATGGTGATGCCCAGTTTCTCGGTCAAGATCTCACGAACGGGTCGATAGGCCAAGATGCCGTAGAGTTATCCTCGCTTTCTCTCCAACAAAACAAACTTGCGGCATTGTAGGTTGTGCGCCCCCGCAACCAAATCTTTTAACCTTTTCAAATGGTTAGAATCCGACAAAAACACTCGTGTATAGACACTCGCGTTTTACCTCAACGCCACCTCAACGTTTGACGAGTCCCCCTGAAAAGCGGGGAACTTTTTGCGTTTGGCACCAACAAGGGTCTTGTGGCAGCATCGCGCCATGATCGAGTTCCGCACCCTTCCCGATGATCATCTTGACCTGGCCGCGTCACCTCTGCTGCGTGCTGGGCTGCTGACGCTTCGGTACGCGCAGGAGCAGGGTGCCATCGGCCTGACCAAGACAATGGCGTTCAAGCGGGTTTTTGTGCACTGGGCTGTCGAGCATTTTTGACTGGCCCGGTAAAAGTGCCGAGGAAATGTTCCGCTACAGCAAGGTCATCAATGAGTACGAATTCCCGCCGCTCGAGGTGCTGCACCAGCTTCTGATCACCTTGCGCCTAGGGCGCCACTTCAAGGGGGAATTCCGTCTGACCAAGCGTGGGGTAGAGCTCGCGGGAGCGCCAGCGCGGCTGTTTGCAGAACTCATCCCCTTCTTCGTTCTTCAAATCGACCACTCATCCTACGCCCGTTTTGGGGATCGTCCATTCGGGAAATGGGATGTGTGGATAAACGTGATCAACGTCGAGGCCGACCACGGCACCACTGAGCGCGCGCTGTTCGCGTCCTTTTATGGCGAGGACCATGATTGGGACAACGCGGGATGGCGCGAGATGGCTACGTTCTCTTCCTGCGTCCTGAGACCGCTTGAATGGGCGGGATTGCTTACCGCGACCCGTGAAATCCGCGACGGCAAGCATGTGCACCACGTTTTCAAGACGCCACTTTGGCGCCGTGTGCTGAAACTGGACACCGATGATATGTTGCAGCCTGTATTGGTTCAGTAAGTCGACGTGATCGGCCCATATCCGGCATTCGGCATGGAGATGGTCAACGGCAGCTTTGTGAACGCCCTCTGGGCAAGTCGCTCACGGCTGCCCCACTTGCTGGAGGCAACGGGACTGACTTCGAACCGTCTCCGTGGAAACAACCAAACAGAAATTGCCGAAAGCGAAAACACACCTTTGTCGTTTTTGTTGTCTTTGGGTCCGGTTTTCGTCAGAAGTGTCGAAGTCGCAGACCAATCCAGCATGAGGCAATCGGGACCATCAGAACCATGACACTTCGCCTCGGACTTGTTGGCGCGGGAGAGTTCCTGCCGCATTTCGCTGCCATGTTTGCTGCCCATCCCGGCGTGGGCGCTGTGTATGTCGCTGATCTGGTGACCGAGCGGGCAGAGGCTTTGGTCGCAGAATTCGGACTTGCCGGGGCCGTGAGCGGTCTGGACGAGCTACTTGCCGTCGGGGTGGAGGCAGTCGCGATCTTTACGCCGCGCCATACCCACGCGGCGCTGGCGCTGCAGGCCATGCAGGCTGGAGCGCATGTTTACATAGCCGTACCAGCAGCCGTTGACTTGGACGAGTTGAAGGCCTTGGTGGCCGCTGCCGCAGAGCATCGGCGGGTCTGCATGACGGGCGAGACCAGCTACTATTATCCCGAAATTGTTTTTGCGCGCGAAGAGTTCGCCACCGGGCGTTGGGGCCGGTTCATCCATGCCGACGCCCAGTATGTGCATGACTGGGCGACATGGGGCCCGCATTTCCGCCTGACCTTTGGCGATGATTGGCGGAAATATGCGTCCATACCGCCGATGTTCTATCCCACGCACAGCTTTTCCATGCCGCTGTCGATCACCGGGGCGCGGGTGACGCATATCTCGGCGCATGGCTTTGTCGATCCTGGGGCCGATGCGGGCTATGGCGTGGGGCGTAACCCTTGGGACAATCCGTTTTCCAATACCGTGGCACTGGCCCGCACATCCGATGGCGGCACCTTGCGGATCGGCGAGTTCCGGCGGCTGGGATGGTTTCCGGTACGCAACGGGCGCGAAGTGATGATGCCGACCTTTTATGCCTCGGACGCCTGCATGGAATCCAGCATGGCCTCGACCTACATGACTGGTCGGCAGGGCACCGAAGGGTCCAAAAGCTATGAACACCCCGGCGTGACCGTCGATCTGGGGCCTTGGATCGATGGGCCCTATTTCGTGAATGGCAAAGTGCAGGACCGGCATCTGGGCCTTGCTCCGGCCCATCACCCGGCACGACTGCCCAAGGAATATCATGGTCTGGCCAATGGCCATTCAGGGTCGCACCAATTTTTGGTCGATGACTTCATAAGGGCCTGTATCGAAGGGGCTCTGCCGCCCACGCATATCTGGGCTTCGGCAGCCTGGTGCGCACCGGGTCTAGTGGCGCACCAGTCCGCCTTGCAGGACGGCGCGCTGCTGGAGGTGCCCGATTTCGGCCAGCCGCCAGGTGACTGGCCGCTACTAACCTATCCGCCCCGCGGGGACGAGCCCGCCCGGCCCCGCCTGCCGAAGCTTACGGCCTCGGCTTTTCCGATCTGAGCAACCGGCCGACCGAAGGAACCTTAACTCCTCCGCGCGCCCTGGTAGCGAACCATGCCGCTGCGGCGCAGCACCGTGGTGCTCGTGCGGCGGTCGGCGTGCAGGATGCGCAGAGTCAATTGCTTGGCGAGGTATTCCCGCTCGATGGCGGCAAAGGCCGGGTCGGTGGCAAGGTTGTGCCGCTCGCCCGGATCATTGACCAAATCGAACAGCAGGGACGGCAGGCTGGGAAAGAACACATGTTTGTACCGCTTATCGCGGATCACGCTCATCACACATTCATCTTCGGAAATGCCCAAGGGGCCCGAGAAATCCGGTTCCGGTGGGCTTTTGAAATGATACTCCCAATGCACGAAATCGCGCCACTTCGACGGCGTCTCGCCCCGGGTGAAGGGCATCAGCGATTGCCCGTCAAGCTCGGTCGGAAGGTCCAGCCCGACATAGTCGAGCAGCGTCGGCACCAGGTCAACGCTTTCGGTAAAGGCACTGATGCGGGTCCCGTCAAAGGCCCGCGCCTCGGGGGCGGGGTCGCGGATGACCATCGGCAGATGCGACTGATAGTCATGCCAGGACCCCTGATTGGCCAGCCAGTAGTCGCCGGCCGGGTCGCCATGGTCCGAAGTGAAGATGATCAGCGTGGTGTCGTACTGCCCCGTCGCCTTGAGCCAGTCGATCAGCCGCCCGATATTGTGGTCAACCTCGGCCATCAGCCCGCAATAGGTGGCGCGGGCAGATTGCCAGTCCGCCAAGGCCACATCGCGCGCGCGGCCCGTCAGGCCGGGATGCAACTCATCCGCGCGACCGACCTCCATCTGATGGGCCATGAAGGGATGGATCGCCTCATCCTGTGGCGCGGGCATGCGGTTCATCGGGGCCAGCGACGAAGGGTCGACCAGGCCGTTATAGGGCTCGGGCGCGACAAAGGGCGCATGCGGGCGCAGATAGCACAAAAGCGCGCACCAACCGGGGTCTTGCGCGCCCAGCCAGGCAATCATCTGATCGGTGAGAAAGGCCGTGTCGCTATCCTCGGCCTTGTAGCGGGCGGGGTGACCGGCAATCCCGCCGTTGGCACTTGGCTTGGTATAATCAGCCTTGAAAAGATCGCTGTTTCGGTCAAAGACATAGCCGCGCCGCCGCAGCTCGCCCAGCCACTGCCAGTGGCGACCCACCATCAGACAGCCCGTCGCCAGCCCCTGCATCATGCCAAATCCGTCACTGTCCAGCAGGTCAGGATCATTGGGGTGGCGGTGGGTCGGGTCGGCCGCAGTATCCGAATAGCCGAACACGGTGGGCGCATAGCCTGCGGTCCGCAGATGCTGGGCAAAGGTGCGGTGATGTTCGGCCAGCGGCGCATGGTTGACAACGACGCGGTGCGTCATGCCGTAAAGCCCGGTGAACATGCTGGCGCGCGACGGGGCACAGGGGAACATGTTGCCATAATGCGCATCAAAGGCCACGCCGTCGCGCATCAGAGCATGAAAGTTCGGGGTCAGCGCCGGGTCCATGCCCAACTGGTCATAGCGCCACTGGTCGGGGACGATCATCAGGATGTTCTTGCGGGGGACGGGCGCTGCGGTCATCGCGGTCCTGTTTCTAGTTGATAGGTAGATGTCGACTTTCGTCCTAGCCGACATTTATGGACGGATCGTGACACCGGGTCTTCAGTCGTCTCTCCAACCGGGCTTCGTCGGCCGAACGTCACCAATTCGATACATACACAGACTAACTTCTTCCGAATCTGAACACCCCGGATCGTCACCAAAGGACCCATCATGACCATTTCGCGTTATGCCTATGCCTTGGCCGTCGCAATGGCCCTTGCCTCCCCCGCCGCCGCCGAAAAAGTCTTTCGCATGGCCAACGACCTGAGCCTTGGCGGTGCAGAGAACCTGGACCCGCTGTCGTCAAACACCTGGATCACGCCCGTCTCCATGATCTATTCGCGCCTGATGCGTGAAGGCGGGAACGGCGAAGCTTCGCCCGAACTCGCGACCGGCTGGACCGCCAATGCCGATGCGACGGAGTGGACCCTGACGCTGCAACCCGGCGTGACCTTCCACGACGGCTCCGCGTTCGACGCCGCCGACGTGGCCTATTCTTTGAGCCGCATCGAAGATCCGGCACTGGAATCCCCGGTGGCGGCCGTTCTGGGGATCATCGACCGCGTCGAAGTGGTTGACCCGATGACCGTCAAGATCATCCTGAAGGCGCCACATGCCGGCCTGCCGCTGCTGCTCATGGACTACCGCGTCCGGATCATTCCCGAAGGATCGGGCGCGACGATCACCGAAAACCCGGTCGGCACCGGCCCCTTCCGCGTCGAAACCTATGACCCCGAAGGCACCACGACCATCGTGGCCTATGACGGCTATTGGGAAGGGCGTCCGCTGCTCGACAAGATCCAGTTCACCGCGATCCCCGATGCTGAGGCGCGCAATCAGGCGATGCTGGCGGGCCAACTGGATTACAACGGTCTGACCGCAGATCAGGCGCCGCTTTTTGCGGGCAACCCGGCGTTCCAGGTTCAGTCCTTTCCGGGCGGCGCGTGGAATGGCGTGGTGTTGCGCACCGACACCAAGCCGTTTGACGACGCCCGCGTGCGCCGCGCGCTGCGCATTGCGGTGGACCGCGAGGCCATGCTGAACCTGTTGCAAGGCCCAAATGGGGGCGTGGTGGGCTGTGACACGCCCGTCAACTTCAGCGATCCTTACCGCGCCAATCTGGACTGCCCGCAGGACATCGAAGGCGCGAAGGCGCTCTTGGCCGAGGCAGGTTATCCCGATGGGATCGATATCAAGTTGTTCACCTCGGACGTGTCGCCCGGCATGATCCAGTTTGCCGAGGTCTATCAGGCACAGGTCGCACCCGCCGGCATTCGTGTCGCCCTGACGATAGCCCCGTCCGACGGCTTCTGGAGTGACGTCTGGATGAAGGAAGCCGCCGTCGTCACCTCTTGGGACGGTCGCCCCGCCGATCAGTTCCTGAACGAGATCTTCCGCAGCGGCGTGCCGAACAACGAAACCTTCTACGCAAATTCGGCTTTCGATGCGCTGCTCGACAAGGCACGTTCGACCGTTGACGTGGCTGCGGCGCGGGAGCTTTACGTGGAAGCGCAGAAGATCATTTTTGAGGATGGCGGGGTGCTGATCCCCTTCCTCAAGAACGGTCGCCGGGTTTTGAGCGGCAACGTCACCGGGCTCCCGAACAACCGTGAAGAGTTCATCCGCTGGCATCTGGTCGATCTGGCCCAATAAGCCGATGCTGCATCAGGCCCGCCCAGCCGCTCTTTGCGGCCGGGCGGGATCGGTTTTCAACGGTCTATGGGGAATGGCCGGTGCCAGCGCGGCAATCAGTCCGCGAGGTCGATCTCTGCCCAAACGGGCTGGTGGTCTGATCCGTCAGCCGCTTCGTCGATCCAGCCCTTGCGCACCCGTGGGGCAAAGTCGGGCGTAACAAGGATGTGGTCGATCCGTTCGTTCGGATTGCCGTCAACGCCGGGGAAGGTCACGCCCTCGGTCTCTGCCAGCCCTGCAAGGGTTAGCGCGTCGGCGAAAAGACCCTGCTCGACCAGGCGACCGGCCCAGGGGGTCAGGGGGCCACAAAGCGCGGTGTATTCCGGCGACGCGGGGGTCATGTTGAAGTCACCAGTCAGGATCGCCGAGACAGGCATCGGCGGCACCTCGTCGCGCGGAACCATCATCCAGTCGGCGCCAAAGTCGCTGTCGGGCGCACCGGGGCCGTTGATCAAGGGGCCTTCGACCAACGCTGTTGCAAGGATCTGCACCATGGCCTCGGCCTGCTGCAGCCGAACACGGGGGGATATCCAGTTGAGATGGGTCACGTAAAGCCGGAAGGGTCTGGTCGGGTGGCCGATGACACATTCCATCAGGATCGAGGGGTCGCTGACCTGTCCCACCACTGTCGCGCGTGGCAAGGGCCAGGACCGCACCGACAGGATGGGCCAGCGCGACAGCACCATCAGACCATACTGCCGCCGCTCGGCGGGGTTCTGTGGGTTGTGAAAATCAACTGCGGTGCAAAAGGCCGGGTGGTGGTCGGGCATCAACGTAGACAGGCGTGCGACCTGATCGGCGTGCTCCATGTCGCGCCAGTGCCGCTCGACCTCTTGCAGGGCGATCACATCCGCGCTTGAAATCGTGTGGGCGATGCGGTCAAGATCGACCACGCCGTCGCGACCCTTGCCCCATTGGATGTTGTAAGTGACGATGCGCATTGCTGTCTCCGGTAGTCCTTGCTTGACCGATGACGTCTTTGTCATCAAATCTTTGCTGTGGTTGGTCACAAGTGCTGAAAAGTTGTATTCTCATCATCGGGGGAAATCATGTCATTCAAGCAACGCGTCATTGCGGGCCTTGTGCTATGCCTGATGAGCAGCCCGGTTCTGGCGGAAAAGCTGTTCCTGCGTGCCAATGACCTAAGCTTTGGCGGCGCAGAAAGCCTTGACCCCCTGTCGCCGAACCGGTTTTACGAGGTCAATGACCTGATCTATTCGCGCTTGGTCAGGCAGGATGATGCGGGCCAACCGTCGCCGGAACTGGCCACCTCCTGGACGACAAATGCCGATGCCACGGAATGGACACTGACGCTGCAACCGGGCGTCACCTTTCATGATGGCTCGGCATTCGACGCCGCCGATGTCGCCTATTCGCTGGGTCGGATCGAAGATCCCGCGCTGGAATCGCCTGTGTCTGCCGTTCTGGGATTCATCCAGCGGGTCGAGGTTGTGGACCCGATGACTGTTAGGATCATCCTTGAGGCGCCGCATGCCGGACTGCCGATCCTGCTGCTGGATTACCGGGTGCGCATGATCCCCGAAGGGGCCGGCCCGACGATCGAGGAGAACCCCATCGGCACCGGACCCTTCAAGGTCGAAAGCTTTGATGCCGAAGGCACCACCCGGCTTGTCGCCAACGAGACCTATTGGGAAGGCCGCCCCCTGCTCGACGCGATCCAGTTCATCGCAATTCCGGACAGCGAGGCGCGCAATCAGGCAATGCTGGCAGGCCAGCTGGACATGAACACGATCACCCGCGATCAGGCGGCACTTTATGCCGACAACCCGGCGTTTCAGGTGCAAAGCTTCCCCTCGGGTGGCTGGTTCGGCATTGTCTTTCGCACCGATACCGCGCCCTTCGACAACGCGGCTGTGCGCCGGGCGCTGCGCATCGCGGTTGACCGTCAAGCCATGATGACGCTGATGGTCGGCGAAACCGGCGGCACCATCGGCTGCGACACGCCGGTCCGCGCCGATGACCCGTTCCGCGCCAACCTCGACTGCCCGCAGGATATCGAAGGGGCAAAGGCCCTTCTGGCCGAGGCAGGCTATCCCGAAGGAATCGACATTGAACTTGTAACATCAGATCTTGAACCCGGCATGGTGCGCTTTGCCGAGGTCTATCAGGCGCAGGTCGCCCCGGCGGGCATCAGGGTTGCGCTAAATCTCGCGCCTGCCGACGGCTATTGGGACGATGTATGGATGACGGCCCCAGCTTCGGTCACGTCCTGGGGTGAACGGCCTGCCGATCAGATCCTGAACGAGGCGTGGCGTACCGGTTCGTCCTGGAACGAAAGCTACTATGCCAATGCGGTGTATGACCAGACCCTGGATCAGGCGCGCGCCAGTCTGGACGAGGCGACTGCGAAGGCGCTGTACGTGCAGGCGCAGGAGCTGCTGTTTCAGGACGGCGGAACCTTCATCCCCTATCAGGAGAACAGCCGTCAGGTCTTGGCGGCACGGGTGCGGGGCATTGCGGCGGTGGGAGAAGACCATCTGCGTTGGCACCTCGTGGATCTGGTGGAATAGGGCCAGTCCGTCATGTTGCAGATGATCCTGCGGCGTCTTGGTGCTGCCTGGATCACTGTGGTTGTTGTGGCGGTCGTGGTGTTCGTCGGTGTCGAACTGATGCCGGGGGATGCCTGCACCGCGCTGCTGGGCCGCGATGCAGCACGGGTCGAGGTGCTGGAAAACTGCCGCGACCGGATGGGGCTGAACCGCCCGCCAGTCGAACGGTTTTTCGCCTGGGCGGGGGATCTGGCGCAAGGCGATCTGGGTGTGTCGATGAAGCGCGAGCGCCCGATTGTCGACATCGTCGGGCCCCGCCTGCGCAATACGCTGATCCTTGCGGTATCGGCCGCCCTGGCCGGTGTGCCGCTCGCCATCGGGCTGGGCGTGATGGTGGCGCTGCGGCGCGAGCGGCCGTTCGACATCATCGTATCGACCACGGCCCTCGTGGCGATGACGATGCCCGAATTCGTGGTGGCGGCGCTGCTGATTTTGATCTTTGCCATCTGGCTGGGCTGGAGTGCCGGCGTCGTGACCGCGGCCTATGATGCGCCCGCGCTGACCCTGCTGTTCGCCACACCCTTGCCAGCCGTCACTTTGGCGCTGGTCTACGTGGCGCATATCCTGCGCATGGTCCGGTCGTCGGTGATCGACACGGCGGGGGCGGATTTCATCCTGATGGCCCGGATGAAGGGCGTACCTGAACGGCGGATCGTGCGGCGCCATCTGTTGCCCAATGCGATCCTGCCGACGATCCCGGTGATCGGCCTGACGCTCGCCTGGCTTTTGTCGGGCGTGGTGATCGTGGAAAGCGCGTTCAACTTTCCCGGTATCGGGCGGCTGGCGGTGAATGCGGTGGCCGACCGCGATCTGCCGCTAGTGCAGGCCATCACGCTGATCTTTGGGCTGATCTATGTGGGCATGACGCTGGCGGCAGATCTGGTGGCGATGGCGCTGAACCCCCGGCTGCGGACCAGACGGCTGTGAGCGTCTTGCGCGCCGTCCTTTCGCAACCATCCGGCGCCATTGGCGTGACGCTGGTTGTGGGCCATATCGCGCTGGCCCTGTTATCGCCCTTCATCCTGCCGCATGACCCGATCGCGCAAAGCGCCGATCTCATTTTGCAGGGGCCGAGCTTGACTTCTCCGTTCGGCACCGACCGGCTCGGGCGGGATATCCTGTCGCGGGTCATGCTGGGCGGGCGCGAGGCGATGCTGATCGCCACCTTGGCCACGCTCATCGCCATGATCTGGGGCACGGCGGTCGGGCTGTTTCTGGCCTTGATTGGCGGGCGGATGGATGCCTATGCGATGCGCATCGTCGACGCGCTCAGCTCAATTCCTGGCATTCTGATCGTCATGATCTTTGTCGCGGCCCTGGGTGTCGGAGCGATGGCCCTTATCCCGATCCTGGGCTTTTCCTATGGCCTCTCCGTGATCTACATCGCACGCGCCGCGGCACTTGATTTTGTCGCCCGTGATTTCGTTCTGGCCGCGCAAGCGCGGGGCCATGCGCGAACCACCATCCTGATCCGCGAAATCCTGCCCAATGTCCGGGATTCACTCGCGGTTCAGGGTGCCATGCAATGGTCCTGGCTGCTTCTGGGTATCGCGTCGCTGTCGTTTCTGGGTCTGGGCGTCGCGCCCCCGACGCCCGACTGGGGGTTGATGATCGCGGATGGGCGCGGCGTGATGCAGACCGCCCCCTGGGCCGTGCTGTGGCCGATGGCGATGCTGTCGAGCCTGATCGTGGGTGTGAACCTTGCCGCAGACGCCTTTGCCAAGGCCCTGGGCGTGGACCGGCAATTGCGGACAGGGGCGGCATGACCCTCCTCAAGGTTCAGGACCTGACCATCGCACGCGTGGGCAGCGACGCGGCCATTGTCCGCGCCGCAAGCTTTGCGCTGGAGCCTGGCGAAACCCTTGGCATCGCAGGCGAATCCGGCTGCGGCAAAAGCACGCTTCTGCTGGCGCTGATGGGGGTGGTCAAGCCGGGGCTGGCTGTGACGGGCGGACAGGTGGATCTGCTCGGCCAGACACTGGGGTCCATCGCCCCCGAGGCCCTGCGCCGCCTGCGCGGGCAGTCGGTCGCGATGGTGCCGCAAAGTGCCGCGATGGCCCTGACGCCCACCATGCCGGTCGGGGCCCAACTGGCCGAGGCGATGGCGGTCCATGATGCGGTCCCATCCAGCGACATCGCGGCCCGCACTACCGCGCTTTTCGCCCGAGTCCGGCTGCCCGAACCTGACCGGATCGGCACACGCTATCCGCATGAATTGTCGGGCGGGCAGATGCAACGCGTGGCGATTGCAATGGCGTTGGCCTGCGGGCCGAAACTCTTGCTGCTGGATGAACCCACGACCGGGCTCGATGTCACCACGCAGGCAGGGATCCTCGACCTGCTGGGGGATTTGCGGCGCGAGACCGGCATGGCGATGGTCTGCGTCAGCCATGACATCGGCGTGCTGGCCCGGCTGACCGCCCGAGTTGCGGTCATGTATGCCGGTCGCATCGTCGAAGACCGGCCTACCGCCGACCTGTTGACACGGCCAGCGCATCCCTATGCGCGCGCACTGCTGGCGTCAGTACCCCGGATCGAAAGCCCCAGTCTGCCGCCGTCGATCCCCGGCAGCCCACCGCCGCCGGGAAGGGCGGGCCCGGGTTGCGCCTTTGCGCCCCGGTGCAACCGGGCAATTGCGGCCTGCGAACAGGTGCCCGCATTTTCGCCCCTCGCCGATAGGGGGCGCATCGCCTGCCACGCGCCGGATCACCGCCCGCTTGCCACGGCCGAACTTCCCGAACCGTTGGGTGCGCAAGAGGCCGGGGTGCCCGTCATCGCCGTGCGCGACCTGGTCGTGCAGTATCGACGGGCGTCCCTGCTGGCCCGATTGGCACGGCGCACCCAGCCGGACCCTGTCGTGGCTGGGGTCTCGCTGACGCTGGCCAAGGGCGAAATCTTTGGGCTGGTCGGCGAATCCGGCAGCGGCAAATCCACCATCCTGCGCGCCATCGCGGGCCTCTGGCCGCCAAGCGCTGGCTCCATCACCCTGGATGGTGCAAACCTGCCCGCCCATGTCACTGCGCGTGACCGGGCCGCATTGCGCCGGGTGCAGGTCGTGTTCCAGAACCCCGACGCCTCGCTCAACCCGCGCCAGACGGTGCGCGAAATCCTCGCACAGCCCTTGCGCCTTTACTTCAACGCGGGCCCCGCCGAAGTCGAGGCCCGCGCCCGCAACCTGATCGCAGATGTCCGGCTCGACCCCGCCCATCTGGACAGCCGTCCGGGCCAACTGTCGGGTGGTGAACGTCAAAGAGTGGCTCTGGCCCGCGCCTTTTCAGCCCAACCGGACGTGATCCTGTGCGACGAGGTCACGAGTGCGCTGGACGTCTCCGTGCAGGCCAGCGTCCTCGCCCTGATCCGCGACCTGTGCCATGCCCGCGGCACATCCTGTCTGTTCGTTGCCCACGATATTGCGGTGGTGGCAGCACTTTGCGACCGAGTAGCGGTGCTGTATAAGGGCCGCATCGTCGAAGAAGGCCCGGCAAGAACCGTCTGTTCGACCCCCGAGCATGCCTACACACGGAGCCTGATCGGAGCGGTGCATCGCGCATCAGACGTTCAGGGCTATTCTTCCCAATACCACAAGGAGGTCGCCTTTGAACACGAATGAACTATCGGATGCGCAACGCACCCAGTTTGTCCGCAACGGCTTCATCGCCATGCGCGGTCTTTTCAGCGCCGACGAAATCGACGACATCCGCTCGACCTTCATGGAGACTGCCAAGGATGGGCCGGTGTCCGGTCTCTCCGACGTGCCAAAGGCGCGTGAGGGGGCACCCACGGCGTCGAGCGACCCGCTGTCGTTTTATCCGCGGATGCTCAGTCCGCACAAGCATGCGGACAAACCGGTCGGGCCACTTGCGATGCGTTACATGCGCGATGCGAGGTTGCGGCCGATTCTGGCCGAACTTTTTGGAGAGGAACCGTTCGCCTGCTCATCCATGTTCTACTTCAAGCCACCCGGGGCTCGCGGGCAAGACCTGCACCAGGACAATTTCTATCTGCGGGTCAAGCCGGGGACCTGCATGGCAGCATGGGTGGCAGTCGACGACGCCGACGAAGACAATGGCGGCATGATGTTTGTCCCACAAACAGCGGCGCTGGACATCGCCTGTCCCCAGATGGCTGACCCCTCCTTGTCCTTTACCACCGAGCATGTGGAGCCGCCGCCGGGACTTCTACCGCAGATGATGCGGCTCAAGGCGGGTGACGTGCTGTTCTTTAACGGGAGCGTCATCCATGGCTCCACGCCAAACACCAGCGCGGACCGGTTCCGCCGCTCGCTCATCTTTCACTATGTCCCCGAAAGCACGGTGGAGATGAGCCACTATTATCAAGCGTTGAGTTTTGACGGTGTTAGGCACGAGCTTGCGGTGAACATGGACGGTGGCCCTTGCGGCACCACGCAGGACCTTCAGACCAGTCAGCACTGATTTTCCTGAAACTGCAGGGCCGATGCTTTCGCCATTATTGCCCAGATGCGTCTCAGAACGAGATACGGCTGCGCGTGCTTGGCAGCAACACTGTCAATCGGCATGCAAAATTGACTCCTTGTCGGCACCTAATTTTGACCCCGGTGCAGCGTACGAGGACCTCGGCACCTCGCGAGATCGCCAAGTCCTTGAGGACCTTATGCTGAGCTTCCAGCCCAAGCCCCACTTGCCCCCTGACGGGCCGTAGAGGCCGACTCGTAGACCACCAGCCGCAGTCCTGCCGCCATCCTCGAAACTGCCAAACGTTGGTTGCGTAGTTGTGTACAGCCCTCTACGAAAGCCCTGAGTATGGCCTGACAACACTTGCTGCAAAAGCGGACGTTGATGTAGCAGCCAAAGATGCCTCGCAAGTCGTCTATGATCGCATCATGAAGACAATAACGCCTGCCAACTACGCAGCAGCCAGTGCGCAGATCCAAAAGTGGAAGGCTGAGAAAGAGACCTTTTCCACCATGCGCAATGTCGGGGATGATCTGAACTGAACCCGGTGGTGGCTACCTGTTTTGGGTGTGTGATCAAACACCGACCCTTGGCCATTACGTAAAAATTAATACGACATCTTGACATGTCATGTTAAGCTCACTATATCTGCTTCATGGAACAAAATGATCTCACACTTGAAGAACTGAGCGAACGCACCGGGGTCGAGGCGCGCACTTTGCGGTCTTGGGTCAGCGAGGGGCTATTGTCCCCGCCGCTGAAGACCGGGCGCGGAGCGCGCTATCCTGCTAGCAATGCGGACCGCGCCTTGGCGGTGCGGGCGCTCAAAGACCTGCATGGACTATCGATGTCCGAGATTGGCCGTCGGTTTATGATGGCAACGGAAGAGCGCATCCGTGAATGGGCGCTGGAGGCGGGGCCGACATCGGCCCCCCGTGGATCGGCGCGCGATTATCTGAGCCAGATCCAGTCGCGCAGTGCCGGTCCACCACCGCCCATCCGGCGGCTTGTTGCGGACTATGAGCCATCCTCCACGCAGCCACCCAGTTCTTCCAGCCGTTTCGAAAAACTGGTGCCGCGGTTTCTGCGCGATCCGAAGGAGCCGCCCGACACCAAGGATCTGGCCAATATCGAGCGGTTGATCCTGCAACTCGAAACAATCCTGGGGGCGCCAGCACCCCGCCGGTCGCGGGGGGCGATCTGGACGCGAATATCCATCACCCCTGACCTTGAGCTTTCCGTCCGCGGCGATCTCGAGCCACGCGAACGCATCCTTTTTGAACAACTCGCGGACCAATTCCGCACCATCCTTATCGGGGGGACCAAAAATGACGAACGTTAACTTTTCTCTCACTGCCGCTTTTGACCGCCAACTCTTTTGGCGGGAGGGCAATTCTGTGCGCTATCTTGTGGCCCGCTTGCGGGCGCATCAGGAAGACGACCCCAAAAAGGGTGAACGCGCGCCGTTGAACATCGCTTTGGTGATTGATGCCAGCGGTTCGATGAGCGGCGGGCGGCTAGAGGCTGCCAAAGCGGCAGCCCTTGGCCTTGCCGAACGCCTGACAGAGCATGACCGGCTGACACTGGTTTCGTTTGCCTCGGACGTTCAGGTGCATATTGATGCAGCACCAGTGACAGCGCAGAACTTGCACTTGATCCGGAATGAGATTTTCCGGCTGGAAACGCGGGGAATGACCTGCCTGTCAGGAGGCTGGTTCGAGGGTGTCGCCTCATCCGCACGTATTGCGGAGCAGGATGCCCGCATGACGCCGCGGGTTATCCTTCTGAGCGACGGGCACGCAAATGAAGGCATTACAGATCCAAATGAACTTTGGGAACACGCAGCCCAGCTAAGGGCGCGCGGCGTGCTGACATCGGCCTTGGGAATTGGCGATGGTTATGACGAACAACTGCTCCGTGGCATTGCCGAAAATGGCGGTGGGCGCTTACATGACGCCGAACTGACCAGCGAGATTTCCTCGGTCCTCTTGGGCGAGTTGGACGATATTTTTGGCACAGTCGTTGAAGAGGTTCAGGTCACATTGACCGCGCCGCAAGGTGTTCGGGTCGATGTGTTGGGCAAAGAGCCTAGCCTTGGGTTGGACGGCAATCTTGTTGTGCCGATCGGGCCTGTTCAAAATGGCACGGAACGCACGGTGGTTTTCAAAGTCACTTGCCCCAGCGCGCAGGTGAACGACGTTTTGACTTTCAGCCTTTCGGCCACGGGCCGTGCGGTCAGCGACGGCACAGTGGTGGATGCCAAGTCCGAGCCCGTCACGCTGGTTGCGGCAGATGGTCGCGCCAACACCGCACAGTCGCGCGACACTGCCCTGTCAGCAATCGTTGCGCGCACGTGGAGCGCACAAATCATTGCAACCGCGGCAAAGATGAACCGCGACAATGCATACGAGGCTGCTCAAGACTACACACGGCGCGAATTGCTGCACTTCCACCGCTATGTCAAAGACTTGGAAAACGGCGCGCAAATGATTGCCGATTTGGAGATGCTGGCAGGCCGGGTGGGCCGCGCCTTGTCGCCAAGGATGAGCAAGGAACTGACGCTACAATCGGCCTTGTCGATGGAAGAGCGTGCCGATCGCCGTGGCCCGGGCAAGGCAAGCTGGAGTGCCCGCATGGCGCGGGGCGACTGACGCCCGCCACGGATCAGGTTCGCCCCCGGCACGTGCATCCGTGCCGGGGGTTGCTATAAAGTCCCATGAGGCGGCCTAAGCTTCTAAAGCTTGGGTGATTGATAAAGGGGAGCAAGGATGGGGGATGCGAGTATTTTTGCTGCCAACTATGGGCAGATAGAGGAAAAACCGATGTCGATCAGAACGCTATCTGCCCTCGCCTTAATGGCGATGTTTGTCTTTGCCCGACCACACGTGCTGCACGCCCAGCAGAGCCCAAGAACTATTGCTGAGGGCGAAATCACTAATTTGGAGAGGGACTGCAAGCAAGGCGGCCATGATTTCCTGATCCTATACAACCCGATCATTGAAATTGATTTGGGCGGCACATCGGATCGTGAAGTCATCTTCGACCAGCACGCGTTGGAATGCGATGGCGATAGCATGCTCTTATATGGCACGGGCGGGCCTCATACTGACATCATTTCGACCGACAGCCAGCTTGGTTACATGTCCTGGGAGCGCCCTAGCATCGTGTGGTTGGACGAACATTGGGCGCTTCGTTTTGAGATGGACCCCTCAGTCGAGACTGAAGAATGCGCCGGTTACTGTTTTCGGTATGTTTATGTGAGCGAAGGCAAGTTGGTCGAACGCTATATCTCAGAGTGGTAGCCAGCTTTGGATGTATTGCGACCCAACAATCAGCAAATCTTTGCGGCCATCCAGCCAGATCAAAATTGTGCGGAACTTGATGTGTTGAAAGCTCGATGCAATATGTTCCTTCATTTAATTGTGCTTCGGTGCAAAGAGGAAGAAAAATGAAGATGCGCATTTTTCTTGCTACTTTGTTTTGCCTTGGCTTCCTTACTGCAGCGACGTCCGCCACTCGGGAACTTGGTTGCGCTCTCTATCTGAACACCAATAAGGCATACAAAGTTGAGATCACTTTGATTTCTGGCTCTGAGTTGAACCAGTCTACAGGAAGTTTCTCATACAACGTGCTTGCAACATATGCCGTGATCTTTTGGAACGACGGTCAGGCGACAGTTATCGAGCTCGAAATGTTTTTTGGTTCACTGAATGAGTTTGGAAATTATGGTTCTGACCAAGATGGTAGGCCATGGCATGTAAGCTCTAGAACGGCATTTTGTTGGTCAGTGGGAAACTAAGGGAACTCTGCATTCTACCCCGTTAAGGTTAGGGTTTTTCAAACGCGTCCTTAGCTCGACGGTTTTCTTGATTAGTAGGCTGATTTTGTGCAGTAAGAACTTATCAGGCGCCAATTGAATTTTGTCAGAGTATTCTAAGACAGACGGCAAACCACAGCGTTTATGAGGGCTCACTAAGGCAATTGCTGACCCGCAGCGGGGATTACCAGCACTAGTAGCAGTTTGTTACGGTCCCAAACGAGTTACAGGTCACAACCTGACCATTGAGGATGTATGTTCGGGTTGAACTTTGAGGAGTTTGGCTTTGGATGAGAGCTTCACTCTGTGTATAGCCGGTGGAATAGCCTTGTGAAAAGGCTGCCATTCCGTTTGCAACTGTTCCCAAATCCTCGCATCCGCTGAGGATCCCAGCTGACAGCGTCATTAACAGAAATTTGCCTTGCTTAGCGAACATGATTTCCACTTATCACCTGCCTCCGTCCTTGAACGCTAACTGTGGTCAAAGATAATGTCAAATTCACGTCCACAACAGAAATGGTTTCGAGTTCGTGGTCGACTGATGGCTATCGATCCAAGAATCGCGGCGCTAGCACCTAGACCCAATTGTGTTATAATATAACACTCTTTGCTTGGGGGCCAAAATGCAGTTCACAAAAGGCAATACCATCGGCGCTACGACCCGCTTCGGCGCGGACTGGCAAGGCAAGCGCTGTGGAGCAAGGACCAAGGGCGGAGACCCATGCCAGCGGCCTGCAGTGGCCCGCACAGGGCGCTGCCCGAACCATGGGGGCAAGAGCACAGGGCCAAGGACCAAGGAGGGGCTTGCACGCATCGTGGCTGCCAAAACCAAGCACGGGCGCCTGACAAAGGAAAAGCGCCTCGAGGCGAAGGCGCAGGCCAAAGTGGGGCGGCAGGTCCGGGGGGAGGTCAAGGACATTGAACGTTGGGCCTTGGACCTTGGACTGCTTGGGAAGGACTGGCGGAAGCGGTTTCTTTGACGGCCGGTAGGGCGTTCCTGGGCCATTGGGCCAATTTACTGTTCATCTATGTCTCTTTGTTCATATGTTCACCCCCCTTAAGGGGGGATGAACTGAACATGGTGTGTTCATTGGTATTTTCTGGAGTGAACGCGCGCAAGCATATGAAATATAACAAGTAAACGTGGCGTGTTCATTTGGACGCGTATGCGTGAACATTTAGAATGGTATTTCGTATTCCTCCATGCCTTCAGGCTTTGGGAATAGCGTAGGGAAGACTTGGTGCAGTTGAAACCTGCCCTTTGGGGTGATTGCGCAGCCCCTTTTCTCGATGTTGCCGTTATCCCGTGCTTCCTTGATTATTTTGTTCGCCTTACCCAATGCCCAGTCAAGCCTGGTGGCCAGCTGCCGTTGGTTTACTGTGGTTCCGGCCTCCGCAATCATTCTCAACAGCACCGTCTCTGCGTCCACCTCACCAGTATGGCTGATGGAAAAGCACAACTGTCCGTCCTTGTCTTCCTCAAGGTGCGCTGCAAAGTCTGTGCACTCAGGCATTTTCCCGCGTATCTTAGAAAACTCGACATTGAACTGAGCACCCCGGACAAATGGTGAAGACTTTTCTGGCTTCTTGAGTTGGATGACGTAGTCCATCGGCACTTCAAGGATCGATGCGCCGCGTTGGTCGCCAGCCTTATTTGTGTGGTGAACAAAGAGCACCGCATACCCTCGGTGACGAAGTGCCACTGCAAAATCGATAAGTGCTTGAGTGTCACTGTTCGAGTTTTCGTCTTTGCCCCTGCGCAACGTTGACAAGTTATCGAAAATGACAAGGTCTACGCGGCGCCCTTCCCCATCAAGCTGCTCAAGCAAGCTGACGATTTGATCTTGTTCTGAGGTGTCATCTAAGCAGATTGGCCTGCCGTCCATGTAGAGTTTTTCGGACGGCAGCACGTAAAGGTTGGAAATGTCTCCAAGGCCTGAAAGCTCAAGAAAGCGTTGGCGGACGTCCGTTAGCGCCATTTCCCCATCGACATAAAGTGCGACACCTTCGCGGTGGATCTTCCAGCCCAGAAAATCTGCCCTTCCTTGGGCCAGCGCCACGGCCAATGCCATTGCGAACCAAGATTTGCCAAGGCCTCTTGGAGCAAAAACCATTCCAAAACTCTTGGTCGCCATAAATGTGCTGACCAAGAATTCTTTCTCTGGGATTGGCATTTCGAAAAGCTCTGAAGCCGAGAAAACATAGTTTCTAAGTGGTCTATCTGTCGGCACAACACTTTTTTGCATCAGGGCGGCCAGTTGCTCTTCTGGGGTCATTTTCTGGCCTCCCGCTTGCTAATAGAGTCGAAGATGCCGCGCAGTTCACGTTCCTGAAGGGGCGGGTGGGTGACGGTATCGTTTAGGTGTCGTGCAATCCTCCAAGCCTCGTCATGGGTAACCTGTCGAAGGAGGTAACCGATCCTAGAAGCAAACTCATCATTTCGGTTTCCCTCATGGATCGGCGCATTTAAACGTGATCGGATTAAGGAGACCGGACCGCGGGATGCTAGACTGGGTCTGGGTTTGTGTGCCTGTAGGATCAACTTTCCAAGGATCGCTGGCAACGGTGCTGGCCTCCAGTTTGCACCGCACAAATCTTTTCGCCAAACATATTGGCCGGCAGGGGTCACTGAGCCGGGTGCGATCACATAACCACCATCACCCCTGACATCGATCCCAGGCCCTAGCTTGCTTACTGAGTTCGGGTAGATCTCGGCCCCAGTGTCGAAGTAGAGGTGAAACCCGCCCGTCGGGGTGGAAACCACTACCGTCTTAGGTACGGTGATGCCGAGGCCACGAAGGCTGTTTAACCCGTCGACGCCATTTTTCCGATCAATGTCGATTACGGTGATCCGGTTAAGGGGTCCACAGGGGATCCCTGGAACTGCATTCTCGAACCGCTTAAACAACGCTTCTATAGCTTCTTCAGACCCCGCCGCCTGCCCGAAAGGGTTAGAAATAAGTGGCGTCTTATTCAACGGGTTGGCCGGAAAAAGCGTGCATCCTGTAGCTTTATGCACCGCCAAGGCAATTGAGACGGTAGCTGACGGTTTCATCAAAAATCCTCCGTCAGGCTACTGGACAGAAGTTGAACTAGGGTTTTTTCTGATACTGACCGAACGCCCACTGAAAGCAGGCTGGCTGGCCCCCTGTTTTTCACGAAGCAACAGCACGCGTGCTCGGGCACGTCCGTGATACTCCACGCGCCTGGGCTGAATACAGCCCAATGGTTGTCAGGGGCGACTTCTACTGATTGAAGGCTAGTGTCGCTGCCTTGGCCAAAGTTTCGTTGTCCAACGTTCAACAAAACGGTGTTTGCGTAGGCGGCCTTCCCAAAGTCGGCATACTTAATCTGTATTTCGGACACAGCATGCTGGACGCCAGAAAATAACTCAAAATGCCGGGCGTCCTCCTTACGTGGCTGGTCAGGAGAGTTATCGACGAGCAGCGCGAAACCTGTCTTTGGTCCTGTGCAAATGCCCAGTAGACCTTCTGGGTATGCAAAGAATGCTGCATAAACGTCGGCGGGGGATTGGGGGTTAACATAGCGTGCTACATCGGTTATCGGGCCGAAGGGTGAGCACGGAACTGGGTAAAGCCCATGGCGTTCCGCGACTTGCTTTGCATACTCGGCTACGCTGCGACGGTATTGTGGGTAGGTCATAACCTCTGGGAAGTGATCCATCTCAGCGTGCCCCCACCCGGTCGTCGAGCCATTGCTCGACTTCGCCGCGCAGCCACGCGATGCGGTTCTTGCCGATCCTAAAACGACGGGGAAACTCACCGTTTTCTTCCAGGCGGCGAAGTTGCTGTGCGCTGTAGTGGACTAGGGCGTAGACCTCATCGGAGAAGATGAGGGGACGTGAAGTGCCTTGGGCAGTCATCGATGTTCTCCATCATTGGTGAGCGATGAAGACGTAATGGCATGCTGAAAAACCTAGTACTCCCCCCCCAACTTAGGTTTTTCCCGAGCATCCAGAATTGATGCAATTGTTTCAACCATATCCTTGGTTGCGGCTATCCGGCCCTGGTGCTGCTCTGGTGTTGCATGCCCTGCGACGAGCGAGTGGGCGGCTAACAGCAACCTCTTGTCGGCCGTGATGCCATCTTGGCCTGCCACATTGGAAATGTAGGACTTCAGATCCTCGGCCGTCTCTAACTTATGCTTTTGAACCAGCCCCCCCCACCAGCGCTGAACACTATTTTGCCGATCATGCATCTGCTCTGCGGCATAATAAGCTGCTGCGGCTGAAAGCGCTTGTCGCAGCAATTTATCGTGGTTGTTGCGCCCACTTCGCTTCTTGGGCTCTAGAAACGTAGTCTCCTTGCCGTTTGCCAGATCAAGAAGTGCGTAGGCGAGGCAGACGACGAGTGGCTTGATGTCGTCATCGAGGTGTGCCGCGTTCGTGGGCATGCCGTCCGCTGCCCTTAGCAGCCAATCATGTAAAATCCGGAAGTGTGCACGGTCTTCGTAAACCGCGACGACTTCCTCTCTGGACCCATCGCCCATGAATACGTTGAACACGGAAAGCTCGGCGCGTTCGTATGAAATGCTTTTTAGACCCTTTAGTTCATGAAGCGGCAGCAGCTTACGCGGCATGTTTGCCTCCACATAGAACCCTTTCAAATAGCGTGATAAATTCCATCATCGCCTCCCGCTTCTGCGTCAGGTAGTCGTAGCGGTCGTAGTGAACCGAGCCGACGTCTGTCAGTGCGTGGCCCTGCAGCCTGTTCCGCATTTCGAGCGGGATGCCGAAGGATCCACCAAGGGTCTTGAACGTCCGTCGCAGGTCGCGTGGTGAAAACGAGATCATTCCGCTGGCCGCAATGAAGCGCCGCACAGCGTGGTTTAGGCTGTCATACCCAAGCGGCTCCAATCTGTTCTTAGCTGGGAATAAGTGCTTGGCATCGCCGCACAAAGATCGGGCTTCAGCAAGAAGTGTTTGATGAAGACCGGTAAGTGGTACGAGATGCGGTTCTGCCGTCTTGTTGCGTGTCTTGCGACGTTCGCCAGGGATCGTCCAAAGGGTACACGAACTGTCAAACTCCTCCCAGCGCGCATGAAGGACTTCTTCCACCCTTTGCCCAGTTGTGAAGATGAGCTTTAACGCGAGATGCATCTGTGGTGTTAGCAGGTCGGTATGCCAAACTTGGCGCAATTCTTCCTCTGAGAGCGCTCGCATCCCTACCGGCTTTCGGCTTACGGACTTCCGTACAGTCACGACGGGGTTGAAGCAGATCTGGAAATCCTTCGTCCGCCCGCGCCAGCGGGTCATGGACTGCGCATTAATGCCCAACTCGAAGGCTGCCCGCAGGTAGGCGCGGACGTTGTCAGAATGAACGAGAGCCCCGCGTTGCGCGATTGGGGTTAGGATGTCCAAGATATCATCACGGCAGATCAAATGTGCGGGGCGTGAAAGCAGGGCGGAAGGGATATCCTTTCCAGTGATGCGTCGAACTTCCTTCGTTGTGCGCTTGCCATCCTGTTCTAGGTCTGAGGCATAGAGTGCAAGCAAGTCGCCAAGCGTTCCTAGTTCCCGCTTCGCTAATCTAACGGCTATGCTTGCACTGCGTTCGAAAGCGGGGTCTTTGCCTTGGTCCACGTGTGCCCGGACCTCGGTCGCTTTGAGCCGAGCTTCTCGCAAAGACATATCAGGGAAGCGCCCCAGCGCGACTTGTTTGCGCTTGCCGTCTTCTGGCGAGGTGTAGGACAGGAAGAAGGTTCTAGCTCCTGATGGGGCGACTGCCACACCAAATCCGCGGCAGACAACGTTGTCGTCCCTGAGGCGATAGGTGGTAGTTCGAGGCTTTGCATCACGAATTGTACGATCGGTCAGAAGCATTTCATTGCCGCGTTATTGCTGCGTTTAAGTTGTTGCTTGAGGGTAGCTCATGATGCAACATCAGGCAACACCTTCGTCAATAAATTAAATAATATTGGGTTTCGTGGGCTGAATGAGCCTTTATGGGGCACGATGGGATAGTGTATACGCCTCACTCATAACCTGAAGGCCGCAGGTTCAAATCCTGCCCCCGCAACCATTAAGACCCTACACAAGCCACCGTCCGCGGTGGCTTTTGCATGTGTACTTTCCAGTGCGAAATCCAATATCGAGGCCAAGGCCCCGAAGATGCGCACGTCGGCATGGCCGCGTGTTGGACCTGCCGAAATATCAATCCGCTGGATCAGGCTGCGCAGGATGTCGGTGGCTTGCGGCTTGGTGTCTTGGTCTTGCAGCAAGGTCTCAAGGTCGCTGACCTTGCGGCGGTAGAGTTCGCCCAGATTGGGGTGGATCTCGAGCTTGGGGGTTGGGTCTGCTTGATTTAAGGCGCGTTCCAGATCGCGTTTGCGGGCTTCTAGGTCTGCGAGCTTTTGGCGGACGCTGCCGGGATCACCATCGCCTTCGAGAATGAAGGTGATTGCGCGCTCAATGCTGCGGTTGATCTTGTCGAGGTCTTTGCGCAGGGCATCTGTGGTTTGATGGCGGGTGCGGCGCAAACGGTCGACTTCGGCGCGGAAGGTGGCAGCAAATTCTGCGATCATGTCCTCGCGCCCAAAGAGGATTTGCTTCAGCCCGTTTAGGATGCGCGTTTCCAGTTCTGCCGCACTAATGCTGGTGGGGCTGGTGCAGGTGCCGCGCTCCCGCTTGGCCGAGCAGGAGTAGCGTTCTCGGTTCACGATGGTCATGGCCCCGCCACAGCAGGCACAGCGCACAAGGCCGGAGAGCAGGCGCTTCTTGGTCTGGCGCTTGTTGCCGGCTTGTGAGCTGAAACGACCCCGCAGAGCTTGGGTCGTGGCCCAAGTCTCGGCATCGATGATGCGCAAATCATCCACGTCTTTGGTCACCCAAAGGCTTTCCGGGTTCAGCCGTGATACCCGTTTGCCAGTATCTGGGTCTTTGACGAAGCGTTGGCGGTTATAGGTGATGCGGCCAAGGTAGAGTTCATTGTTCAAGATGCCGTTGCGGCGCTGACGGCTGCCATTGATGGTGGAGGCATTCCAGAAGCCGCCGCGCGGGCTTGGGATGCCCTCGCGGTTTAAGGCCGCAGCGATGGCGCGCGGCGCCATACCTTCGGCGTAATCTGCAAAGATGCGTTTGATGATGGCGGCCTGTTCGGGGTCGACGCTGCGTTCGCCGCGGATCAGCGATCCATCTTCACCGATCCTGCGGATCATGGTGTAGCCATAGCTGTTGCCACCGGGGATCTTACCTGCCTCGACCCGCCCACGCTGGCCGCGTTTGGTCTTTTGGGCGAGATCTTTGAGGAACAGCGCGTTCATCGTACCCTTCAGGCCCACGTGCAACTCGTTGATCAGCCCCTCGCTCAGCGTGAACAGCCCCACATCGGCATGTGTCAGCCTTTTGAAAATACCTGCCACATCTTCTTGATCACGGCTGATGCGGTCCAGTGCTTCGGCGAGGACCACATCGATCTGGCCTTGGCGCGCTGCATCCATCAGGGCCATCATGCCGGGGCGATTGCGCAGCGTGCTGGCCGAGATGGCATAGTCGCTGAAGACCTCCACAACCTCATAGCCCAGTTGGTCTGAACGTTCACGGCACAGGCGCACCTGATCATCGATCGAGGCTGCGGACTGCAGGTCGGAAGAGTACCTTGCATAGATTGCTGCGCGCATCAGCGTGTCTCCTTGGTGGACAATGTCTGATTCTCAGTAAGCCGTTCTAGCATGGCGGCTTGGAATTTGGCCCCCGCTTGCAAGCTTTGGGCTTGGATATAGTGCTTCTGCGTCGTCTGGGGCGTTGCATGGCCTAAGAGCAGATGCGCATCGGCGATGTTGAGCGGCGCTTCGATGGCGATCGTTGTCGCTGCCACATCGCGGAACCAATGCGGCGGGATGCGGCGGTTCAGGCGGGCTGCGGTGATGTTCGCGATACGGCGGGAATGGGCGCCGGATTCCCATGCTGTGCCTGTCTCGCTGACCCACAAAGCGTCTGTTCCGGAAGGGGTGCAACCGGCTTCCCCCGCGAGCAGGATCGGGCGGAAGCGCTCTAGGTAAGTAGCAAGATCCCCCAAAAGCGCCTTGGGAAAGCGTGCCTCGTGGGGGCGGTTGTTTTTGGTGTCTTCCCGCGGCAGGACCAAGTGCCATTTGCCAGCACTTTGCACCAGTTCATGACCGACCCGCAAGCTGGCGAAGTTCTTCAGGCGGAAGGGGCGGTAGACCAACAAGCTGATGGCCAGCCCGTCGCGAAACGCCACAGCGCGGCGGCGGTCGGACCAGCTGTTACTAGTCAGTGCCTCTGTCATCATATCGCGCCCCAGATCGCGCAGAACGTCTGCCATGACGAGGCGCTCCCGCTTGTTGCGGCTGGGGTTGGCGCTGGCGCGCAGGTTGGCGTGCAGGCGCGTCAGGGGCGAAGAGGGTTTGAGCTTCGGGCTCAGGATCGACATTGCTCGGGTCACATCTTCGACCAGTGAGAGTTGCGACATGGGCGCTAGGGAGGCTGCCAAAGTGGCATGCCATCCGCGGAGATGCGCTTCAGTCAGGCGATCCGCTGGGGGCAGGGCCAGTTGCTCAGGATGGTGCAAGATCAACCAGCGCAGCCAGCGGCCGTAGCCGACTTGGGCTTTGCGCCATGAGGCGGGCGCCCAATCGGTGCCGCGGTGCGGGTTATCGAAGATATCGGCGGGGGCCTTGGCCTTAAGCCACGCGGTGCGGTCAACATCCGGCCACTGTGCCACCGGCAGTGGAATTTTGAACGTGGAGCCTATGGACGAGGCGCGTTTGGCTTTGCTGCGAACGGTCGTTGCGACTGTTGCGATCGCTGCTGCAGCGGATGCCGACGTTACCTTATTCGTCATCGTCCTGACCCCCTTCGAGCAAATCGTCCAGCATCTCATCGTAGCGTCTAATGGCATCGCTTGCCTCAAGGCCGACGTAGGCGCGCATCGTCGTTTGCAGGTCCTTGTGGCCGAGCAGCATCTGCACTGTGGCGTAATCACCAGCGTTCCGCTCCAAGAACAACTTCGCCGCCAAATGCCGTGACAGGTGGGCGTTGAAGATCAAGCCGGTCTCGCGCTTGACGAAGGTCTTCAGCTGGACGCTCAGGCTGCCTGGGGTCTTGGAACCGCCGGTGGTGTTGGGGAACAGATAGGTGCTGCCGCCGCGCACAAGGATAGGCAGGCAGCGAGTCACATAGACATCGAGGTATTTGCACAAGATGTTGGGAAGGGTGAATTCCAAGTCCTTGGTGTTCTTCACCTCAAGGGCGGGCAGCACAATATGGCGGGTTGTCGTGCCACCCTTGCCAGCCAAAACACCCCCATTGCCGCCAAGCCCCAACGGGCGCGTCTCGAGCACATGCACCCCGAGTTGCAAGCTGGCGAGGTTCTTGATGCGCAGCGGCGCGCCCAAGATCAGGATCGCAACAGCAAGGGCTGATTGCGCGCGCAGGGCTTGGGCGGGGGAAAGACGGCCTTCAGCTGGCAAGTTGTCAAACACCAAGCCCGGCAGCCCGATCAGGCGGTGTACGGCGCTTTGGTTGTCGAACTGGCGAAGGCGGCTGCGGTTTTTGTCGGTCATGCCGCCGGCCTTGGGGGTGATGCTGCGGGCAAGGGCGCGCAGGGTGTCAATATCCTCTTCGCTCGCTTTTACCCAGTGACGTGCCGCGTTGATCAACGTGCGCGCATAATTGGCCAGCTGACCGGTTTTGCGTTTGCCGTTGCGCTCATGCTGCACCCGCAGGGCGGCCTTGGCAGCCTCGGGTGCCACAAGATCACAAAGCCCTGTGATGGTCTTGGGGTCGCGCCCCGTCTCCGCGAGAGCACTTGCCAGCTGATAAATCCGCAACTTCACATCGCGCAGGGTGGTGGGCGCCATTGCCTTGCGCGGGGTATCCTCAAACGGGTCAACTTCGGCGAGATGGTGCAGGTAGGCGTCCACATCCTTCACGAAGGCTTCCGAGAAGTCTTCTTCCGCCAAAGCATAGGCGCGGCTGTTGTTGGGGACCTTGATCTCGACGTCTGGCCAGCCCGTCACCGTCGTCCGGCAGCGGCCCCATGCCAAAGCCAGATCGCGGTGCACGGCCTTGGGGCGTTCAACCAAGCTCTCCTTGCCCAGTGCCACCACAAAGCGGTCCACATCCGCTTGGCCCACATCTGCAGGCGCAATCCCCTGCGCCGTGCACCAGCTCATAAAGCGCGACAACCGCGCGCGTTCGTAGGCACCGACTACCTGACCCAACAGCGCCGCCCATTCGGGCGCCAAGGCGCCACGCCGTTTGCCGGCGATCACCTTGGCGCCGGTCAAGGACAGCGCCGTTGTCAGCCCGCTCTTCACATTGGCCCAACGTGGCGCAGACAATCCCGCCGCGTGCGCTGTCAGCCCAGCGATCTGACTGCTCAGCAAGCCGATGTCCGCAGGCAACCGATCTAGCGTCGTGCCCATCACCTTGGCAAAGGTGCGCAGAGACGAGCGCAAATCCTGTCGGCGCTGGTCTGAGAGGTTGCTGCGCAAAGCCAGCGCGTCGATCACCTCTTGCAAGGTGGCTGGTGAAACTAGTGAGGTGTTCTTCGTGGACACAGGTGGACCCCTAGTGATTGACGTGGACATAGCAGTCATAAACGTGAAAATCTAGATACAAAGTTGCAAGTGAACTTGAACAAAAACTACACTAACATAACGAAAACAGTATATTGCAAGACACACAAAACTGCCCAAAACACCCCCAAAACCCATCCTAAAACGGCCCCGCTTCCATCCCGAAATCCCCCTCAAACACCGATTCCAGACGCCACAAACGCTGCCAAATCCACCGCGCGAATGCGCACCAAGCGGCCAACACGGCAGCAAGGAAGCGCCCCACGATCAATCAAACGGCGGACCGTCTTGGTGCAGACCGAAAGTTGCTGGGCAGTTGCTTCAACCGACAAGAGCGCGGGCAGGGGGGCCGCGGGAGGTGCGGCTTTAGCGGCATTCCGCTTAGCCTTCGTCATACCCGGGCCCTTTCGCTACCGATTGCTCCGCCACCCAACGCCGGGCTTCCGATCGCGCCAAAGCCCGCACCAGTGCCACCAAAGCAGCCTGCACCTCATCCGCCCCATCAGCCGAAGCTGCGAGTTTGGAGCGGGCCTTTGCGGCAAAGGGGGGCACGTGTTGGGTCATGCGAATCAGAATACCTGACCCCCAAGACCGCGCTGGCGAAAACCCCGTGAC
>Ga0209499_1000522_pt1 | contig 28249 bp, 30 predicted proteins | sample C_130208_EF_Meta_FD_187306 | JGI IMG/M metagenome (GOLD analysis project Ga0209499, IMG submission 187306) | Freshwater microbial communities from Lake Croche, Canada to study carbon cycling - C_130208_EF_MetaG (SPAdes) (version 2) | ecosystem: Environmental > Aquatic > Freshwater > Lake... | reverse complement strand
CTTCAGGCAATATAAATTTACCTAATGGCCCTGCAGTTTTTATTTTACTTCCTACCGAAATGTTTTCCCAAATCCAAGATGTACCTATGCCATCCTCTTTTAAAACAATACATAATTCAAAAGTAGTAAAAATTTTAGACAATGAGAATCATTATAAAATAACATATGAATATATTGCGGGAGAAAATTCACTTGTCAATAAAATATATAATTTTACGAATATAATAGTGGAAAATGAATATATTTTACCGCATTCTACCGTAGCAAGAGTTAAATTTGGTCAATATTCATCAACAATTATTACACATGCCTTACCGATATCTAAATTTAAAACAAAACTTTTTGTAAAAGCGTATAGAAGTTATTGGAGTTATGATTTAAATAATTTTAAAAATATTTTATATCCGTTTTATTTTTTGATTAACTATTTTGGGGATAAAATAACAGAAAAAACAATGTATAATACATTGAAACAGGATAAAAAAATAGTAGATAATATAGATAAAACAAGTTATGAAGATATGCATGGAAAATTTAGTATTATTTATGATATGTTTTCAAACCATTATAAATTAAATTACAAGAAATATTATGAGAATGATGATAGGAGTATATAGGGCAGATTATCCAATTATTTGATTGGTCCCTTTTTGTATCTATTTACATTATAAGGCTTATAATAAATTTTATTTTTTAGGCAATAAAAATGAAATTAAACTTTTAAATTCAAGAAAGTAAATTATATTTTAACTATTATTATTATTATTATTACTAATATTATTATTATTATTATTAATGGTTTCGGAGGTTATCCATTCCATAATCTTATTATGAAAATCCATATTTTGTTTTAAAATATTAATTAATAAAGTATTTTTTTCTGTTTTATTCAAATCTTTAAAAATATATTCATTATTCTTATTAATCGTAGAGTCATCTTGAAAGTTACATTTCTTTCTATGCTTCCATAAGCCTGAAGATGTTTTATATTCAGTTCCACAATCACAAAGGAGGTTTTTTTCAGGTTTTTTAATTTCAACACTATTTACCTCCTTATTGGAAATATGTTTTGGTCTAACTATATGTCTTTCCCAGTCGCACTTTTGATAGCATTTGAAATCACAATATTGACAATAATATTTATAAAAAGGTTTTTCTTTAAGTAATTTATTATCTTCTAAAGAGACTTTACTTTCAATTTCTATTTTTGATAGCGATTTATTTTTATGTATTTTACAATTTATATGTTGTTCATATCTCTTTTTATTATGACATTGTAAATTACATATAGAACAAAAAAACAATTCCTTATTAATATAAGGGGAATGACTATTTAATGTAGCTTGTAATTGTTCATAATGTTCTTGTTCTTTAATTCTTGCCTCAGTTGAATCATTACAAATATATTTGGCTATTTCAACCATTTTCCAATTATTCCATCCACCATTATCTCTTATTGTTTTATAAATTTTAATATTATCTAATGAGTTATTACAAGCATTTTTATGTTGGTATTTTCTTAAAGAAAAATTCGTTGTATGCCCAACATAAACATCTGAAATAGATTCATCTTTACAAAAGATTTTATAAATTGAAGTTTCAGCGTAATTTATTGTTTCTTTTGACATTATATAATATTTTTTAAAATATTTTTATATTTATTTTTGAAAATAATATAAAAAAAATTTATCGACACATTTTTTTCATTAAAATCTAAATTTTAAAATCATAATGGAATCAAAGGTTTTTAATTTTTCATATTTTTTTCTATTTTTCAAAACCCTTTTGTCTTTTTTTTTTGAAAATCTATAAATAATATAAGTTATTTTTCTATAATAACATTTTTAGCTACATTGCTTATAATCTTATTTATATTTTTATCACCTTCTTCTTTTGTAATTCCATTCATAGAATTACTAACAATATTTAAATAGAGATCATTTTTCTTTGAATCAGATTTAATACAATCCGGATGATTATCTTTCCATTTACTAATTTGTTTAATATTTTGATTTGCAATGGTTTTAATTGCTTTTGTTAGTATTTGCCTATCTCCGGTTTCTTTACACCATTCATTATTATCTTTGATATACAAAATCTCTCTTTTTACATCACTACAGTGTAAAGGTCGCATATGTTGTTCTAATTTATTTAGATTTTTTAATATTATATTGGATATTCCAGTAACATAACCACATTTCCCTGTATTTTCCAAATCATCAAGGTTCATTTGAATTGAACTAACAAATTCACCAATATTCATTGCATTTTTACAAGTATCATTCAAGAAAAATTGCAGGTTAAAAGTTTTATTATCAATATTGTTAGTTGTATTATGACTATTACATGTTATATTATTGGATTGAGACGCCATCTCAATAATTTTATTTTGTAAATCGCCATTTTGTTTCAAAAGATGTAATACTAAAGCATCTTTGTCTTTTACATTAATACCTTCAATTATAATTTCTTTATTTCCAATACATTTTTTTTTATGAGCACAAAGGCTTGACAAATGTTTATAAATTTTTCCACAATGGCATGTATTTTTTTTTTCGGCGTAAAATGGCGTAAAATTGTTAGGAATTGTTAGTTTTTTGTGTTTTGCTGTGGATAAATGTCTCTCCCAATCACTATTCTTAGAGCATTTAAAATCACAAGATTCACATATAAATTTTTTTGGCGTAATTGGCGTAAAAAAATTAGTATCCATTAGTATAAAATTCACATATTTTAAAAATTTCCTAAATAATTTAAAAAAAAATATCGTCATGTTTTTTTTCTATATTTTTTTATTTTAAAACCATTTTGGTCACAACTTTGAATTTAAGGGGTTTTTTCAAAAACTTTTTTTGACTTTTTGATTTTGGACATTTTTAAAAATGTCCATTTTTAATTTTGGCCCCGACTTTTTTTTGAAAATTTCCAAATAATATATATTATTTTTAAAACTACTTAAAGAAAATGAAAGTCCCAAATAATATATATTATTTTTTAAAACTACTTAAAGAAAATGAAAAGTCCCAAATAATATATATTATTTTTAAAACTACTTAAAGAAAATGAGAATGAAGAATAAAATTTACTTTTCAATAATTACATTTTTGGCAACATTAGAAATTATTTTGTTGATATTCTTTTCCCCATCTTCTTTTGTTAGTCCATTCATAGAATTACTAACAATTTTTAAATAAAGGTCATTTTTTCTTGAATCCGATTTAATACAATCCGGATAATTATCTTTCCATTTGCTTATTTGTTTTATATTTTGATTAGCTATAGTTTTTATACCTTTTGTTAGTATTGGTTTTTCGTTTGATTCTTTTGTCCATTCATTATTATCTTTTATATACAAAACCTCCCTTTTTAAATCACTACAATGTAATGGTCTCATATGTTTTTCTAAATTATTCAAATTTTTGACTATTATACTTGAAATTCCTTCAATATAACCACATTTTCCGGTATTTTCTAAATCATCAAGATTCATTTGAATGGAACTAACAAAATCACTAAAATTCATTGCATTTTTACAAGTTTCGTTCAGGAAAAATTGAAGATTAAAAGTTTTATTATCAATATTGTTAGTTGTATTGTGACTATTACATGTAATGGTATTTGCTTGGGATGCCATCTCAATAATTTTATTTTGTAAATCTCCATTTTGTTTCAAAAGATGTAATACTAAAGCATCTTTGTCCTGAATATTTATCCCTTCGAATATATATTCATTGTCGTTTTTAGTATTTAATTTATTATGAAAGTTACATTTCTTTTTGTGTTTCCATAAGCCATTACGTGACGAGTATGAACACTTACAAAATTCACAAATATAATTGGATGTTTTTTTTATCTCCTGAGCGTCACCTTGAGTTAGCTTAATATGTTTTGGTCTTAAAACATGTCTTGTCCAATCCCCTTTTTTACTACAATTAAAATCACAAAAAACACATTCAAATTTTTGGATGTTTTTTGATGTTTTTTTATCATTAAAAATGTCCATATAAAGGTGACACAAAAAAACATCCAGTAATTTACGAAAAAATATATCATAACATTTTTTTTTCGTAAAAAATAAAATTATGAGCATTATGGTCACAAAGTGATTTACACAACTTTTTTTAAAAACTTTTTTGGGATTTTGAATTTTGGACATTTTTAAAAATGTCCATTTTCGAAAACCCCCTCGACTTTTTTTTAAGATTCTTCAAACAATATATATTATTGATTTTTGAACTTAAAGACTCTTTAAATTACTTTTTAAATAATATATATTATTAATTTTTGAACTTAAAGACTCTTTAAGTTATTTTTTAAATAGTTTATATAAATATTTCGTTTCATATTCTTTTTTATATACTTTTATTGTATTATTTTTTCTTATTTTTGTAAAAATATCATTCATATCTTTTTCTAATTTATCTAACTCTTTTAAATCTTCATTACTTGTTAGTTCTCCACTACACCAATTTTCTATTTCTTTATATTCTTCTATTTTTCTTTTTATACTTTCATTTAATTCATAAAACGAACCTGATTTACCACATAAATCTTCATTATTTCTACAATATATTGCCAAATTATTTATTTTTTTACCATATATTTCATCTGAAAATTTTTTGCATAAACCTAAGTCTACTTTTGAATTGAACATATTTTCCATATAATATTTACAACTGTTACAAGATGGATTAAAACCATAAACCATATATAGTAAAAAATATATTAACCAAATTCTATTCATTATATATTATAATATGGTATTATCTTTAAACATTTTATTAGTTTTATATTGTAAAAAGTTTTTCAAGTAAACACAAATTAGCCACAACTATTATTATATAAATTTTTTTTATTTTCATGTTAAGAACAATAATAAATAACAGCATTTTTTCAATTTAATTTATCTTCATATATCATGTAAAAATAATAATAAAGACTATTTTATAATATAAAATAAATGCCTTCATCCTTAGTTATTGTTGAATCACCCGCAAAATGTAAAAAAATAGAGGATTATCTTGGTCCTGGATACAAAGTTATGGCATCATTTGGTCATTTACGTAATATTTCTGGTCTAGAAGCAATTGATATTAATAATAATTTTAATACCAAATATTCTGTTATAAATGAACCACTTAAACTTAAACAAATAGAAAAAATACGTTCTGAAATAGCTAAATCAGATGATGTTATTATTGCTACAGATGATGACCGTGAAGGTGAAGCTATCGGATGGCATATTTGTGATTTATTTGGACTTTCCATTAATAACACTAAACGAATTATTTTTCATGAAATTACTGAATCCGCTATTCAATCAGCTATTTCACATCCTAAACGTATAAATTTAAATTTGGTGCAAGCACAACAAGCAAGACAAATTCTGGATTTGTTTGTTGGTTTTACTATTTCCCCTATATTGTGGAATTGTGTTTCAAAAACATATGATTCTGGTTTATCTGCTGGGAGATGTCAAACACCAGCATTACGTCTTGTTTATGAAAATTATTTAGATATAAAAGAATGCCCGGGTAAATTAGTTTATAATACATCAGGTTATTTTACAAGTCTAAATCTTCTTTTTGAACTTAATAAACAATTTGATAATGAAATTATTGTAAGAGATTTTCTTGAACAATGTAAATCTTGGGATTTTATATATTCATTAACAACTGCTAAAAAAACAATTAAAAAATCACCAGAACCTTTAACAACATCTACATTACAACAATATGCATCTAATGAATTACATATGTCTCCAAAAGAAACTATGAAATATGCACAACAATTGTATGAAAGTGGATATATTACATATATGAGAACCGATTCCAAAAAATATAGTGTAGAGTTTATAGAAAATGTTAAAAATCACATTAAATCTATTTATGGAGAACAATATATAAGTCCAACAATTGATAATTATATTTCAAGTGCACTAGAAACAAAACCTGATGAACAAAGGAAAATAAAAAAGACAGTAGCTGAAAAAAAAGGAATTCCACCTCCACAAGAATCTCATGAAGCAATAAGACCTGTTAATATTAATTTACTTTCCAAAGCATTACAAGAAAAAAATTCCTCAAGCGATTCATCCAATTTACAAACAAAAGCTATAAGATTATATGAACTTATTTGGAAAAGAACCCTAGAATCTTGTATGCCCTCTGCACAATATAATTCAATTACTGCAAAAATATCTGCACCAATAGAATCTGAATTTATATATAAATCTGAACAACCAATTTTTTTAGGTTGGCAAATTATTAATAAAATGTTAAAAAAAGATTTCCAGAATTCTTCGTTTAACAGAGGGTCTGATAGTCATGATTCATCACAAGATGAGTCAGACACAAAACATTATCAATTTCTTCAAACTTTAAAGCAAAATACAAGTCTGAAACCTAAAAAAATAGATTCTAAATTTACCTTGAAAGAACTTAAATCACATTATACAGAAGCAAGATTAGTTCAATTATTGGAAGAAAAAGGAATAGGAAGACCATCTACATTTGCCTCAATTGTTGATAAAATACAAGAAAGAAAATATGTAGAAAAACAAAATATAACTGGAAAAGAGATTGAGTCACATGATTTTATATTAAAAGACAATACGATTTTACAAGTTGTTAGTAAGAGAGAATTTGGAAATGAAAAAAATAAACTGGTAATTCAACCATTAGGAATTATAGTAATAGAGTTTCTTCTTGACAAGTTTGAAATGTTCTTTAATTACGAATATACAAAAGAAATGGAAGATAATTTAGATAAAATAGCTAATGGTAAATTAATTTGGTATAACATTTGTAATGATTGCTTTACAGGTCTAACTGGTGTTACAAATAAATTGAAAGATTTAAAAAAATTTAATATAGAAATAGACAAAAATCATACTTTAATTATAGGAAAACATGGTCCGGTAGTAAAATGTATAGATTCAAAAGATAATAAAAAAGTAAGTTTTCTTCAAGTTAAAAAAAATTTGGATCTTGAAAGTTTACAAAAATATGATTCAAAATTAGTTTTAGAGGATATTATAGATGAAACAGAAATAGATAAAGAAGCTATAGGAAAATATAAGGGTAAAGATCTATTTATTAAAAAAGGTAAATATGGTATTTATGCTCAATGGGGGCAAGAAACAAAATCATTAAAAGAAGAGTTTAGTGAATTAAAAGTAGAAGAAATTCAATATATAGATATCATAAGATTTCTAGATAAAGATACGGTTTTAGATCCAAAAAAACCAGTTGGATTGGTGCGTGAGTTAAATAATAATTTAAGTATAAGAACGGGAAAATATGGTGATTATATTTTTTATAAAAAATCCCATATGAAAAAACCCGAATTTTATAAATTAAATGGTTTTGATAGTAATTATAAAAAGTGTGAAAAAATATTGGTAATAAATTGGGTAAAGCAGAAATATAATATTGAGTAATCAAATATATTTACTACTAAAAGATTGAAGTTGTGCTAAATCATATGCGTTAGTTATGCTATATGATTTTTCTTGTTGTGGTTTTACAAGATTTAATTCAAGCATAAAAGAATATTCAAAATTTCCAAATTCAACTAGAATTCCATTATGGTATCTAATTTTAACTTTAATTTTACTTATTCTTTCAGCAGGTGGATTCCAATACTTATAGGGACCTGGGGAATCATCAAACCATTGTGATATAGGTGTTGTTGGTACTGCAATTTTTGCAAAACTTGAATTTACAATAGAATTATTTTGATTATTGGAGACAGTATAAAAATTTAAATTAAACGGAGATGTTTCATCAATACAATTCCATCCCTCTATTTCCATATAAATATAAGCTGGACCCATAAAATTAATCTTTAGGGGAGCTTGTAAAAAATAAACTTCAGCACCTGGTAGTGTTGGTAATAACCAATACCCATTATCTCCACTTCCAGGAACAGCGTCTCCATAATAAAAACGTGGAACAAAGCTATTTTGTTTTTTTATGTAATTTATATTTTTATCGCCAGGAAAAATTTCTATATATTCTAAAACAGTAAAAGATTTTGAATTACAGCGTGTAAAACCTAAGTAATAGGGTAATCCCCAATTTGTAAATTCAGGTAATTGATTTCTCCTAATACAATTATTATTAACAATAGTTCTTGTAAATAAAAGCTGTGATTCATTTGTTAAAGTAAATTGATCAGCATTATTTCCAAACCATAATTTTTGTGTAACAGAATTATAAACAATTCTAAATCTGTCATAACCAGAAGAAGATTGAAATAAATCTTTGGCTGCTGTATAATCATTTCCTCCCCATTTAGATGGGTCATCCAAGAACAAATTAATAACTCTATTAACAGCACTATTGAATTGGTTTGTTAATTCCACAGCCATTTGGTCAGGGTTATAAAATCCTTCTTCAATATAAACTAAAATTTCGGTATCTCCATAATAATTTAGAGCTGCAAAAATTCCATCTGCTAAAACATTACTATAAGAATTTTCTCCAGGATTATATAATTTATCAAATTTAAAAGTCATTGTAATATTAAAAAATGATGCAGCAAAAACATTATAATTAGCAGGAAAAGACCATGAAAATAATCTTGCTGAAGCAATATTTAAATATTCTTGAGGAAGGAATATTTCAAATTCTGATGAATTAGGATATCTAGTAGAATCTCTATCTTCTGAACTAATTGAAACATACTTTTTTTCTAAAAAGTATTGATTAGAATTTTTAATCAATGGATGGTTATTAAAAACAGTATTACTCATATATAATTATAAGTTAAATTTTTTATATAAATATTAGATAAATATATATATATATAAATGATTAATGCAAATTATGGTGGAAGACAAGCAAATATACCAGCATATATTAAAAACTTTAACTATGGAAATCCTGTAATTTTATGGAAACTTATGGATTATGAAACGTTATCTGGCACAACTGAATTAGTTATAACACCAACTTCAGATAACTTTAAAAATTTATATATTCCAGGAGATTTATTTGTGGATGGGAATATAATAAATCCATCCGATGCTTTTTTAAAAAAAAATATAAAATTAATAAATGATGAAACATCAGAAAAAATTATGAACTTAAAACCAAGTTCTTTTGAATTTAAAGATGATTTAAAAAATAGTATGCATTATGGTTTTATAGCGGGTGATTTTGAAAGTGAATTTCCTGAATTAGTGCAAACTAAACCAGACCAAAAATATTCAAAAATTAAATCAATCAATTATTTAGAAATAATTCCTTTGTTAGTTCATAAAATACAAAAAATGCAAATAGAAATAGATGATTTAAAAGGTAAAATAGATATAAAAAAATAAAATTTAAAAAAAATAAAATATGAAAAAAGTATAATAGGTGAACATCATATAATCAGTAAATAAATAATATAACAATATATTAATTATAATGAATTTAAATATTCAAGAATATAAAAAATGCATGAATATTCTTCTGGCAATAATAACTGCTTCAAGTATAATAATAATAATAACAGCAAATATGTATGATAAAAATGCATTATCTGCATTAATAGGAGGATATTCAGGTTTATTACTTGGTATGCTTTTTATAATAATAGTAACATTATTGGCAAATCAATCAACTTATTTTGATATGATTCCGATTTTAATGATTATAATTATAGTTGCGTTATTAATAAATTATATAGGTTTATATTTTGATAGAATAGCATCAGGAGAAGTATCAAGTTATTATTCAAACTTTTCCTTATTATCAACATTATTTTTATTTACGCAAATAATAATTATTTTTAGTGCTATTTATTCAAAAAGTGAAAATAAAGATCAGCAATTATTTAGTAATAAAACTTTTTCCTTATTAGGTTTATTTAGTATAATTAATTTAATAATAGTAATAACAATAGGAATTGTTTTACATTTTTACTCAACACAGGGATAAATGTTAGAGGATAAGAAATTTATAAGTTAACCCATATTCAGTTTCAGTTTCCCATATTCCAGCAATTTTAAGTAAAAATGTATTTCCAATTTTATCGGACGTCCCAGAGAAGACCTTAATATTCCCATTTTTGAGTTGTTCATAAATTTTTAATTGAGGAATTTTCCCAAAAATATTAATTTTTTTGATTAAACCTTCTTCAATAGTTCGTATTTTTTCAATGAGTTCTCGGTATAGGTTAATATCAAAAGAGCATTTATATTTATTATAATATTTATCTATAGTGGTATAATTTAGATTAATATTAATATATATTCCATTTAAAATAAATAGTGGTGTAGAATATAAAATTCTAATAAAATAACCATTATTCATAATATTATTTTTAATTGGGTCTAAAAAATAAACATTATCTTCATTATATTGATCAATATTTTTTACGATATTCATTATCTAATTAAGTTTATCATTTTGTTTTTAATATGTTAATTATTTTTATAAATTTTTAAAATAAAGAATAAACATTATTGAATATATACAATGAAATTTCTGGAATCGCATTTTGAAGAATATACAAATGAGGTATGTAAATCAAATTTACATCCAAAGTTAGAAAAATGTTATAATCGATTTCCTGACACAATAGATAAATTAGGAAATTTAATTTTTTATGGACCGAGTGGTGTAGGTAAATATAGTCAAATGTTGTATTTAATAAAAAAATATAGTCCATCTGAATTAAAATATGAAAAAAAAATAAGTTTGACTTATGATAAAAAACAATATTTTTTTAAAATAAGTGATGTGCATTATGAAATAGATATGTCTTTATTAGGTTGTAATTCAAAATTATTATGGCATGAAATATATCAACAGATAGTAGATATATTATCGGCAAAGAATAATAAAATAGGAATAATAGTTTGTAAGGATTTTCATAATATACACAGTGAATTATTAGAAAACTTTTATAGTTATATACAAGAAAATAATTCATTATCAATAAGTATAAAATATATTTTACTAACAGAAGAAGTAAGTTTTATGCCAGATTCAATATTAAATTGTTGTGAAATAATAAATATCCCAAGACCAACAAAGATAGCATATACAAAATGTTTAAAACAAAAAATTCCGAGTAATTTAAAAATAGAAAATATAGTTAATATAAAATATTTACGTAGTGGAATATATGAATTAATGTATCCGCATAAAATAATTTGTGATAAAATAATTAAAGAAATGACTGAAATAAGTGAAATAAAGTTCTTAAAATTTCGTGATCTGTTGTATGATATATTTATTTATAATTTGGATATAACAGATTGTATATGGTATATACTAACAAATTTGATAAATACAAAAAAAATTAAAACAAAAAATATGTCAGAGATATTATTAAAAACGTATAATTTTTTAAAATATTATAATAATAATTATAGACCAATTTATCACTTAGAGAGTATTTTGTTCTATTTAATTAGTGTAATACATGGATTCTGATAATAAAATGAATATACAAAAGGCATTAGATGAATTAGAAATATTAGAAATAGAACTAACAAAAATAGATCAGGAATATATAAAAAAGAAATATCATAAATTAGCATTAAAATGGCATCCAGATAAAAATGATAGTGAATATGCAAAGGAAAAATTTCAAAAAATAAGCGAAGCGTATGATTATTTATCAAATGAATTAAAAATAATAAATGGAGAAGATAATTTAAATACTTTTGAACCTTTTGTTAGTTCATCTTATTCAAAAGAGTCAAAAATTTATATAGATTTATTAGGAACATTTATTTCAACATTATTAACAGAAACAAAAAAGGAAACATATACAGAACTCTTAATAAATGCTATAAAAGAAATTGTGATAAATTATAATGTTTTAACATTAACATATTTGAGAAAAATATTTGAAGATTTGGATAAGCAAAAAGCAATTGAAATATATCAATTATTGTATAAATACAAAGATATATTATATATAAAAAATGAGACATTGGATCTTGTTAGTTTGATCATAAAAGAAAAGTATAAGAATGATATTGTTTTTATAGTGAAGCCCTTATTGAAAGATTTATTGGAACATAATATTTATAAATTATATATAGAAGATGAATTATATTTGGTTCCATTATGGCATAATGAGTTATATTTTGATGTAAAAGATGGTTCAGAAATAATAGTATTGTGTCAGCCAAGGTTGCCGGATGAAATAACGATAGACGAAAATAATAATATAAATTATGAAATAACAATAAATATAGAAAGTGAATTACCAAATTTAATAAAAAATAAGAAATTTGTTAGTTTAGAAATAGGAGAAAAATGGTTTTCCATCCCATTGGATAAGTTAAATTTGAAAGAAGAACAATTATATAGATTTAGAGGTCAAGGAATAGCAAGAATATTAGAAAAAGATATATATAATGTAAGTTGTAAATCTGATATAATAGTAAAAATAAAATTGGAATAAAGGGGGTCAAAATAGGGTAAAAATGGGGACTAAATAGCGACTAAAAAGGGACTAAATATGGACTAAATATGGACTAAATATGGACTAAATAGGGACTAAATAAGGACTAAAAAGGGACTAAAAAGTGACTAAAAAGAGTTTAAAAAGGGACTAAAAAGGGACTAAAAAGGGACTAAAAAGGGACTAAAAAGTGTTTAAAAATGGACTAAATAAGGACTAAATAGTGTTTAAAAAGGGACTAAATTTGGGTTAAATTTTTTCTTTTATTCTCCCTTCTTAGTCATATTTTGTCAACCCAACGCATTAAAATTCTTTTTCTACACTTAATATTTTACATATTTATTCTTATGATACATCTTCGGTTTTACACCTTTGCACATTTAAAACGCCGACTTAACAACGAAAAAAATAATACAAAAATGCAAAAATCAAGGAATTAGTAAATAAACATAATAATTTATTATATTCTGTTCCTTACCAACATTTTACAAATTCCATAGAAAACTTCTTTAGTATGTTAAAATCAAGATTACAAAAATTAGAAGGATTGAAATATGAAGAATTAAAGAAAAATATAGAGAAAGTAGTAAGAGAAATACCAAAAGATAAATATAAAAATATTATTAGAGGAACATATAAACGACCAATAGGATTTATAAGGAAACCATCAAACAGAACAAGAAAATTAAAGAATTATTTATAATGGTTCAAATTTATGGTCACATAATTTTCCTCCACCTTCATCACTTGTAGTTTCAAGACAATCGTTGCAATATAAACCTCTAATATAAACACTACAAAATAATTCAGTTTCCCAACCATTTTTTTCACATATACAACAATATCTTCTGCTTAATTTTTCTTTTAATTGTTGTTTTTTTATTTGTTTTTCCATTTCTCGTTTTTCGTAATATTCTTCACTTTTTGAATATGGATTTTTTTCAGTATATTCCCATAACCATAGTTTTGGTTTATAAATATATAAAAATCTATTATATTTCTTTTTAGGATGTGATTTACTTTCATGATGTAATCCAATTTTATCACATAATAAATGAATATGTTTTCTTTCTTCTCCATCTAATCCTTTCAAAACAAGCGTTTCCTTATTTATTTGATTTATATGTATCCTATCAAATAATGGTTTTTTATAATTAATTTCTTCATTATTTATAAATGTTTTGAATATAGTTAAATACATATCATTTTTATCAATTTCAAATTTACTTTCCAAACTATCCCATAATAATTCATAATAAGGTGAATTATAAATTTCATCTTTATAATTTAACCAATTTTGCCTTATGTTTTCACTTGAAATATCTTTTAAGGTATTCATTATAAAATAATAATAAAATATATTTATGTTATTTTTATATAAAATTAAGTCGGCGTTTTAAATGTGCAAAGGTGTAAAAATATTCAACAGTATATATTTTGAAATCTTTGCTGTTATATTTATTTTTATATAATTTAGCTATTTACAAAAAATTGAATTGTTTTTTTATATATAAAATACCTATTATAATACAAATAGAAATGGAAACCAGTTTTGAAATTAATTCTATTGCTAATGAAAATTTGGAAGAAGAAAAATATAATATTCAAAACAAATATACTAAATATCATAACGAAACAAAAATTAAATTAAAACAATTGTTAGATAGTTCCAGATCAAATAGAATTCATACAGAAACTATTATGACCTTACCTACTTTGAAAGATGCACATATTTATTGTAAATATAATAATTTGTCAGGTCAATTTACAGGACCAGTATTAGAAAAATACATAAAAATAAAGTATAAAATGACAAAAAATAATGCATCATCTTGTAATGGAGATTTAAAATGTAATGAAATAAATGTTGAAATAAAGGCCTCAAATGGAGGAAAAGAAAATAATAAATTTAATTTTGTTCAATTAAGAATGAACCATAATTGCGAATATATATTGACAGCATATCACATTGATTATACCAATTTAGATAATTTAGGTGAATTATATATTTTCAAACTAAATAAAGAAAATATAAAACCACTAATAGTGAAATATGGTGGATATGCTCACGGAACTATTGGAGAGCTTGGCGAATTAACTATGGATGATCTAAATGATACAACTAATCCAAAAGAATATGCATTACGTCCAAAATATGGAGATAAATGTTGGATGGAATTGTTAAAATTTAGAATTGATGAAATCATAATATAATCTTACTAATTCTCCTCTTCCCATTGAATTCTGTCTTGCAGTGTTTAAACTATCTGAATAATCTAATTGATTAAATCTATTTATTAGTTCTTCTTTGTTTATATTGCTTTTAATCCAATGCCAACTTTTTGGTCTTAATTCATCTAATTTTATTTTTACAATTTCACCAATTTTACCACCATAAGCTCTCATAGCAAAATCAGCATTATTTGGTGGTGTAGGTTGTCCATATTCATCAATTGGACCAAAGGACAAGAATTCCCAATCTTCGTGTTTTGTTGGTAAATCAATAAAAGGTCTTTCAAATTCTTTTTTTTCCCATATTTGAAAACAACATTTTACCATCATTGGAGGACTAAAACAACAGGGTTTAGTTGAAACATCCTCATCATAAGTTAAATGAAACATTTTATTTAGTTTATTTTGAACACTTAGTCGTCTAAAAGTTCTTGGAATAATAAATGCAATAACATTAGACCATTTGGAAGAATGATTAAAGAATTTAATTGCTATTGAGCTTACTTTCCCAAAAGGAGGATTCCCAATAACTAATATATTATTTTTATGTGTAGGTGGATGGTAATCAAAGAAATCCATTTTTACAATATTTTCATTTTCAGGAGAAATGTCTATTCCAACTTTGTTTTCAAATTCTAACTGATTAAAGAAACTGCCATTACCAGCACTGGGTTCAACAATTAAATCAAATTTTGTTTTATCATATAATTCAAATACTTTATCAATACATTTTTTGGAATAACTTGGTATGGTATAAAATTTATCCAAACCTTCTTCACGGACTACTTTAGCATTTTTAGTTTCAATAATATATGTTTTACTACTTTTAGTATCTTCCGGTTTAAATGGTTCTATAATGGTTTGATTTTCCACAATGTCAAATATTATATTATTTTTAATTTTTGACATTTTTTCTTCAACAGATTTATCAGCAATTTCTTTGATTTTTAATTCATTTACACAGAGATTTTTCTTGTTTAGGTGAGATGTGAAATGTCCATTTTGTTTAAACTCCCTACCACACTTTTCACAAGTATATTTACTCATTGTTGTTTAAAATATATATATTATTATTTTTCTAAATCAATTTTTAATTTAACTAATTTTAACCAAAAATAGTTACAAAAAATAAAATATTTGGATTTTCCAATTTTTTTCCTTTGTAAGATTTTTCCGTATCCTTAATTAGTTCTTTGTTATTCTTTTTGGTCTTATAAACAAGATGTATATAATTATACATATACACCATCGGAGTTGGAAATATCTAAATATTGAAAAGTATTTTACACCTTTGAATAGTTTCCAAAAATTATTCCTTTCCAATGTCCAATGTCCAATGGTATAAAATATTTTCCTTCTTCACCACACATATCATTTCTTTCCCTTGATATAGAACAATAATAGTAAAATTCGGTTTCGTTAATCCCGTTAACCAAATAATTTATTTTCCCTTCTTTTTTTTGGAAAAAAGAACATTTGCCAAATTTTCCAGTATTATTATCATTTATAAAGTATTTACAATTTATACATAATTTTGGTTTCATTTGATTGAAAGAAATAATTGGTAAAATAATAGTAAAAAAAATAAAAATTATACAATTCATTAGATGTATATAATTTATTATCTTTATGTGAATATAAAATATATATTATTTTCTAATGTAAAAAAATATATTAGTAAATAATTATTTTTTATCGGCTTTTGAAATGTTAAAATCTACTTTGTATTTTTATATATTTATGCATCCGTCTTCTTACGAACAATTTTCTTCTTTGGCTTTACTTCTTCAACAGACTCTGCTACTGTCTCTTCTAACTTAACAGGAACAACTACTGGAATAGGTGCAGGTTGAGAAACTTCATATTCATCATCTGAATCAGCAACAATAGTTGTAACAACTCCATCCGGATCAACATCATCTTCAGGAGGAGGTAAAGACTTCATCATTTTAACATCAGATGCTTTAGGCTTCAAGAAACATGTTCCTTCCATAGTTTGCTTAGGTTTTTGAACAATAGCTTGTTTTAAATTCCAAGTAATAGATATCTTTCCATTAACAAACCATAAACCACCACATTGTAGTAAACAGATAACGTGAGTCTTAGGCTTTAAGAATTCAAGTGGAGTCAAATGAGTATTGGTCTTTCCATTAATATAAAGAGGTTCCCCATCTTCATCATAAATCTCTGGTTTCCAAACTCCGGACCATTGAGGAATCTTAACAGTGAGAGTAGGAGGTTTGTTTTCATCTATTTCAACTGAACCCTTAGCCTTCTTAGGATGTCTGAGCATAACATTGAATTTTTCATCAATAACTTCAGCACTCTTGATTTCCTTTCCAAACCATTCCTTAGAATAAGTCATAGCATCAGCCTTTACCTTTTGCTCTAATGCCTTCATAGAACGCAAGAAAGCCTCAGCATCAGCATTTGTATATTCATTGTTCGGAAATTGGAGTGCCATAGTCCACTTACCAGTTGGCTTACCAGTTCCTTGTTCTTGTCCTTCCTGAGCACCCCATGTGAGCATAAGAGGAGTAGAAATAGTTAGAGATTCCTTAAAATGTTTATTATATAGATTAACTACCTTTCCACCCGAACTATGTGCTTTAGGAGCGGAATAAGAGAATACATTAACATTAATATTAGTGCCGTCAACGATAGAGTCTGCCATTCTGTATGTATACTATTTATATAGGCTATATCTTTAAATCAATTTTTTTTTTAAATATAAATCAATTATAAAAGCTTTTTTGCGTTGAAACTAAGTATCATAATAAATATTATAATAAATATATTAAAATAAAATAATACAAAAACATTTCTTATATTATATTATATGATGGGTGAAATTTTAAAGTTAAAATTCTCTAAGAGCAGAAATGATTTAATAAATAATGATTATATAAATTTTTTAGATGATAAAATCTCAAAAAACTTACAACTAACAAAAAAAAAATTGGATAAATTTGATGGAGAATTGGAATCCATCCCAAATTTTCATGAATATGATGTTTTATTAAAATTTAATTATAACATAAAACAGTTAAAACAAATAGCTAAAGAATATAAATTAAAAATTGCAGGAAATAAAGAACAATTAATTTCCCGAATATACAGTTATTTATATTTATCAAATTTAGTTATTAAAGTTCAAAAAATAATAAGAGGAAGTATACAAAGAAAATACATTGATATGCATGGACCTGCTTTTAGAAACAGAACTTTATGTACAAATAATTTTGATTTTTTATCCATGGATGAACTAACAAATATACCTAATGAACAATTTTTTAGTTTTAAAGATGAAGATGGATTCTTGTATGGATTTGATATATTATCATTACATAATTTAATATACAAGTGTAAGGGTGTGGTAAAAAATCCATTTAATCAACAACCACTAACAACAAAAGTTATTGAAAATTTTAGATCCTTACTGAGATTAAGTCGTGTTTTAAAAATAAATATTTCTACAGAAATTTCTGATGTAACTAAAGAAGTAACAGATAAAAAATCTGTTGAATTAAGAGCTCTAACATTATTTCAAAATATAGATGCATTAGGAAATTATTCAAACCCACAATGGTTTTTAACATTAAATAGAAATCAATTAATAAAATGTCTAAGAGAATTAATTGATATATGGGAATATAGAGCAAATTTATCAAATGAAATGAAAAAAGCTATATGTTATCCAACCGGAAATCCATTTCAAAGATTACCAAATTACCATATTCTACAATCTTTAGAAAATTTAGATGATGTTCGTAAGATAATTTTAGATATAATGGAAAAACTTGTAAATACAGGTATAGATAAAGATAATAAATGTTTAGGTGCGTATTATGTTCTTGGTGCAATTACTTTAGTAAATAATGAAGCAGCTACAACGTTACCATGGTTATTTGAAGCAGCATACCATATGTAAGTAGGGAAATAATTTCAATTAATTTTTAAAATATTAAACTTACAAAATTTAATATTTTGAATACTTTAGACCATATACAATAAGAAATAATATATTTTATGACAAAAACCATTTAAAAAGATACTATACTAATATAATATAATAGAATGCCAAAACAAAGCAAATCTAAAACTGAAGCCAGCGAGACTACTCCTGTTGTGAATACCCCTGTGTTAAGCACAGAACATGTTGCAAGCCCAAGTGTTACTGAAAAGGCACATAAGGCCTCAAGCAAGCAAACCAAGGAAGCGAAGCCAAAGGCTCCAAAGGTTCCAAAAGTTGAGACCGAGTCCGCCCCTGCTCCCAGCCTAATGGCTGATGCCGAGCCATCAGAGACTCATGTTGTTGAAGCTGTTGAAGCTGATACAGCCGACCTTGCCGCACAATCTACTGAGTTCCTAGCCAAGCTTAACCAATTTGGCGCCCTCTTTGCATCCTTAAAGACTGAATTCCGCTCTCTTGAAAAGAAGTGGTCTCGTGAAATCAAGACTGCTCAAAAGTGTCAAGCAAAGCGCAAGCGCAAGTCGGGAAACCGTCAACCATCAGGGTTTGTTAAGCCAACAAAGATTTCTGATGAGCTTGCTAAGTTCCTTGAGAAACCAGTTGGCACTGAAATGGCACGCACTGATGTTACTCGTGAAATCAATACATACATCCGTGCCCACAAACTTCAAGATGCCAACAATGGTCGCAAGATTAATCCTGATGCAAAGCTTGCTGCTCTATTGAAGCTTAAGAAGACTGATGAACTTACTTACTTCAACCTTCAACGCTATATGTCTCCTCACTTTTCCAAGGCTGAGAAGAGTGTAACTGTTTAGATAAACAAATTATAAATAAATTATAAACAAATTATAAACAATTTAGTGTATTTGCTTATCTAAATAGCATTTTTCAATTACTTTTACTTAACCAATAAAAATCCATGAATTATAATGTTGTTGAACATAATTATTAGTTTTCTCTAAGTTATGATTAAAATCATTATAGACTTCTTTAACATGTGCAAATCTTCCTATATAACCAAAAAACATTATTAACAATAAAGCGATTATTAAACGAATATTAATTAAATTACTTAATAATTTTCCATAAAAAATATAACAAACTACATTAAAAAATAATGTGTATAAAATTGTATGAAATAATATTGATATAATTATCATTGAAAATATATCTACACTAAAAAATCTATTCCAGCTTAAATTTGGATTGGTAGTTTCTAAAAATAATCTTGCGAACATTTTATATAATATTATAATATTATATAAATAAAATGATTCTTGATAACTATTTATCCTATAATAATAAGGTTATTGTTGCAATTATTTCTGCTGGAATCTGGATTTATTTTAGAACTGCAGAATGTTATGCTTTAATTCCAAGACATTCATTTTTTGCATCAATTTTTGTTATGATATGGTTATATTTATACTCCTATGAACCACTTTTTTGTCCAATAGGTTTATTCATTCTAATATTTTATACAAAATATAATAATATAAAAAATTTCAAATTATAAATTTCTATTCATATATGATTCAAAATCTTCAATACTATCTATTCTTTCTCCTCTTATTTTTTTTTTGGTAAATCTTAATAACGCATTTACTAAATCTTCCTCGATTATATGTGTTTGATAATTTTTGATCATTTCTATTGTTATTTCATGGTCTTCATCTAATAACTGAAAATCTTTATTTAGAATATATTTGATACAGAAATCAATAGTTAATTTTTGAGTTTTTAAAATATCCATCAAACTAACAGCATAAATATTTTCTTTTAATGTTTTATAATCATATTGATTATTATATAAATCATCCTTAGTAATCACCATTGTATTTCCTATTACTAACATTTTTTTAACTTAATATACTTCAAAACAATATAAATTTTTTATTTACAAAATATAAAATCCTCCTCTTTCATAATACATTTAATTTCTTCTTGTTTAATAGGACCATTGACTACTTTAATATTATTAAATATTTCTAATTTTTCAGTATTATATTTAAGGTTAAACATATTATTAATTTTATTTAATAATTCAATATCATTAATATATTCTGTATTTTCCATTAGCCAAGCGTAGAAATCTGAATTATTTGATTCTTTAAATTTATTAAAATATTTAATAGTTAATTTTAAATTAACTTTGTCATTTTTTCCATTTACATTAATATTATAGTCAGTCCCGGATAATATACAAATTTGTTTAAATTCGTGTTGTGTCATATTAAGTTCATTATAAATACCTTTGGTATAATAAAGCACAACAGTGTGTGAAATTAGACTAAAATATCTAAGAACTCTTGGACACCCATAAACAAATAAATCCATATCTTCACTTAAACATGCCCATACTTTCTTTTTAATTACAAGTAAAGCACATAATTCATCTGCTTCCTCAGGAGCATCATAATAACTTGCTCCATATGCTCTAATAAGAGCCTTAACACTTTGAATTTTATCTTTATTCATTTGAACAATTTGTTTTTTTAATTGATGTAAAGTAGCAATAATATCTTGTTTTTCATCATAATTCTCATTAGAGTCTAATAGTTGTTTAAGCTTATTATATTCTTCTTGAGCAGATTCTTTATCTTCTTTTCTTTTTTGTAGTAATGCTTTTTTTTCAGGAGGTGGTTTTCCATCAAATATAAAGATTGGAATGATATTATAATATCTAAAGATCGACAACATAAAATAAATATTTTCAAGTAAAGCATTTTCAGCTTCATATTTGTACAAATAAATACTAATATCAACAACAATTTTTTTACCTGAAAGTTCAGATATATTGATACATCTGATTGATTCAGGGCAATTATCTCTTAAATAACGATTTAAATTGCGAATTCCCATTTTATTATATTTATATCTTTAACTATAATAAAATTAAATATATCAATTTTTTTACACCTTTTAACCGTTAGAAGGTAAATCTTAAATGTTCAAAGATAAATCAAAAAAAATAATATATAGCGTTGCTCTAAATCAAAAATTATATATATAAAAAAACAACTTAAAGACAACTTAAAGATATAATATTTAGGTAAAAAACGGTAAATAAAATAATAAATAACATATATAATATATCATCACCGAATTTACAATCCAACACCACATTGAACCTATTGTTTTATCTTTATGATAATAATAAATAATTAATAATAAAGTTAAGAATCCAAATAAAAAACCATAAAAATATCCCTGATAAAACAAAGGAAATAAAAAGAAAAAGAACCAAAAAATTAAATATATATTATCCATTTTATTGTTTTTTTCTAATAACATATTCCATTCTAAATGTCCTAATTTACTAACCGTTGAATTTATTTTTTTTGTCATAAATTTACTATATGCTAAAGGTAACATAAAAATTAAGTAAATTAATAACATAGTTTCTTGAACTAATTTATTTGTAATTAACATATTGGTTGCTATTGGCTGTAATAATAATAATATTGTTGCAAATATTGTAAATAATTTATTATAAAATTTATTATTAATATTTATCCAAATAAAAAATTCAAATAATTGCATCAATATAAATGATGTAAAAAATAAATAAACATAAATATTATTTAATTCATTAATTTTATATTTTGTATATTTATTATTATATATTATAAGAAGTAACACAAAACTACTAAACAAAAATGTATTTAAAGAAATATCTTTATTCCAACACATCTTTCTATTATATATACTAACAAAAAGTTATTGATAAATATTATTTATCCCATTTCACATATTGTCATTCGCAAATTCTTTAACAAATACAACATATACTTTTGTTTTTTACTTGACCTTTTTAATTGATGTAACAACTTTTCTGTGCATTCTATACCTTCTAACATATTTTTTACCTTATATTTTTTTTCTATAAATTTACAAAATTCATCCAAATTTTTGGTTGTCTTTTTAAAATTCAAAATTGATATATTATTTGTATTACACCAAGATAAAAAATCTTGATAATTATTTATTAATATTAAGGTTAAAACATAATATGATAAAACATTTGTATCTTCTTTATAAAGTGTCTTTCTCATATGTTCAGAAATATTATTTTTTGTATAAAGATCTTTATATGTTAAACCCATAAAATCTAAAACCTTTACCATTTGAAAAAAAGCAAATATTCTCTCAAAATTTATAAAAAACTCAGCATTTTTTAAAAAATCATCCATATCATTTTTATCTTTCAAATTAATAAAGCTACAAAACAAAGCATTCATTATTTTGGCACAAAATTCTGTATATGATTCAAATAAATTTACCTCTGAATTTACTGGTAATAATTCTAAAATTTTCTTATTACATGAAACTAAATTCATATTTGAAAAATCCAAACCAAAATTATGAAATGTTTCATGCATAAATACTTTAAACCATTCTTCTTTTCTAAAAACAACTATCTCTGATTCAATTGGACATGTTCTGGTAAAAGCAGTATTTACATTATTTTCATTTAATATATCTATGTTTGAACTTGGTAAATTTTTCAATAAACTTGTATGATAAACAAATATTTTTAATTGACTTGCACATTTCTTTGATGAATAGATATTCACTATATATAGCCAAACTAACATATAATTTACATAATTATTATATGTTTCTATTAAATTCTCAACATTGCCATTCTCTATTATAAATATAATACTAATATTTCTATCAAACAAATTAAAACTATATGTTAAAGAACCTATACTAAATTGCTCTATATGATTTCTAACTTCAGCAGGAAAAGCATTTGGAGAAAATGTGGATGGTTTTGGAATTTGATTTATATTAGTTATATATTCAACTTTTAATTTATAAAATAAATTACCCATTTTTGTTCTTATTTCTTCTATATATATAAAACCATTTTTGATATCATAATATAATTTTTTTAATATATTATCTGTTTTAAGTGTTTGTTTTAATGGTAGTAAGCAGTTATGTTCTACAAAAAAAGACATTAATTGATTACTTTCTTTTGTAATTTTCATATTATATTATATATAATAAAACTTTATAATATTTTATTTACTTAAACCTTTTTTCATTTCAAACGCCGATTTTATATAGTTAAAATTATTTAAAAATATATTCTCATATTGTAATAGTAGGTAACAATGAATATTGAAGAACTCTTAAATAAATTAAAACAGGTAGAAGAAGAAAAACAAAATATACTTAACGAAAACGATAAATTAAAACAACTTTTACAAAATTATATCGATAGTCGTAAGAATTATTATGAAAAAAATAAAGAAATTATAAAAGCAAAAGCAAAACAAGGATTAAAGAAATTGGCTGATGAAAATCCAGAAAAACTTAAAGAATATAGAAGAAATGCTTATCTAAAACGAAAAGAAAAACTTATGAAAATAGAAAATAACAAAGAAGAAAATATTTAGGCAATTTGAAATAATTATTTATTTAGGAATAATTAATTATTTGAAAAAACTATTTAAAATTATTTTCTTTTTATGTTCGGTCGGTTCGGGTCGGTTCGGGTCGGGTCAGCTCAGGTTCGGTTCGCACTCAAAATGAATTTGAAATTTAACACTATTTTTCATCCTAATTTCTACCCTTTTCTTCATTACCTTTTCACATTTTTACATTTCACCATTCTTTATTTTATTTCTTATAATCATAAGACTATCACAAGTTTCTGGTTCTTGACCTCTCATATGATGTAGGAGTTTAGCATTTTTTGTTTCCAAAAGAAGTTGTTTTAAGTCTTCATTTTGTGTAAATTTTGCTTCTTGAGCCTTAATCATCTCCTTATCACTTCGTTCTCCATAGAAATCTGAATCTATTATTACCGATTTTGGCCTAATTAAAATACCTTGATATTTACCACTTTTACCCCCTGCTCCTTTTGCCATTTCTGCATTTTGCGATAATTCTGTTCCAGAATCTAAACTAAATGATAAATAAAATTCAGGATTATTTTTTTTAAATTTAGCAGCTTGATAGTAATGTTCTACGGAGGCCCAACGATGATTATCTAAAGAGAAAGGCTGAATCCATAAATTGGATAATTTTTTTCTCCATTTTGGAATTTTTGATAGATTAACAAATTCTGGTATTGAAGATAAAGGTATTTTTTCACCAGAACCTTTTCCAGGTATTGGCTCATCCACAGAATTTTTATAAAATTTAAATACAATATTATCATCATATAAATTCATTATTTTTGCCTCTCCTAAATCATCAAATGTAGATTTTTTATTTATATTTAATCCTAAATCTATCTTAAACTTACGAAATTCATCTATATATGAAAATACCCCAGAATCTCTTTCCATACATTTATCTATAATCATATATTTTATATCATATGGTAATTCTTTAAATTTAAAAATTTTCTTACCTTTATAACCAATTAATTTATAATGATCCCCTGTATGGTCTACTATTATATAAAATTCTGGTTTAAATTCATCTTTACTTATTATTAACGGGTCTACATCGGTTCCACATTGTAATACACCATCTAAATCACCAGCAAAATATCTATTACTTGATAAAATTATAAATTTAACATTTAACAATTTTTCCATTATATTTATTGTTCTTGCATCTGCCCAAAAATCACATGTACGAATATATTTTTTTAAATCCTCAAGTGATTTTATATTTTTCATAAATAATACATCAGCTATATTTTCCTTAGCAAATTCATTTTCGCTTTTTAATCTATCAAATTGTTTTTTAACTTTTAATGCAGCATCTCTTATAATTAATTGTTGCTCTCTGTCTAATGTTGTAGACAGTTTTGATTTTAATTCATCATATTCTTTCTTTATAATTATTGATTGAGCTCTGGTTTCATTAATTTCTCTTGAAAAAATATCATATCTTTCTTTATAATCATTATAAAATTCTTGTTTTATATCATCTGATACTTTACTTCTTAATTTGTTTACTGTTGTTTCTTGCCCAATAGTTTGAAAAGCATCTCTAATAGTTGCAAAAAAACAATCCCCTCCTTTTTCATTATCTGTTATTGAATAATTTTTATTTTTCATAAATTTTTGGATCCAATTATCTTCTGTGCTTTCATGATATTTTTGTCTATTATCTTTTGCAATTTGGTATGTTTCTTCTTTTAAAGAATCAGGAATATTTAATCCTATTCTTGCTGTGAAAATATCTTTTCTTATTTGTGGAATTAGAATTTCGGTTTCTTGTTTACTTTTTTTTATCTTTTTCTCTTCTTTTGGAATTTCCATTTTTAGTGATTTATCCTCTTTTTTTACCTCTATTGGCTTCTTTCTAAGTTTTTCTATCAAATCTTTTGTTACAAATGTATAAATTAATGGTTCATTTTCTAAATTTGTAAAACGTTCTACATCTAATAGAGAATCTTCATCTATATAATCAAGCATATTTATTGTAGGAATCTCATATAACCCAACTTGTAATACTTTATTATTATACTTTACCAAATAAATTGGAAAATATGTTACATTTTTATCAGCAAATGTATTTTTTGGACCCCCTATAGCAACAATTACTTCTAAATCTTTTATTTCAATTTGATATAGATTTGCCTCTTTACTTAAATCGTTTGGATCAACTCTTTTTAGTTCAGGATAGTTTATTGTATTGTCTAATTTAGATACAACCATTTGTATATAAATTAATTAGATTTAATATTTTATTATATTATAACTAAATCAATTCCAAATAATAAATTTTTTCATTTTTTTGTCATTTAATAATTCCATTATGTATGCCCACATTCTATTTCTTTTTTGAACAATATCATAATTCTCTGGTAAACTCTCAAAATAAACAATAGTTTCTATTATATCTTGTTTTTTACATTTTGATGTTTTTATATCTTTATCTAAACCATAATAACTACATATTTTTAGTAAATCTTTTACTTTATATTCTTGATTATAGAAAAATTCATCATTTCCAAAACAAGATTTATTTACAAAATATGGCATATCATCATTATTTAAAAAATTTAAATATTCATTCATATCTTTTTTAAAATCAGATTCATCTAAATAAGTAAAGTCATCTATCATATTTTGAATTTCTTCTTCATTATTTTTGTTATCATCTTTTTCCTCAAGAAAAAAAGTTATATTTTCATTACTATTATTAAAATCATTCATTTATTTATAATTAAATTGATAATTTTTAACTCGTTTTTATACAAATAATTATACTTACATTTCAACAAGATCCATATACTTGAAAATTGCTTTATTAGATAAACTTGGATAATCTTTTGCTTTTTGTTGTGCCAAATTACTCACAGTTTCTAATATTGATTTGTCTAATACAAAATAATCTTCGGGAACATCAGCATCCTCGTCTACTTCCTCAATCATCTCTTTATTAAACAAAATACCTACAATTTCTGTCAATTCATCAACTTCATTTTTCTTATCAGGTAAATTAATCATTCCCATAATCATTAGTAAAATATTCTTTAATAATTTTACTATTTCTTCTTTCTTAATAAAGCCATTAATAGCTAAATTAAGATAGAATGTTGTAATGGCTTTACGCTTTTCATTCTTCTTATTCATTTCACAAAATCCATCATAATCCTTTTCAGAATCAATATACTGAATATTATTATATTGCTCCATAATAATAGCATAATTTTCTTTAAAAATTACATTTAACCAATTAAATATTGATGCTAATTCAGCAAATAGATCTGCAAATATTTTTGAATAAAATTTGTTTGTTGAACACATATTATATAACATTGTTCCAAGCTTTTCAAAATCTTCTTGATCAGATAAAATTGAACATACTGTGGTAATTTTATCAATAATCTTTTCTCGCATATCTAAGAATGTCTTATCAGTAATTTTATTAAGATATAAACGAATTTCATTAATATCACCATCGATTCCAGTTTTTTGTTCAATCTTTGTTGTTTGAAATGTTCTAATACTTTCCCATTCTTCTGAACTTATTTCCATTCCCTTATTACCACGTTTTTTCTTATTATTTTTATTTGTATTAGATGATGACATAAAATCATTTGAAATTTCTCCTCCTGACAAGGATGAAACAGATGGAGCTGATTTGACAAATAAACTAGAACTAACACCAGAACTTCCAACTTGTGCACACAAATAATTAATCATATTAAAAGTATCTTCTGGCATTTCAAAATGGAAACCAGAATAAGAAATATCAGTGATTTGTTTAAGATTATACTTCAAAGTAGCTGCCATTCTATATATACTTTATTTATAATGTCTATTATTTATATCAATTTTTTTTTAAATATAATATTATTATAAATACACTTAAAACTAATTAGATAATATTATATACAATGTCAGTTGAATTAAATAACGATACTAATATTATTAATCAAGTTGAAAATTTAGAACAAGAAACTCCAGTTCAAATTTTTAATACATGGGATGAATTGGATTTAAGACCCGATTTATTGAGAGGTATATTTGCTTATGGTTTTGAAAGACCAAGTCCTATTCAAAGTAAATCCATTTATCCTATTTTACAAGGTTCTGATTTAATTGCTCAGGCACAATCTGGAACAGGTAAAACAGGGGCTTTTACAATAGGCGCTTTATCAAAAGTTGTTATTTCAGATAACTCAAACCAAATTCTTATTTT
>Ga0209499_1000521_pt1 | contig 28276 bp, 18 predicted proteins | sample C_130208_EF_Meta_FD_187306 | JGI IMG/M metagenome (GOLD analysis project Ga0209499, IMG submission 187306) | Freshwater microbial communities from Lake Croche, Canada to study carbon cycling - C_130208_EF_MetaG (SPAdes) (version 2) | ecosystem: Environmental > Aquatic > Freshwater > Lake... | reverse complement strand
GGGTTTACGTCGGCCCTTGCATGACTTGGAGGCCATGGAGCAAATGTTGGTTCATGCGAATGTTTACATCGGCGCTTACGAAGGGACGAAATTGGTTGGACTAGCGCGCGCGATGACAGATTTTGTCTACACGACGTATTTGGCTGATTTAGCGGTGGATGAGGCGTATCAACATCATGGAATCGGGAAGCAATTAATCAGGGAATTGAAAAATTATGTGCCCAAGGCCAAATTAATTTTATTATCAGCCCCGGCGGCCGAAGGCTATTATCCGAAAATTGGGATGCAAAAGCATCCGCATTGTTATTTCATCGATGATGTGCAGGAAATTAATTAATGACGGCAAGGCGTTTTCGGAATATTTCACCATTGGAACCGGTGAAAATAATGAAATAGTTGCCCGCTGTCCAAGTAGATACATCTATTTCTTTTAATTTAAGTCCGTCAATTTTATAGCTATAGATTAAATCTCCTCGCATATTAAAGATGTCTAAATTCCCGATCACATATTTAGGCCAAGTAATTGTTAGTTTTTGTGTCACCGGATTCGGAGAGCTTACAAAATCATAAACAGAATCGTCCTTTTTTGTGATGGGAAATGCGGTAAATGAAAGCGCACGCATGCCCATTTGATTGCGGATAAATGGACCAGCGAATGGATAGGGGCCATCGGTAACGAATTTTTTGTGGTAATTCGGTAAATAACCAATGATGTTTCCGTCGTATTGGTCCTTAAACTGGATTAATATTTTTCGTTTATCGACAACGCTTATGCTAGTAATGTATCCACCTAAACTGTTGTCGTTGTATTTATCCCAAAAGAAATGTTCAGCCAAGGCGATTTTTTGTGTTTTCCCATTCTCATCTATGATACTCGTATCTTTTGTGGCAATTAGATTTTGTCCATCTTCGAATTCCAAATACAATTTATCTCGTTCTGTTTCAGAGGCGAAATACGCTCGTTGAATATTGGGACTATAAATTTCAGCGGGCCATGTTTTTTTATGAATCACGTGGGATATAATCCGAGCGGTCTCTAATCCAGATTGGCGATAGCCTTCGTTACCATAGTGTAAACGGTCAAATTGGCGCGTTCCAACTGTCGCGAAGGATTTAATATAGGGATCATCTGAGTGCATTTTCCGCTGATCTTCTCTAGCCTGGGAGCCGTATAAATTCTTAAATTCATATACATTAAGTTGCGGCACAATTACTTGCTGTACGCTGGGGAAATACTTTTTGTATTTAAATTCGAGGCTAGCAAATTTTTGCCCCCATAAATTATTTCCATTTTCTGCAACCTCGTTCTCTCCCTGTCGATAAATAATCGCTTTAACCCTGGACAATACCCCTGATTTTAGCGCTTTATAATACATAATATTACCACCGTCGATAGGCGTTTTTATCGTTCCGTCGAGGATTAAATGCCAATCAATAATGGAGCCTCCCGCCGCAGAATTGATGATACAAATAGGTACTTTTTCGTAGCTGATGAGTTGCTTTGCAATTTCAGCTGCCCAAGGGCCAATCTTAGCAGGCCCTGTCGCTAAGGCCCAAAGTGTATCTGCAGGGTTATAAGGGCCATAATTATCTGGTTTTTGCACCGCACCGAAGGAACGTAGCCATTCTCCCTGATAAACTTGATCGTCAATCGGCCCGATCCAAGCATTGGATTGACCGGTTACTAAAAACGCATCTCCGGCGACAATGTTTTTACTGCTCGTCACCAGGGTGGAATCTTTTCCCTTGAAGCTATAAATATCTACCTGAAATTCGGCTAATTCAGCCGGAATGAAGAACTTGGTCGCGAACGGAACCATAGGGCTGATCAGTGTTTTTTGCCAGCGATACGCCGCCCCATTCCTCGTGATCCGCAAACTGATTGCACTTATATCTTTATTTGAGGTAACTCCTTCGATCGGTACCTCTGCCGCATTATTTTCCGCCCGCGGATAAAGCTGATAGGATTGTGGCAGCTTCGCAAAGACAAAATCCCCAATTTTTTGTCCAAGCGCACTATGTAATCCAGATAAAAGCAACACAAGAAAGACAATCGTTACTTGGCGCATTGGTTCAATTTCAATTTCCTACATTTTGAACCATGAAATTACAACAAAACCCAAAATAATACTTATTTTTATCGTTAATATTCACCTTCAAACTTTAACTAATGAGATCAACTTTCCTTCGATGGCTTGTCTGTTTTTTTATGGGACTATCACTTCCCATCATGGCCCAAGTCACCTATCCGCTAAACGATGTAGCAAGTCCCAAATCAGGGTATTATGCATTTATCCATGCAAACATCGTTAAAGATGCTAAAACAACGTTAAAAAATGCCGTTTTGATTATCAAACAAGGCAAGATTGAGGCCATCGGCCAAAACATCCCCCTCCCACAAGACGCCATCGTGGTAGATTGTCAAAACAAATTCATTTATCCTTCTTTCATCGATGCGTACAGCGATTATGGTTCGGCGCCTGTTCAAGCGGGAACGTTCAATTACCGCGCGCCTTCGCAAATGATTTCGAATACCAAAGGTCCTTACGCTTGGAACCAAGCACTTAAAACCGAGGTTTCCTTCGCAAAACAGTTTGTGGTTCAAGACGCCAAGGCAAAAGATCTACGGAAAATAGGTTTTGGAACGGTACTTTCCCATCAGATGGATGGGATTTCTCGTGGAACAGGATCCGTGGTTACCCTAGCGAAGGAAAAGGAAAATTTGGTTTTATTAAAGGAAAGAGCCTCGGCGCATTATTCGCTTGATAAGGGAAGTTCTACCCAAGACTATCCAAATTCTTTAATGGGAAGCGTAGCTTTATTACGCCAAAACTTTTTGGATGCCGCTTGGTATAAATCGAAACCAGCCAAAGAAGGCCTGAATTTAACTTTGCAGTCCTTTAATGAACAAGCGACTTTACCTCAGATTTTTGAGGTAACCGACAAATGGTCAGCGCTTCGTGCAGATAAAATTGGCGATGAATTCGGTGTACAATACATCATCAAAGCCAGCGGAAATGAATACCAGCGCATCGACGACATGAAAGCCACCAAGGCGTCCTTCATTTTACCCGTCAATTATCCACAGGCGATGGATTTGGAAGACCCTACTGACGCGCGTTTTGTCACGGTCGCTGAATTAAAACATTGGGAATTAGCCCCTACAAATGCAGGAGCTTTTGAAAAAGCAGGGATTCCTTTTGCCTTAACGACAAATGGACTTAAAGATGTAAGTCAATTTTTGCCAAATCTCCGCAAGGCCATCCAAATGGGATTAAGCGAGCAAAAAGCTTTAGAGGCTTTAACTTCGGTTCCGGCAGGATTAATAGGCATGTCGGATCAAGTGGGAAGTTTGGAGCCAGGAAAATTGGCCAATTTTTTAATCAGCACAGGACCGATTTTTGCAGAAAAAACACAAATCGTCGAAAACTGGATTCAGGGAAATGCCTATGGGCAGGCATCTGAGGCTTGGAATGATATGGCTGGAAAATATAGTCTGAACATCGGGAAAGATCCATTTAGCCTAAAAATCACTGGAGAGGCCGGTGCGTATAAAGCACAAATCATCGGAAAGGATACGATTGCGGTCGAGATAAGCCAAAAAGAATCCTTGGTAAATTTGGGCTATACGTCAAAAGCAGATAAGGGTAAAAAAACACGTTTGACAGGAACCTTGCAAGAAGGAAAATGGCAGGGAACAGGCCAATTAGCCAATGGCGATTGGGTTTCTTGGCAAGCCGTTCGTGAGTCCAAGGCCGTTTCGGATAGTTCAAGGAGAATGCCGGCGAAAGCGGAGGAATTAGGTGCCGTTGTATTTCCTTTCAATGGATACGGACAAAAAACCATCCCTAAGTCGGAAACCATTTTAATTAAAAATGCAACTGTTTGGACTAACGAAAAATCAGGGGTTTTACAGGGCTCAGATGTCCTGGTGAAACAAGGTAAAATTGTTCAGGTAGGTAAAGGCTTGAAAGATGCCTCAGCCCGCGTGATCGATGGTACAGGTAAGCACCTGACTGCGGGGATTATCGACGAACACTCACATGTGGGAGCGACCGGTGGTATTAATGAATGTTCACAATCCGTAACCGCTGAAGTGCGTGTGGCGGACGTGGTCGATCCAGAAGATGTGGATATGTATCGCCAATTAAGTGGCGGTGTGACGTCAAGTCATATTCTTCACGGTAGTTGCAATACGATCGGCGGTCAAACCCAATTATTGAAATTCCGTTGGGGTCAAACCGCCGAAGGTTTGAAATTTGCAAACTGGGATCCTTTCATCAAATTCGCGCTAGGCGAAAACGTGAAGCGTTCGTATAACACAACGAATGCCCGTTTTCCAGATACGCGCATGGGTGTGGAGCAGGTATTGACCGATGCGTTTACTCGGGCACAAGATTATGCGAAGCAAGGTCCTGGAAAAAGAATTGATTTGGAATTGGAGGCCTTGGTTGAAATTTTACAACATAAGCGTTTCATCACCTGCCACTCCTATGTACAAAGTGAGATAACCGCGATGCTTCGTGTGGCGGATAAATTTGGCTTTACAGTGAATACTTTTACCCACATTTTGGAAGGCTATAAAGTAGCGGATAAAATGAAGGCGCATGGGGCGAATGCTTCGACCTTCTCGGATTGGTGGAATTACAAAATGGAGGTATTAGATGCCATTCCGGCGAATGCGTATATTATGCAAAAGGTTGGGATGAATGTGGCGATTAATTCGGACGATGCGGAAATGGCGCGTCGTTTAAATCAGGAAGCCGCCAAATCTGTGAAATACACCGGGATGTCAGAGGAAGATGCGCTTAAAATGGTGACCTTGAATCCGGCGAAGATGCTTCATGTGGCGGATCGTGTGGGAAGTATCAAAGAAGGAAAGGACGCGGATTTGGTGATCTGGTCGGATCATCCTTTGAGTATTTATGCGAAATCGGAAAAAACGATTGTTGACGGTGCCGTGGTTTTTGATCGCGAATTAGATGCCAAATTACAGGCGGATCTCAAAGTAGAAAAACAACGCTTGGTTCAAAAAATGATTGCTGCCAAAAAAGGCGGCGCATCTACCCGTCCAGCTGCTCCATCTTTCAAAGCTGAAAATATGTGTGAAGAGGATCATAATCATGGAAAGAGCCTTTGGGATCGTATTTCACACCGCATGATTATCACAGAAAACTAAAAAAAGAAATAGACATGAAAAAGATATTCATCATCGCAGTTGGTTTGGTTTCTTTTGGCGTTTTCGCGCAAGAAACTATGCACCCTTCCCCAGCACAATCGAAGACGATCGTCATAACAGGCGCGACATTGCACGTGGGGAATGGGACCGTTCGTACCGGAACGGTTGTTATCGAAAAGGGCAAATTAAAAATAGAGGCGACGGCCCCCACCATTACTGCCTCCATGGAGCACATCGATGCGACGGGCAAGCACGTGTATCCGGGGATTATTGCCCCGAATACGAATTTGGGTTTGGTGGAAGTTAGTTCGACGAAATCCACAACCGACTTTGAAGAATTAGGCGAAATTCATCCGAATATCCGTTCGATCGTCGCCTATAATACAGATAGCAAGGTCATTAATACCTTACGGACGAATGGCGTTTTATTAGCTCAAATTGTTCCTCAAGGTGGCTTGATTCCTGGGACTTCCACGGTGGTTCAATTGGACGCTTGGAATTGGGAAGACGCTGCGTATGCGATGGACAATGGGGTTCATATGACGATGCCGGCGCTGATTAATCGGCCGAATAATGTGGGCTTTCGTCGGCGCGAAGTCGAGAGTGACCCCGTAAAATTAGGCTTGGAGCGAATTGCTACCGCGCGGAATTTTTTCAAAGAGGCCCAGGCGTATTTAAATGAGAAAACACACGCAGATGTAAATTTGAAATATGAGGCTTGCAAAGGTCTTTTCGATCGAAGCAAATCACTATATGTAAACTGTGATTTGGTGAAGGAGATGTTGGCTGCCATCCAATTTGCCAATGAATTCAAATTTAAATTAGTCATTGCCGGCGGTGCAGATTCTTGGATGATCGCGGATATTTTACGCGAAAATAATGTAGCTGTTATCCTTTCGGAACCACATAGTTTACCTGCCACCGACGACGATGCCGTGGATCAACCCTATAAAACAGGCGCGATGTTACAAAAAGCGGGCGTTCTATTTAGCATTTGCCAAGATGCGAGCGATGGCTATACCCAACAGCGCAATTTGCCTTTCCAAGCCGGAACCATGGCAGCCTATGGCCTAACGCAAGATCAAGCTTTACAAGCAATCACGTTAAATGCGGCCAAAATTTTAGGAATTGATGCTCGGACGGGAAGTCTTGAAACAGGGAAAGATGCGAATATTTTGATTAGTTCCGGAGATTTATTGGACATGAAATCGAGCCAAGTGACCCATGCCTTTATCCAAGGTCGGGCGATCGATTTAGCGAATAAGCACACGCAATTATTCGATCGATATAAGTATAAATATTCGATTAAATAAATCAACATAACTATATGAAAAAGAGGGCCTTAGGTCCTCTTTTTTTGTTTTAGGGATAGGGCATTTTAGGCCAAATTGTCATAAAAAGCCGATTTTATGTCGCCAAAAGAGAATGAATATCAGTTTAATTATTTTCCTACAACATTTACGTCGGATTGTTTGCCAATTCATCAACAAATCCAAATATTTCAGGCATCCAACAACCACTATTATCCCTAAAGCCCATGAAAACAAAGTTAAATTTTTCAGTACTCTTAATTAAATCGCGGCAATCGAAACAATTAACGCAGCGAGAAGTGGCTACCGCCGTGGGCGTTAGCCAAAGTGCTTACAATTATTGGGAATCTGGTAAACATTATCCCAACGTGCAAAAACTCGTTCACCTCACCCGGGTTTTAAATATCCCCATCGAGGAAATGATTAGCACCTAAATTGAAAACCTTGGAATTTATACTTCCAAGGTTTTTTTATTCGTTCTTGAATATGTTTACCTTTGATTTATGAAGGCCAATCCCACACTTTATGGTTTCAGTTTTTTGATTTTATCTTGTATGCTTTGGGCTTGCGGTAACGACGAAATCGTGCAACAAAAAAACAATTACTATCCCTGGGAATCCTTTTTATCCAAAGAGATCGCTTATATAAGGATTGGCCAGCATCGACTTCAAAAATCTGTTATTTTGGATGGGGAAAAAGAAGACAAGGTCTTAACGAATGTCGACTGGAAAAAAGAATGGGCGCTTTTTTTGGAGGCGGATTTGAATAAACCAGCGTATCAATCGGCCTATGATCATTTTACGGAACCGGGTATGATTTGGTACTCTTTGAAACCCGGCGAAAACTTATCGGTCAAAAAATTCGTGCTACATATTGACGCCGAAGAGCGGCCCTTGAAAGTGGAAATCGAAGTATCACAAAAAAATCTGCTTTTTGAGACGCATAAAAAACTTTTTATGAATTTTGCGGAGGGGCATGTGGAAACCTATTACATCGAAGGGAGCCAACAAATGACTTGGACAAACCCCACCGAATATAAATTAATGGGCGTTTTACTCCCCAAATAAGCCGCTGGATAAATAGCGATCTCCGCGGTCACAAAGGATGCACACGATAAGCCCTTCGTCTAATTCATCGGCCAACCGCAAACTAGCCGCCACGCCTCCGCCACTACTCATCCCGGCAAAAATCCCTTCGACCTTGGCTAATTTTCGAGTCATTTCGGTGGCTTCGGCTTCAGAAATATCCATAATGCGATCGACCCGTTCAGGTTGGTAGATTTTGGGGCGGTACTCGATGGGCCAGCGCCGTATTCCTGGAATTTTAGACCCTTCGGTAGGTTGACAACCCACGATTTGAATCGCCGGATTTTGCTCTTTTAAATACATGGATGTCCCCATGATCGTGCCGGTAGTTCCCATGGAACTTACAAAATGCGTGATCCCTCCCAGGGTGTCACGGTAAATTTCGGGCCCAGTGCTTTTATAATGGGCGAGGTAATTATCAGGATTTTCGAATTGATTTAATAGGAAATATTCCCCAAGACTCGCCTTTTCTACCACATAATCGCGCGCAGATTCGATCGTTTCTGTTAAGGTTACTTTGGCGCCAAAAGCTTCCATGGTCAACACCCTTTCTCGGGTCGAATTCGCCGGCATCGCTAATTCGATTTCAATTCCATATAAGCGCGCAATCATAGCGAGGGCGATTCCTGTATTTCCCGAAGTAGCCTCGATGAGTTTCGTCCCCGCATGAATATCTCCTCGTTCGATCGCACCTTGAATCATGTTTTTGGCTGCGCGGTCTTTGACAGAACCTCCAGGATTATTACCTTCTAATTTGCCATAAATCTTCACCTTCGGATTCGCATGTAAGTGCGAAATCTCCACGAGTGGCGTATTCCCGATCAAATCTAAAAGTACATGCATGTTATTCTTGAATCAGTTTAGAACTTGCTTGGTGGTAGATCTTAGTATTAGGCGCGACGCTATGGGTTAACCACACGTTTCCTCCGATGATCGAGTTCTCGCCTACCACCGTTTCCCCACCCAAAATCGTGGCGCCGGAATAAATCACGACGTGATTCTCGATGGTCGGGTGCCGCTTCGTCGAAGCCATTTTTTTATCCACCGAAAGCGCCCCTAAGGTCACTCCTTGGTAGATTTTCACATGCTCCCCAATCACGCAGGTCTCCCCAATCACGATCCCTGTTCCGTGGTCCATAAAGAAATAATTCCCTATTTGGGCCCCCGGGTGGATATCGATTCCCGTTTTCGAATGCGCATATTCCGTTAAAATACGGGGTATTAAGGGTACCTGTAATTCATGTAATCCATGAGCAAGTCGATAAAAAGCCAAGGCATAAAAGCCTGGATAAGTCCGAATAACCTCATAATCTGTGGTCGCCGCCGGATCCCCGTTCACCATCGCCTCCACATCGGTCAGTAAAACGGCATAAATGCTCGGAATTTTTTTCATGAACGCGGCCGAAAGCGCTTGAGGACTTTCCATTACATCTGCTTTCATGGAATGCAGCATACTCTCTAGGCCATTTTCCACACTTTCCCAAACCGCCTTTAACTCCTCCTTGGATTTCATATGTACCTTAGTCTGTTCAGGGAACAGCGTCAGAACGATTTTGGTGAAAAGTTTTTTGATCTCCGAAGTGGCGGGGAATGGCCGACTCGTTTGGTGTTTTTTTAAGATCTCAGCCAAAAATGATTCGGGTAGCATAGGCGGTTTTTATTTCTCTATAAAATTAATAGACAAATGTTGAATTACCGCATCCGTTTGCGATTTCGTATCCAAAGTCGCCAATTCCAAGCGTCGGATGGATGTCTCAGCCCTTTGTTCCAAACCATGCAAATAGGCTTTGTCGTAATAATGCAAAGTCAGGTCAGCCACAAGGCTAAAATTATCGTTTTCTAAGGCGAGCATAGCTTCTTGATAATGTTGGCCTCCCATGCGTTTTTGGATTTTTTCCAAAGCCTGTGCGAGCATTTCCTTCGGATATTGTGCATATACCTCTACTAAATGGGGTAAACGATAGAGCGCCTCGATGTCCAAAAACAAAATGGGTGCCTGGCGTAATTGCTCATAAAACGGCGCGCTCATAAAGACTTTTCCGATGTGCCGACTTTCATCTTCCATCCAAATGGCCTTCGAATAATCCATTTTATGCAATTCATGGACTAATTTATTTTCAAAATGCTCGCTCGTAGGTTGAGGCGCCAGCCCCAAATGTCCAAAGGCCGATCCGCGGTGATGCGCTAAGCCTTCTAAGTCTATGACTTGAAAACCCCGATTCTTCATTTCCAATAAAATCTCCGTTTTGCCACTACCGGTTTTACCTCCTAGCACTTGAATCGGAATGGGATTTTCTAAGCGGGCCAATACATAATTGCGATAGGCCTTATAGCCGCCCACGAGGAGATTGACGCGTAAACCCGCCGTTTCAAATAGCCATGCCATGCTCGAGGACCGCATCCCCCCCCGCCAGCAATGTACGAGGACCGTTCCGTCCACGGCCATTTTTTTCACTTGTTTTACCCAGCTAGCGAGTTTGGGTCCTACAAATTCGAGACCTAATTCGATGGCTTGGTCTTTTCCTTGTTGTTTGTAGCAAGTTCCCACGGCCGCTCGTTCCGTATCATCAAAAATGGGTAATGAAATGGCACCAGGAATGTGTGCTCGTGCATATTCGCTTGGCGATCGAACATCCAAAATCGGGTAGGTTCGGGCCGCGTTTAAAAAACACTCGGGATCTAATTTTTCTGCCATTGTTTAGTCCAATTGCATCACATACATGTGAAATAACAAGGGGTCAAAGGTGGCCTTTAAATCCTCAATAAACGAAGGATGGCTCAAATAAAAAGATAAAAAATTCTCGTGACGCTCTTGCCAATGTCCCGCAGGAAACAAGGCCGCTTTTAAATTCAATAGTTGTTGTACGCCGATCGCCTGATTTCGTTCTTCTGCTTTTCTAATTTTTTTCTCAAGTTTGGTGAGGCCCTTTTCCCAGCGATGTTGTTCTGCCTTGGCCGAAGCCTCTAATGTCGAATCCACCGCTTTGGCTTTTTGAATCATTTCTTCAAAAACCGGGGCTAACTCTTCACGCTCTTTGGCTAAATCTAAGCTATGGGGGCTGTGTTGGGCGACGAATTTTTGGCGCATCCATAAATCATCGGCAAATAAATCCATCACGTCGATGCCTAATTTTTCGACGCGGGTTTGTTGGGCCGCGCTCAAAACCAAGCCAAAATTTCTAGGCAATAAAATCGGGAATGGAACCGCATGCGCATCAAAAACTCCTTTTAATTGCAACCAATAGACCACTTCCGCCGGCCCGCCCACATAGGCGAGATTCGGCAAGATTGTTTCTTGATACAGTGGGCGAAGGACCACATTCGGGCTAAAGTGTTCTGGATGATGTAAAACTTCTTCTCGCAGCGCAGTCTCGTTCCAGGTTTGGGATTGATTCAACACCAAGTATTCACCATCCTTCTTTTCGATCCGATCACGCGCTCCGTCGGACATATAAAACAGATTGATTTCGCGAGCATGAATTTGGGCTTTGTATCCGAGAGATTCGAGAATCGTATTTTTTTCTTCGACCAAAGCTTGGTGTGAATTTCCAAACAAATCTGCTTCCATCATAGGAATAAATTCCTGTTTTAATCGGGCATCATCTGCATCCAAACACACAAGGCCATCTTGGCCAAAAATAGCATGAATATAGAGCCGCACCGCTTGGGAAAGCGTTTTCCCTTCGGTATAGGCTTTTTCGAATAGTTCGACGGAGTCAGGTAATTGTGCCAACAAGTCCCCAAATCCCTCCAAGGAAAAGCGGCCAACGGCGCCTTTTTGGTCCGTATCCCAAGCGTATTTTTTCCCGTACCAATAGAAATGATTGATTTCATCCCAATCATGGTCTTCGGTAGCCATCCAATAAACCGGCACGAAATGACAATCTGGATAGGTTTCCTTTAGTTTTTTGGCCAAATTAATGGTGGAAACTAATTTATAAATGACATATAGCGGACCGGTAAATAAATTTAACTGATGCCCCGTGGTAACCGTAAACGTTTTTTCATCGGCTAATGTAGAAATATTGGGTAATTCGCCGATGTGCTGGTATTGATCACAAAGTACTTCGACAAGCCGATTTCTTTTTGATTGACTAAATGATTTTTTCTCCTTGATTTGCAAAGCAAAAGAAGCAAGTTTCGGATCCTGTCCATACAGGGATTTTAAGGAAGAATCTCCCGCCAAATACTGGATAAGCAGTTTTGAGAAAGAAGGAATTTCGTTAATGGGGTAACTTCGTATGTGCATAAATGATAAAACCCTGCTTTTTTCCAAAAAGTTCGGACTAATTTAAATATATTTAAAGGATTTTTTGGTTCTAATGACAGCAGATGCGATATTTATTTCTCTTATTATTAATTTTTAGTTCGTGGATTGCTCGGGCCCAACAAACCCCTCAATTCACCCAATACATGATGAATAGGTATTTGTATAATCCCGCATTTGCCGGTTTTGAGGATTATGGGGAGGTGAAGACGGGGTTTCGCCAACAATGGACCGGTCTCAATTCCTCCAACTCTAGTTTCTATTTGACTGGCCATATGGCCTTGGACAAATCCGATCGAACCTCTACCGGCTTCTTGCCTAACATTTCTAAAACGATTAAAAGACCATATGAATCCACAAAAATTCGGTCGAGTGCCATCCGTCCTGATCCTCATCAGGGCTTTGGGATTCAGATAATGGGGGATCAATTTGGGCCTTTAACGAATATTTCCATCGGAGGAACCTATGCTTATCACATTGCACTGGGTGGAGAGCAAAAGCTTTCTTTAGCGACTACGATTGGAATGCATCAACGCATTTTGAATCTGGGGGGCTTAGATGTAAAGGATCAAAATGATCCCAATATCATCAATGGAAAATTATCGGGGGCCCAACCGATGATTAACGTCGGAGGGATGTATTATACGCGCAATTTTTATTTTGGCGGGGCGGTGAACCAATTAATCATGGACAACTACAGTCTGATGCGGACGAATGTTACCCCCCAGGATACCATTCGGACGATGTGGCTAGGGGCGACCGTTCCGAACATATTGTTTTCTGCAGGCTTTCAAAAAAGTATGAATGATGATTGGGTTATCGCGCCATCCTTCATGGTGAAATATATGAAAAACGCGACCTTTAGTTATGAGGCGAATATAAAAGCGACGTATTCGAATACCCTATGGGGCGGGCTTTCTTATCGTCACAAAGAGGCGATTGCAGCCATGATTGGGGCACAAATCAGCGATCGTGTGAATGTCACTTATTCCTATGAAATGCATTCATTGGGACTTTCTCGAACGTCTTTAGGTTCACACGAATTAGTCCTAGGGATTATGCTATCTAATTTCTTGGAAAAATAGATGAGGGGGAATTCGCGAATCATATCGGTAGATGTATTTCGTGGTTTAACCGTCATGATGATGACCCTCGTGAATAATCCGGGTGACTGGGGACATATCTATGCACCGTTGGAACATGCGGCCTGGCATGGCTGGACTCCGACTGATTTAGTTTTCCCGTTTTTCTTATTCATCGTAGGCGTTTCGGTGGTCTTAGCTAATCCACAAAAAGATCGAAATGGCATGAAGATCGCCACGCGGACGATGCGAATTTTTTTATTAGGCTTGTCCTTGTCCTTCTTTTCTAAAATTCATGTGGCAGATTGGGAAGGGGCCCCTTTATTGGCCGTCCGCCTCATGTATACTGCGCTTATCTTTGCTCTTTTGGTGGGGAATTATGCTTTGAAAAAACAATTTTATGTCGCAGTAGGACTGCTCGCTTTAAGTCTTTTTTTATGTTTTAGCGGGATTGAGGCCTTTTCTACGGTCCGGATTCCAGGGGTACTTCAGCGGATCGCGTTGGTGTATGCGGGCGCTTCTTGTTTGTATTTATGGTGTTCTTCGCGGATTTTATGGGGGATTTTAGTGCTGATTTTGTTGGCCTATTGGGGCCTCATGGCCTTAGTTCCCGTGCCAGGTTTTGGACCGGCGAATGTGGAGGTGGGAACGAATTTAGCTGCTTGGTTGGATCATTATCTATTGCCCGGACATTTATGGGTTACTTCCAAAACGTGGGATCCGGAGGGCATTTTAAGTACAATGCCTGCTTTAGGAACCGGCATTTTGGGTGTTTTGGTGGGCCAAATGCTTTGGTCAGGCGGTGAAAAGGAAATTAAAAAGGTTGCTTACCTAGGGATGATTTTGTTGGCATGTGCCGCGCTCTGGAACATCGTTTTCCCGATTAATAAATCCCTCTGGACCAGTTCCTATGTCCTATTATCCGGTGGCTTTGCCATGCTTTTTTTGGCCGGGTTTTATTTTTGGATCGAGGTACAAGGGAGGGCTAAGGGATTTCAGGTTTTTCAATTATTTGGTGCAAATCCCATGCTTGTTTTTTTCTTTTCAGGGATAATCCCTCGGGCGCTGAATATGATTAAGATTGATGGGAAAGGGCTAATTTCTTGGCTGAATACCCACTGCATTCAGGTCTTTTTTACAGATCCTTTTATGGCCTCTTTGTCGGGGGCTTTGGTTTATTTATTGATTTGGCGGATCATTTTGGCCATATTAGATCGGAAAAAATTAATTTTTAAAGTTTGATGAGAAACATACTGATTTTATGTTTGTTGGGCTTCGTCCTTCAAGCCCAAACCTACCGCGCGGATGTCATTATTTATGGAGGTAATGCCTCGGCAATCATCGCGGCCGTCCAAGTCAAAAAAATGGGCAAATCTGTCATTGTTCTTTGTCCAGAAAGCCATTTGGGGGGCTTGACTTCAGGCGGATTGGGATTTACGGATACAGGGAATAAAGAAGTAATCGGGGGATTAGCACGGGATTTTTATCGTCGGATTTATGATCATTACCAACAAGATAAAAATTGGAATTGGCAAGCAAAATCTAGTTTTGGCAACAAAGGCCAAGGGACCGTCGCCATGGACGGTGCCATGCGGACCATGTGGCTTTTCGAACCCCATGCGGCTGAACAGGTTTTTGAAGATTATGTCAAAGAATATCAATTGACCATCCATCGCAACGAATGGCTCGATCGCAGCGTCAAAGGCATCCAAAAAAACAAAAATGCCATTCAATCCATTCGTACAATTTCCGGCAAAAACTATGCAGGGAAGATGTTCATCGACGCGACGTATGAAGGAGATTTAATGGCTTTAGCAGGAGTTGATTTTCATGTGGGCCGAGAAGCGAATTCTGTCTATGGCGAACAGTGGAACGGGGTCCAAGTCGGTGTTTTCCAACATGGCCATTTTTTCAAAAAACCCATCAGCCCTTATCGCATCGATGGCGATCCAAGCAGCGGTCTTTTGCCTGAAGTGGCATCCGAAACCCCAGGCCCCAACGGTTCTGGTGATCACAAAATTCAGGCCTATTGCTACCGCATGTGCCTAAGTGATCATCCTGAAAATCGGATTCCTTTCGCGAAACCGGCAAATTATGACCCGTCGAGGTACACCTTATACGCCCGTGTTTTTGAAAGTGGATGGCGGGAAACCTTTGATAAATTTGACCTAATCCCGAATCGCAAAACGGATACCAATAACCATGGGCCCTTTAGTACGGATTATATAGGCAAAAATTATGACTACCCCGCGGCTACCTATGCGCGTCGCGCGGAATTAAATCAGGCCCACAAGGACTACCAAATGGGACTCATGTATTTCCTCCAAAATGATCCACGCGTGCCTGTGGAAGTTCAAACCCGTATGAAAGAATGGGGATTAGCCAAGGACGAATTTACCGCTAATGGGGGCTGGCCGTATCAATTATACATTCGGGAAGCGCGTCGTATGAAGGGAGAATTCATCATGAAAGAGGCAGATGCTTTGGGAAAAACGCAAGTTCCGAATCCGATCGGGATGGGCTCCTATTCGCTCGATGCGCATAATGCGCAGCGATTTGTGCAAGCAAATGGCTACGTGCAAAACGAAGGGGACATCGGGGTGAAGCCAGACAAGCCTTATTCCATCGCCTATGGTTCGATTTTGCCTAAGGAATCTCAATGTGCAAATTTATTAGTTCCCGTCTGTATGTCCAGTTCGCACATTGCTTATGGCTCCATTCGGATGGAACCGGTCTTTATGATTTTGGGTCAATCAGCCGCTACGGCCGCGGTGTTGTCTATTGAAAAAAAGGTCACGCTGCAGCGATTGAACTATGACTTATTAGAAAAGAGCTTGATCGCCGACAAGCAAATCCTCACACATTAATTTCCCTGGATTACATACCAAACATGGTCATTCGGGGGAATCCGAACATCCAATTCCATTTCTTTTTGTGCGTTTATAGGGATGCTTTTGAAGGCCCCACCTTGGAACGAAACTTGTGCCGCCCGTTTAATTCCACTATAATAAAGGGGAATGGTGATGCGGCGATTCATCATTTCGTTCGTGGGGTTATATAGCATGACGAATCCCTTTTCAGACAGGGTAGGATTCACATGAAGGAAACCATCCCAGTCTCGTCCGTCAGGGCGCCGCAACTGAATCATGTCGGAATTTAAAATGTAGCGATATTTTTTATACCAATCCAGCGTACTTTTCACCATGAGGCGAGTTTCTTCGGAATCATATAGGCGAGGACCCCGGTAACAGGCCTGAACACCGGCGCCGTAATACTGTATCATGAGTTGGCGATAATCTTCTAAATGATCTTTCAGTGGCTCCAGCACCGCCTCGGGCCCACCCCCTTGGTATTTCGTGAGGGGCACAAAACCCCAGCTCATGCTTGCCGTTTTTTCGATGGTTCCGTCATGGATGTTTTGTCGGTTCAACATCCGTTGCTGTTCCCGCGACAAAGAAAAATTTACTTCCCGGTAGCCGATACCGATTTTGTGCGTTCCATCTAAAAAATACCAATCAGGCGCATTGATGTAGACCCCTCTTTCGTTCAACCAATGATACAATTCTTTCTGGATTTCCATTTGCCGCCATTGAGAATCCGCCAGATTCCGATGACCAGGATGAACCTCCGAAGCACAAACATCGCCCGGGTAAGGCCCGTCATTTTCCCAAATATCGAAGCCCGTTTTGGTATAAAAATATTTAATTTTATCCCGGTAGGCCAGTCCCCAAACGCTTCCAAAACATGGGGCATTGCCGAAAAACGCACCGCCCGGTTTTCCCGTTTTAGGATCGATGACATCATCGGCATCGCTGATGCGCCGACTACTAAACAAGGAATATCCCCCTAATAAAATATTTTTTGAATGGGCATAATCCGCCAGCGTTTTCCACTTTTGTATGTTTGCCGCCGTGGAATCTTCCATCTTTAAATGACTTCCAAAACTCAAAATCACCGCCTCATAGCCTGTAGTGACGCATTGGTCGATCGCTTGTTTGACCTCCTCATCACGCTTACTGACGAGGTGCATGAAAATGGGGTTTTGGGTGGTCCAAGGGGCAATTTTTTGGTACATTTTACGAATCATGAGGCCGCGTCTTTGTCGGTCATAGCTATCCATTAATAATTCATGCGTCCGTGGCGAATGAAAAGATTCACTCGGCTTTAGCGAAATTCCGGGCGCTTTTTCTGGATAGATTTCGAGGAGGCATGGCGTTTCATAATTGTAATTGACCTGCGAAGTATAGGCCGGTTCGGTTTTCCAATGCGTCGTTTGATCGCTGATGTCATAGCGCATCGCATTGTTAAAGGCATAATTGGTTTCCACATAAATCCCGTGCTGTTTTTTCATTTCCTCAGGTTTCCCCACTACGGCGCTTTCTTCCTCCACGAGACCTAAAATTTCATGCACGACCCGGTCGATTTGTAGGGGCTTATCCGACTTATTTTCGATGCTAAGCCATTTGATCATTAGCGGCATTCCATCCAGGATTTGATAATGTACGGTGACGCCTATATTTTTTAATTCGGGCAAAGGGGACTCGTATTCGAAATCGATTTGTTTTCCCGTGGCTTGTAGGTGATTCGTCGCCCAGGTTTTTCGGGTCCAGGCCAAAAAAGGTTTCATATCCTGGATTTGATAACGGACTAATCGAAAATCTTCTTTTCCGGCGCTGAGTTTTTCTTCCCAGCCCTTTTTGAAATAGGCACGTTCTTTTTGTCCTTCCATGCCTCCCACAGGATAGGATTTTCCGTTTAAGCTAATGTGGGCTTCCGGATGTACGGCACGCAATAATTGTTGGCCATTGCTCAGATTCTGATAATCGATGCAAGCAAGATTTTCGCCCAAGTAAAAGATTCTTCGACTTAGGCCATTCGCTAAGGTGATGTATTTGCCTTGGATCGCGATGCTGGCTTTTTGGGTGGGAGGCTGAATGAGCCAGTCGGTGGGAATTTGTCCGAAAGATTTAGCAACAAATAGACTAAATATTGAAAAATATTTTACAAATTTCATGGATTAAAACAGGTTTATGAAACGAAATATAAGACTAATTCTTTGTACTCTTTTTACTTGTACCAGCCTTTTTGCACAGGTTAAACCAGCGGCCTCCCGACCGAATATCGTTTGGATTGTTTGCGAAGACATGTCACCCCATTTAGGCTCTTATGGGGAGAAAGTTGCCAAAACCCCGGTTTTGGATCAGCTTGCCAAAGAATCCGTTCGCTATACGCAAGCCTATTCCACGGCCGGTGTCTGCGCCCCAAGTCGGTCTGCGCTCATCACGGGGAATTACCAAACCTCCATCGGGGGACACAACATGCGGACTTTGGGGTTTTCGGCTTCAGCCACCAATGATTATCCGCCAGGGCTGAAACCTTATTCCGCCCTGATTCCTGCCGGCGTGAAATGCTTTCCTGAATATTTACGTATGGCGGGTTATTATTGCACGAATAATGCCAAACAAGATTATCAATTTGAGGCACCCGTTACGGCTTGGGATGAAAGCAGTAAAAAGGGACATTGGCGAAATAGGCCTGACAAAAACCAACCCTTTTTTTCCGTATTTAATTTAGAAGTAACCCACGAATCTCAAGTGTGGGTGCGCGAAAAAGAACCATTATTCGTAAATCCAAAGTCTGTCGAAGTTCCGCCATATTATCCAGACGATAGTTTAAGCCGACACGTCATCGCTCGCTTCTTATCCAATGTCATGGAGATGGACAGGCAAGTAGGGAATCTTATTCAGCAGTTGAAAGACGACGGACTTTACGATAACACGATTTTGTTTTTTTACAGCGATCATGGCGATGGCCTGCCCTTCGTGAAACGTGAATTGTATCAACGCGGCTTGAAAGTCCCTTTATTAATCAAGGCACCATTTTTAGCGAAGGGGACAACGGATGCGCAATTGGTCAGTTTTGTGGATTTTGGCCCTAGCGTCCTTTCCGTGGCCGGCGTGCCCATTCCTAAAAACATGCAAGGACAGGCTTTTTTAGGCGCGCAAAAAGCAAAGGCCCAACGAAAATACATTTACGCGGCGAGAGATCGGATGGATTCGGAATACGATCGGGTGCGGGCGGTAAGCGATGGTCGATTTAAATATTTACGGAATTACATGCCCGAAAAGCCTTATTATCAGGATATCAAATACCGCCTACAAAATCCATTAATGCCCCATATATTAGCCCTGAAAAAGGAAGGGAAATTAAACGAAGCGCAGATGTATTGGTTCCGGACGACTAAGGTGAAGGAAGAATTATTTGATACCCAAAATGACCCTTATGAATTTGTGAACGTAGCATCAAAGCCAGCCTATGCCGCGAAATTAGCTGAACTGAGGAAAAAGCACAAGGAATGGATGAATCGCTATGGCGATTTGGGGGCGATCAACGAGGTAGATTTGCTCAAAAAATGGTGGAACGGCCAGGCGAATCCTCCGGTAACCGAAAAGGCGACGGTCGATATCTCGAATGGACTAGTTAAATTATCTTGCCCTACAGCCGGTGCGTCCATTGGGTTTAGAAGGAAAGCAAAGGGCCCATGGCAAGTCTATACTCAACCATTTTTTGTCAATCAGGGAGATTCGCTCTACGTCATGAGCCATCGAATTGGATATATGCCCACAGAAATACGATTAAAAAATTAGCTACCGGAGGACTTCTGATTGGCGGTCCTTCCCCAATCAGGCAGGTCGATATGTAGATTATCGTGTTTTTCTAGCATTTCCTTTTTTAAGAGATTTCGCATTTGTTGAATTTGCTTCAAGTGGCTTTTCTCTTGGGCTAAATTATGTTTTTCCCAAGGATCTGTTTTCAGATTGAATAGTTGGGTCGTCTGCACGCCATCCACATTATAGAGAATCAATTTGTAGCCGTCTTTGGTTTTGATGCTTCTGCTCCAATGTCCATATACGTTATAAATGTTTTCGCGGACTGATTTTGTCGGGTTACGGATGATCGAAGCGAGGCTTTTGGCTTCTACGGTTTTTGGGGCAGGGATTCCCAGGTATTCATAAATCGTCGGCGTGATATCACTCAAATAAACGAATGAATTATTTTTTACATTTTTAGGAATGCCTGACCCAACAAAAACCAAAGGCACGCGAATGCTATGTTCGTATAAATTTTGTTTTCCCAAAAGGCCATGTTGGCCCATCGCCAACCCATTGTCCCCCGCAAAAACAATCAAGGTTTTCTCCAATAATCCCTCTTTTTTCAGGGTGCTTATAATCCGTCCAATTTGCTCATCCAGCTCCGAAATCATACCATAATAGGCTGCGATATCTTCTTTAATCGCCATTTTGGTTCTTGGATGGGCCAATAAATTCTCATCACGTACATTTAAATCCCCATTGTTAAAGGGATGTTCGGGTAAGAAATTAGGGGGCAATGAGATGTTGGCCGGATCATAGGCTTTGGCAAATTTTGCGGTCGGAGTCCTAGGATCGTGGGGCGATGTAAATGCTACGTAACAAAAAAATGGCTTTTCTTTCGCCGACTTGCTAGCGAGAAAATCAATCGCCGTTTGTGCATACAATTGCGAACTATACGTATCACTTAGAAAACTTTTTTCAATCGGGTATTTGCCCGTCGAATCAAAATGATTCACCCGAGGATGTTCCTGCCCACCTTCTTTCGGGAAGTGCATGCCGCCAAAAAAGATATGGTCCGCCTTTGAAAACATCCGCGCATAGGACTCCTTATCGCTATGCCATTTGCCGGTATGAAAAGTCGTGTAGCCTTTTTGACGTAAAATTTCGGGCAGACTGATCAGGCTATCGGGGATAATTCCGCCATCATTTAGTAATCGATTTACATAGCGGCCCGTTAATAACATGGCCCGCGAAGGAATGCAAACCGCCCCTTGATGCCCACCCATGACATGGGCCTGTTGGAATGTTAAGCCATGCCGAACCAGCCAATCCATATTCGGCGTCCTAATCTCCTTATTTCCTAAGGCCTGAATGGTTCGGTAGCTTTGGTCGTCGCTGTAAAGAATTAAAATGTTTTTGGCCTGGCTATGTTGGGAACTAGCTTTTTGGGAAGCCTGCCCGACCAAGTGGCCTACGGGTAGGATGAACCAACAAACAGCCCATAGATAAGGAAAAGGAAGTTTCATACTATTTGGTTTTCTCTTCTACCCGAACGGTATCAATCTCCAAGGGCCATTTCCCCTTAAATCCATTATCGACTAGTACTCCGGTTCTGGCTTTTTTAAAGGTTGCTAAACCCGCATCGGTGACTTTACTTTGCCAAACATATAGATGTTTAAGGGATTTAATTTTCGCCAAAGAAGCCAATCCCGCATCACTTACTTGGGTGCCATACAGATTCAACGATTCCAAATAGCGGAGGCCTTCTAAAGAAGTTAGGCCTTTATCGCTGATGTTGGTGTGATCCAGCGCAAGGAAAATGAGCAGGGGCATGTTGGCCAACTGTTTCATGCTCGCATCGCTGATTTTCGTTTTGCCTAATTTAAGGCTCACGATTTGATCTTGGATATTCACCAAAGCCTCCAATTCCTTATCGCCTAATCCATGAGCATTGACGGCATTGACCTCCAAAAATGGTTGGTCTTTCGCACTTGGATTGACCAAAAGCCCCAATTTTTGAAGGTCTTTTACATCGGATTCATCGGCTTCTGAAATCGACATCTTGAACACAGGCGACAGATAGGGCCCCGAGCTTTCTCCGCTGCTATAGCGTTTTAAAATGGTTTTAATTTTCGCATCGGCGCTAGCGTCCTTTACTTTTTTCTTGAAATCCGCACCCTCTTTTAACCACCAATGCAACATACTAATTTCCTCTTCGCTAAATCCTGGTTTGCCTTTTGGGGGCATGTGATGTTCGTCACTTTCGGGCAATAAAAGCCGCTTAATGATTTCACTTTCCTCGGGAAATCCAGCTTTAATAATGACGCCATCTTCGCCACCGGCCATTAAAAACGCTGGAGAATCCATGCGTAATTTGCCTTTTTGCTTTTCGGCATTGTGGCAGGACCAGCATTTTTGTTTGAGGACCGGTTGGACCAAATCCTGATAAATCAATGCCGCCTCAATATTCGCAATTTTCCGAATGGCGGGCTCATTAGCCCCCCCTTGTTCGGCCCGAGGCTCCATGCCTACCCAGCCGCGAATCGGTTGGGGTAAATAGGCCGTTAAATAATCAGATCCATGCGTTAAATTTCCGCCAAAATGTCCCGTGAGCGTGATTAGGGCAACCGAAACAAACAAAAAGGGTTTGATCAGTCGGGCCATCGCGGCGTCTTGGGTCCAAAAGGCCGTCATGTAGGCAAGCGCTCCCGAAAGGATCGCCACCGCCACCCCGAGCCATTGGTGAAAAAACAGGGTATTTTCATCGTATTCGCCACTTTGGGACAAGGCCCAACCCATCAAGCATGAAAATACTGCACTGATGAAAGCCCAGAAAAAGACGTAGGGCACCGATTTTTTGGATGCAAAAAAGTACATAATCACGGCGATGAGCAGCATGCCGATGGGCAAGTGAACCAATACCGGGTGAAAATGCCCAAAAAACAATACCCAATCCGAAGGGCCAGCGTCCAATAAAATCATGTATACTAAATTCGTTCTAACTTAATAGGATAGGTTTTTTGAGATGCCCACTGAGGTACATACATATTATGATCTGAATCTGCATATACATCATGGGGATGGATAAACACTTTGTTTTCGTCCTCTTTGTACTGACGTTGTAAAACGCCATTTTTATAGATCGGCTCAGAACCACCCGGCGTAGAAACGACCTTCATGTTCTTATCTAAAATTTGGACATAGCCAGAACCTACCCACGATCCATCCGTGCTTCTGAAACAAGCAGCGATGATGTAGTCGCCATGTAAAACAGGACGACACACAAATGAACCTGGAAGGTGATAACGTGTGATGAATTTACCATCTAAGGTGAATCGCTTCAAGCTGTTATTTACGCGGTCTGTGATTAACAATGTCCAGTTATTTGGATCACGTGTATCCACTAAAACACCATGGCAGCAGTTGAATTTATCATCCGCATACTCATTCGTTTTTCCTCCAAAATGGCGGATATACCTTCCTTTGGAATCGTATTGGGTGATATAATTCGCTCCGTAACCATCGGCTACATAGATGTCCCCGTTCTTTGGATTGACTGCGGTTTCGGTGGGAACAAATTGGTTTGGATGATCGTAAACGCCGGTTTCCTTTGGGTATTCGATTTTAAATATTTCTTTTCCCTTTAAATCCGTTTTAATGACTTGGTGGCGGGTATTATCGCAAATCAATAAAAATTGTTCGCCGCCTTCATTTAAAATGGTCAAGCCGTGAGCACCTGGATAGGAATGTCCCCAAGTCTCTAGTAATTTACCTGATTTGTCGTAAATAATGACGTTGTTTTTGACTTCATTCGTCAATAAAATCAACCGTCCTTTCGCGTCTTCCACCATTTCATGGCAGTCGTTCACTGGGTTTTTCCCAGCGTCTAGAATACCCCAGTTGGGTACTACTTTGTATTTAAAATTTCCATGTCCTAGGACAATTTCTCCGGCTTTTGGGGCAATTTTTTTCATAGGGTTTGAGGTTAAAAGCGATCCGCCAATCAGCGCTGAACTTGTTTTCAAGAAGTCTCTGCGCGGTAAATGCTCGTTCATAGTTAATAGGTTTTGAGGATACAATGTAAGGAATTATTGGGATTATGGTTTATTAATACTTTCATCGATGTTAAATAAGGTGTTTGCCAATAGCGTTTTTGCCACTAAGCGCGCCGGATTTTTCGGTACAGTATTATCCGGACAAAGTCTCAAAAAGGCCAAGGTCTCTTTCGGATGGGAAGCATAATAGCTTTTCATTTTTTTATAAAAAGAGAGCAAAGGTGCCGTTTTTTTGGTTGGAATCGAAATGCCAAACATGTCCTGATAGGCTTTTTCGATGTAGGATTTTCCCTCAAGTTGCGGGTATTTTCGTGCAAAAAACTGAGCAGCCTCGATGAAAACCGGGTCGTTCATAATATTCAGCGCCTGCATCGGGGTATTAGTTCGGATGCGCCTCGACAAACACACATCACGAGTTCCCGCATCGAAAGAAACCATCGTGGGATAAGGGCTACTTCTACGCCAATAAGTGTAAAGTGAGCGCCTCCACTGATCTTCCCCGTCACTTTTTCTCCATTGCATGCCACTGTATGGCGCATTCCAAATGCCATCTGGCTGTTCTGGCATCACGCTCGGTCCGCCGAGTTTCGGAGACAACAAGCCCGCCCAAAGCAATACCTGATCCCGTAGTTGTTCTGGATTCAATCGAATTCTTGGGCCCCGCGTGATGTATCGATTATAAGGATCTTTTTCACGTAGCTTTTCTGAAACCACGGAGCTTTGCTGGTAACTCGCTGACATCACCATGTATTTCAACAAGTCTTTTGGCCGGTACTTGAATGTATACTGAAATTGATAGGCCAAGTGGTCCATGAGTCCTTGGTTTACTGGCGCCAAACCTTGGCTGCCTAAGTCCTCCAAAGTCTCTACAATTCCAGTCCCAAATAATTGTTCCCAAAACCGATTCACTGCTACTCTTGCCGTTAAAGGATTCTCTTTCCCCCCTATCCATTCCGCTAATTCTAATCGGTTTGAAATCGTTTTTTTGCTGAATAAAGCGGGAACCCCACGTGTCATTTCTTCCCCCTGATTTAACCATGACCCCCGCTTAAATAGTCGGGTAGGTCTAGTGAATTCCTCAGGATTTTCCAACATAACTGGCGTCGTTGTTTCAGGCGATGCGGAGATAATTTGATACGCAATTTTTTGAAAATCGGTCGGTTTTAAATTAGCCGGCACATCAGGAATCATCGTCCAAAAACCGATGGTAACCGTATTTTGATCAGGCTTTGTTTTGGCATTTTTAAACTCCCAAACTAAATCTTTTTTTCCGGCTAAGGATGGAATTTTATAGAAAGCATAAGCCCAACCTTTTGACCATGTTCCCTTGGGTTTAGCATATTTTTCCTGTAAGGTCGTGTCTAATTTTAAGCGGGCAAGAATCGGTCCCGACTTAGTTCCTTGGCGAATCGTAATATAGGTAGCTGCTGGTCCAGCGTTTTTACAAGCGATCATTAAGCTTGTTTTTCCCATTAAAGGCACGGCTTTAAATCGGACAGATCCACCATTTCTTACGGCTAAATATTTGTTATCTGCTAAAGCGCCGTTGACAAATTGATCTGCCCAATGGGGATGAATTTTAGGTTCTACAAAACGCAAGGTTTGAGTCCACTCCTTTTGTATCTGCTTAGGCTGAGTTAATAAATAGTCCCTTAAACTATCCAATTTTCCCTGGTCTTGCTGTTTAAAATGGCGATAATACGGAGAATCATCCGGGATATCCTCATCCCGTGTATTATTAAAAAAGGCCATGAATTTGTAATATTCTTCATGGCGAATGGGGTCGTAGGGGTGAGAGTGGCATTGAACGCAACCAAAACTGGTCCCTTGCAAAGTTTCCCATGTCGTGTTCACCCGATCTAGAATAGCCGCGGTTCTAAATTCTTCGTCTTCGGTGCCGCCTTCGTCGTTGTTGGTCGTATTCCGATGAAAAGCCGTGGCAACATAATCCGATTCGGTTGGGTTCTCAAGCAAGTCGCCAGCTAATTGTTCCTTAATAAACTGATCATAGGCCTTATTCTGATTAAATGCCGCAATCACATAATCTCGGTATTTCCAAATCGTCCGACCATCGTCTTTTTCATAGCCTTTCGTGTCGGAGTAGCGCGCTAAATCCATCCACATGGAAGCCCATTTTTCACCAAATTGCGGTGATTTCAACAAGCGATCCACTTGTTTTTCATAGGCCTTGTCCGACCTGTCTTTTTCAAAATCTGCAAATTCCTGTGGACTAGGGGAAAGTCCGATGAGGTCGAGGCTGAGGCGGCGAAGTAATTCTGATTTTGAGGCTTTGTCGGCGGGGGATAGGCCTTGTTTTTTTTGTGCGTCCCGAACAAAATAATCCAATTCATTTTGCTCCCAGCCTGCATGAATGCCCACAAAAGAAAGCAATTGTTTCCACCAAGAACCTGTTGGAATCGATGGTTTTTGGAGTGCTTGATAGGCCCAATGTTCCCCCCAATGTGCGCCTTCTTTGACCCAAGTGGTTAATAATTCGATGTCTTCTTTGCTTAGCGGGGGCCGTTGATAAGGCATTTTCTCCTCCGGATTCTTACTATGGAGCCGCTGAATAAAACTCGATTTCTCTGGATGAAAGGGCACGATGGCCGGATGTCCAGATTTCGTTTTGCCCAAGGCTTCTTCCTGAAAAAGCAAACTAAATCCGGCTTGTTTTTTCACGCCTCCGTGGCAGGAAATGCAATTTTTATTTAAAATAGGCTTGATTTGCGTACTATAATCCACGGTTAATTCCGTGGGCCGAGGATATAAATAATAGCCGCCAAAACTCGCGATTATTACACCCAGAAATAGCCATATCTGTTTCATGATTTATGCCAAAATGGGGTTAATGACTTTGCCAAAGACATCGGTCAGACGGAAATTCCGTCCCTGGAAAGGGAACGTGAAGGATTCGTGTTCGATGCCCAAACAATGCAAAATGGTCGCCTGAAGGTCGTAAATGGAAGTTTTCCCATTGACAGTTGCGTAACCAAGTTCATCCGTCTCGCCAAACGAAAATCCAGGTTTAATGCCTCCACCGGCTAACCACATGGTGAATGCATCGGTATGATGATCCCGACCAAAATAATCTTGTGTCTTTCCTTCTCGGTTTTCCTGCATCGGCGTGCGACCGAATTCCCCACCCCAGACGATCAGCGTTTCTTCTAAAAGGCCGCGCTGTTCTAAATCGATCAGTAATCCTGAAATCGCTCGATCGGTTTCTAAGCATTTTTGATGCAGACCCCAGTCGACCGAACCGCTTTTACTCGTTCCATGCGAATCCCAGCCCCAGTCGAATAATTGGACAAAACGAACGCCTTGTTCGACCATTTTTCGGGCCAATAAACAATTGTTCGCAAAAGCTTCCTCCCCTGGCTGTGTCCCATATAATTCATGTATATACGCGGGCTCCTTGCTGATATCCATCACCTCGGGAACCGAACTTTGCATTTTATAAGCCATTTCATATTGGCCCATGCGCGCCACGGTTTCGGGATCACCAAATTCCTTGAAGGTTTCTTGGTTTACCGCATTGATCGCATCGATGCTTGCTTTCCGAATGTCTGAATTGACGCCCGCGGGATTTTGAATAAATAAAACGGGTTCGCCGGCGGAGCGACATTGAACGCCTTGGTAAATCGAAGGCAGAAATCCGCTTCCCCAGGCCGACTTTCCAGCATCCGGATTTTTTCCGCCCGAAGCCAAGACCATGAAGCTGGGTAAATTTTCATTTTCAGAACCTAAGCCATAACTGACCCAAGAGCCCATGGACGGTCGGCCCAACCGGGCAGATCCGGTATGCATGAGTAATTGAGCCGGGGCATGGTTAAACTGATCCGTATACATCCCTTTCAAGAAGGTGATTTTATCGGCTTGCGTGGACAAATGGGGCATGTGATCGGAAATCCAATGTCCGGATTGGCCGTATTGTGCAAAATTAGCTTTAGGCCCGAGTAGGTTAGGAATGCCCCGAATGAAGGCGAATTTTTTGCCTTCAATGAGCTCTTTGGGACACTCTTTGCCATCAAATTTTGCTAGGACGGGTTTGTAATCGAAGAGTTCTAGTTGGGACGGCGCCCCCGCCATATGTAAAAAAATCACCGATTTTGCCTTCCCAAAATGGGGGGAGATTTTAAGAGAAGAGGTTTTGTTGGCGCTTTGTGTGCCGCAACTTCCCAAAAATGAGCCCATCGCTAAGGCCCCTATGCCCGTTCCTAAGCTACTTAAAAAGTGCCGACGGGTGGCCAATAAGGCCTCTTTCTCAATGGCTTCTTTAAATATTTTTTTCATGTGTTTATTTTAGAGAGGACAATAATTAATTTTAGTACTCCTTAAATTGAAATTTTCTTTAAATTTCCATTGAAAATATTCCATAGCGATTAATCCTTGATGGGTCTTCCTTTGGTTTCAGGCAAATAAATAACACCTACAATGACCGTGATGGCGGCCAAGGTTATCGGGTAAAAAATCCCCGCAAAATTCGAATGTGTCACGGCACCCAACCACGTCGCCACAAAAGGCGCACAACCTCCAAAAATGCCATTCGCGAAATGATAGGGAATAGACAGCGAGGTATACCTAATTTTGGTGGGGAATAATTCGACTAAAAAAGCGGCAATCGGCCCATAGGCCATCGCGGCAAAGGTCACTAAGAGACAGCAAATAAAGGAGAGTTCGGCTTGACCCCAGCGGGTTAATTGAACCG
>Ga0209499_1000518_pt1 | contig 28293 bp, 25 predicted proteins | sample C_130208_EF_Meta_FD_187306 | JGI IMG/M metagenome (GOLD analysis project Ga0209499, IMG submission 187306) | Freshwater microbial communities from Lake Croche, Canada to study carbon cycling - C_130208_EF_MetaG (SPAdes) (version 2) | ecosystem: Environmental > Aquatic > Freshwater > Lake... | reverse complement strand
ATCGCAGAATATTATTGATAATAATAGCACAAACATATATAAATTAAGTACACAATATACTACATTTCAAACGTTATCTGTCGGTGTTGCTCTGTTGGATTTCTATAGTAGTATAAGTCGTCCTCAAACATTTTATGAATTGGACTTTTATCTAAATAACATGCCTATTTCAACATATTATTTTCCTTCTACTTTGAGTGCGGTAGATATAAAAATAAATCAGTCCATTGCTGCGAGTTATTTGGAAAATCAATTTAATTATAATAGCACAATTTTGTCATCCATATTTGCTTCAAATACATCAAATGCCTATTATAATATCATTAAAGCCTATCGTGCCAATAATATAGCGTTAATTGATACAGTTTGTAATTCCATGTACTTGTCATCTTTTATTAGTTCATTTAATAATCCTTCTTTAATTAGCACAGCGTATGGTCAATATTCTACACAAGTGAAGAGCACATTATCGCAAATATATAAAATTGTAGTTCAATCTGAAAGACTTGGAATCCGAAATACTTCTAATGTTTATATTACTGCTGATCAATCAATGTCTAGCAGAAGTTCTATTACTGGTTCTGCTTTTCTATCATTGTCAAATGAAATGGGTCTTTTGACTTCAACAAGCTTTAATAATTTAATCTCTTATACATTTGGTTCATTTCGCTCCAATTCTGAACTAACACTTCGTATTCTTAATCAGGCAGAGATATCAAATTATCTAACAATGAATAATTATTTATCAAATATAACAGATCATACTATACAAGATGGATTTTATCGTAATTTATCAACCTTATTCAATTCAGATTTTTCAACAACAAAAGGTATTTTAACAAGCACATCGTTAAATCTTCTTAATACAGATTCAACTTTCATAAGATATCTATCTTCAATAAGTTCTTTGTCAACATTTTATTACTCAAATATTTCATCATTTCAGAGTACAATTTTTAAAATTACTGAATCTACATTTACATCATCCCTTAGCAGTGTAAGATTGTTCAATAGCACAATATTAGGTAGACAATTAGCATTTCTTGGACCAGTTACATCATCATTCTCTACATTTTTAGAAAAGTCAGTTTTTTCAACATTAAGTACTGCAATGTATGAAGAAAATATCAATTTAAGCAACTACATTATTGAGACAATTAGTAATAATTTACGAACTGATTTAACTACATTATCAAATCAAATTGATACTTATAATGCTAGTCAAGGTATAATTGTAAGTAATTACATTCAATCATCAAATACGAGAGCATCAAATTTCTTAAGCAGAATTTATTCAAACTCAATTAATTTAAGTATATCACAAATTGTACTTTCAACTTTTACAACATTAAGTTCTATCTACATAGGCGCGCCATTAACGATGTTTGAAGGTGGAACTAATTTGAGTCAGCAAACGCGTTCTCCTCTAAATATATCATACTATGGTAGAGAAAGTATACAAAATCTATTATATGTTAATCCAACAAAAAATGAAGTTGTTGTTAATAGTCTAAAGATTACCGGCAATAATTCAGTTGTGTTTTCAAATACACTTTCTACACTCGGATTGGATTTGAATCAATATCAAAATTTTAATGTTGATATCCAAACAATGAGTAACGCAAACCCTAAGATTGAATTGTATATTAATCTATCAACGTCTTGTAAGTTTACACAGCAAGGTACTATAAATATTAATATCAATCCCGCATCTGCGAATGAAATTGCAGCTGGACGATTTTTAAACTTGACCAATTTAGGACCACTGGTGCGCCTTAATATAACACGTTCATTTGGTTATTTAAAATATAAATATTTATCTATAAATGGAGTAACTTTTATCACACAAGATAATGATTTTACAAAAACAACAAGTACAGTATTGGCTGCTGGAAATGTAACAACCATAACAAATACAAACAATGCTAATTTTATTGGAATTGTTACAGATGATGTGGGTAATTTATTTGTAACAGATATAAATACAAATTCAATTCTTAAATATGATATAACGTTAAAAACATTAACTACAGTCACAGATGGACTAAATATTCCGTATAATTTAACAATTGATATAAACAATAATATGTATGTAACGAGTTTTGGAAATAGTATTATTTATAAAGTTACTCCAGCCGGTGTCAAAACAGTTGTTTGTACAGAAATACCATCTCCTGTTGGAATCATAGTTGATTCAACAGCCACTTATTTATACGTTTCATCATTAGTTACAAACAGAATTTATCAACTAAATATTACACAGGGGTTTCCAATAACTCTTACATCTCAGAATGACTTTGCTGGATCTTTGAGTGGGATTGCTGGATCTGCGGATGGAGTTGGAACAGCAGCAACTTTTAGATTAGTATTCGGGATGACAATTGATGCTAGTCAAACTATGTATGTTACAGATTATGGAAATAATTCAATTCGTAAAATTGTAATTAGTACAAGATTGGTTACAACAATTGTTGGAAGCACAACAGGTATAGCAGGAAATACTATAGGAAATGTAGATCAGAGTCCGCATACAATTACAAATGCTATTGAAGATGCTTTTGCGGGAAATAATGCTAGATTTAATAAACCAACGGGAATTGTAGCCGATAATCTGGGAAATTTATTTGTGTGCGATTCAATGAATTTTGCGATTCGGCGTATTATTCTTACAACAAACGATGTTATTACAATTTCAGGAAAAGAGGGTGGAGGATATGAAGACGGACTTATTACTGATGCGCGTTACAATCAATTATACGGTATTATAATTAATGCTGGAAAAACGAACTTATTTGCGTGCGATTTGAATAAAATACGTCAAGTTGGATATAATATTAATGCTATTACGGGTAACTCAGCCACAACGATTGACCAAAATACAGCTACAGAAGCAGCAACACGCTACATTGTAACATTGCTAGATTATAATTCTAATAGACCCGTTATAATGAATTGCGTAGTTGATTCAAATCATAAATTATTTTTATTAACAGCAACTGGTATTATTTATAAATATGATTCATCTACTCTGCTCTTAACAACATTTGCGACACTTTCTTCGAGTCAAGGCTACGGTTTAGCAATTGATTCTAACAATATTCTCTACGCAACAGATGGAGCATCTACTGTTTATAAAATAACTACAGGTGCCTCAGTTACAACTGTAATGGCGAATTTACCAAATCCAAGAGGAATAACAATTAAACCAGATGGGACGAAACTTTACGTGGGTTGTACTGGGTCAATTCTAGAAATTAGTCCTGCTAATATTACGTTACAAACATTTAATTACGTATCTGATGCGCCGCAGTACTGGACGCCTTCAACAACATTCGTTTATGTTGTTCTCCGTGGTGCTGGTGCAGGTTGCTATGCTGATTATTCCTTTAATGGTAGTCCCGGCGGCACTGTTTCTGGAGGACTATCTGTAACCTCAGGTCATCAGTATACATTAATTGTTGGAAGAGGCGGTGCTTCTTCTGGTGGTTGGTGGACAGGTCAAGGACAAGGAGGATATGGAGGTGGTGGTAGCGGTGGAGGACAATATAATGGCAGTGGCGGCGGCGGTCGTTCGGCAATTCAATATACTGCTGGAACTGATATAGTAACTGCGGGTGGTGGAGGTGGTTCCTTTTACTATTATCAAGGCGGAGTTGGCGGTGATCCAAATGGAGGCGGCATGCCTTCATACCAAGGTCAAGACTATACTTATGGAGGTGGAGGTGGAGGATATAATGGCGGTACAGGTGGACTTACATATGGGTATGCCGCAAGGGGCGGAACTTCCTACATTGGTAATCTTATAGGAGGCGTTAGCACAGCAGGCACTGCTGGTAACGCAGTACACGGCGACCCCGGTGTTTATGGAAATGGAAGTATTATTATTTATACCGCGGGTGTCAAAGTTATCGCAGGTGGAAACACAACTGGAACAATAGATGGCGCCGGTTCAAACGCATTACTTGATTCTGTTATAAGTGGAATCACATATACACCCGGAGTTTTATATTTCTCAGAATTTAACAATCAAACTATCCGCAAACTTACATTAACCACCAGCAATGTTATAACAATTACGGGTACTGCTGGAATAGCAGGAAGTGGTAATGGCATTGGAAAGAATGCTCAATTTAATGGGCCAATTGATATTAAAACTGATTTAAGTGGAAATTTATATGTTTCAGATTTAACAAATAACGCAATAAGAAAAATAGACATTGCTTCAGTTGTCGTGACTACATTAGCCGGTAATACAGGCTCTAATGTATATCCTCCATTAACTAATCCTGATGGTTTAGTAAATCAGGCAAAACTTTTTGGACCGTATGGTATAGCATTTGATAATCCAGCTCCGGTTGCAGGATCTTACAAAGATTTATATGTAATTGATGGATATGGAACACTAGTTCGCAGCTTTTACGCTAATTATACCAGAGCTAGTTATCCTATGAGCACAATTATATATTATGATACGTCTACAATATCCTTGTATCAAAACGTTATGAGTACAATAAGAATTAATACAAGTACAGTTACATCACAAACATTTACTACTTATCTGAATACCTTATCATCGTATAATAATACTGTTAATGCTCCTCCTTCAGGGCAAAAATCAATCTTTATAACAGCAGCATCAAATGCTGTATTAAATACTATAACACAATCAAATGTAGCACTAAATGCTTCTACACTAACAACTATAAACTACTTAAGTATTGTTACAATATCTACAAATGCTAGTGCTACGACTATTTCCTATAATGCGAATGTATTCTTATCCAATGCAAGTAACTTATTAGTAAATAGTCAAAGTAATTCAAATGCGGCTTATGATGCTTTTGATTCAGCATTAGCTAGCTTCACATCAGCATCAAATGCCTATATTGGTGCTGTTAACGCAGCATCAGGAACTATTATTGAAATAAATTTTGGATATACTGGATTTGACCAATATTTTACAGTTCCAAGTGGCGTTACAAAAATTACAGTTGAACTTCTGGGTGCGGGTGGTTCTAGTGCGTATACAGGCGGAGGAAATGGACCCAATTCTCAAGGCGGATATGTATATGGTGATTTAAATGTAGTCGGAGGCCAAGAATATGTAGTTGTAGTTGGAGGACAATTAAATGACGGAAATTATCAATATGGTGGTGGCGGAGCAGGTTCCTATGGATATGGAGGTAGTGGTGGCGGACGTTCAGCGCTTGTGCGATTTGGTCAAGATGTAGTAACTGCTGGAGGTGGTGGAGGAGATGCGTATTATGTTCCTGGCGGACAAGGTGGTGGTTTGGTGGGTGAAAATGGTTATGGGGGCGCTCAAGGTGGAAGTCAAAGTAGTGGAGGATATCCTTCTGGTTATGGCGCAGCATACGGAGGATATCAATATGGTGGATATGGAAGTGGGTATGGAGCTGGTGGAGGTGGTGGATATTATGGTGGAGGTGGAGGCGGTGGTTGGCAATTAGGTGGTGGAGGTGGATCTTCTTATGTAGGAAGATTAGTTGGTTCTGTAGTAAATACACAGGGAGGCGGCGCATATTCACCATATCACGCAGCTGAATATTACCCTCCCGGAACAGGTCACGGTAGAATTAAAATTACATATTTGGATACTGCAAGTGGAACTGGAACTGGAACTGGAACTGGCACTGGCACTGGAACTGGCACTGGAACTGGCACTGGAACTGGCACTGGAACTGGCACTGGAACAGGAACAGGAGGACGAGCGGAAGGTGCTCCAACTAACTTACAAGCATCTATAGCTGCTGGTGGAGCCTTATTAGGATCATGGAATCCTTATCAAGGATCTACTGCTGATTATTATGATGTAACTATTTGGCATTCTCTAGATTATGGTTCAACTTATAGCATAATTCAAACTCTTGTTACATATACAAACGATTTTTCATCTAGAATCACAAGACCTAATCGTTACTATTATTTTAATGTAATAGCATGGTATGGAATTAATTCTTATGCTTCAGCAGATTCAGCCCCTACAAATAATATACCACTTTAATAAACCTAAGTAAACCCTTCTCGTTTTAACATTTCCGAAGCCCATGGCTGAAGAACACCTTTTTCTACTGCGGTTGGTCTATAAGGCCACGGCGATAGATAAACAGCATTAGACCAGCGACCGAAACGCGGCCATCCAACAAAACGCCCTCCAAGTTCTACAGCCACATTTGTTCCCACTTCCGTTTCACACGGATTTACGAGCAGCCAGAATTGATTGCGGGAATACTGCGGATACTTAGCAAAAAGACCCTGTGATTTTCGCACCACTCCTTCAAAGAATTTAATCAACCATTCCGTAGACCAAATCGCAGCTTGAAATGAAAAATAACAATACGGGTCAACCGTAATTTCTCTCCACAGTAACCATTCGGGCCCCGTCGGTCCCGGACAAGGCATAAGTCGCGCACAGACTACTGCTGGATTCTCAGTCATCATCGCAATTGTCTTCTCTAAAGCCGCATAATCGGGTTGCCGGTCCAAGAAGAAATCATCCTGTAGTAATAATACAAATCGGTATTCCTTTTGTAACATACGCAAAGCAATAATCCGTGATTCAATAAAATCCGCATTTTCGCTCCCCTGCTCTATCAGTGTTATACCAAGTGCCATAACACTGCTTTTCTCCTCCTCAGTTAATCCCGCAGTAGCAAAATAAATCGGCCATTTCAAATCTGGAGCATAACGCTTAATTAATTTACAACAAGCCAGTCCCAATGAATTATATTTCGGGCAAGAATTGATAAGGACGCACACTGAGTTTGACATTTAAATAATACCCCTCGTGATATGTTTAGATAGGATGTCAGTCGCAAGGCACCCCATAACCGGATCACCGATTCGGATTATTCGCTCGGAAGCACACATATCCCGCGACCAAAAAACCCTCATTTATCTAACACCCAACGCAGAGTCTTCAAATCGCTGGGCTCGGTGGCAAACTCTTATTTCAGATAAAGAGTCTCTAGCAATCCTAGACCCTGTAAAACCAAACTATCTTCTTTTGTGGAATGTTCTTTCCCCCGAAGATGTCATCTTCTGGACGAACTGGCTAAAAGTAAATAGCAAGACACTTCATATCCTTTTTATCTCAGCAGCCATTGCTGGACAACTGCCCGAGGAAGTTCTCCATTCTGTAAATATCATCTGCTACAATGAAATGTTTGACTTGTATCCGTTTATTGAGACTAAACTCCAGAATGATTCTCCAATTCTTCAAGTTGTGGTCGCAATCGCAACGGTCTTCCGCTACAATCGTCTAGTGATTGACCACACTCTTGATTTTAGCCAAGTAGCCGAATCTGCTAGAATCTACGAGAAGCAAGAAGGAGAACTTGTGCGCACACCTCTTATCGCATCAATTGTTCCTAAATTTGTTCTAATCCAACAGTATTTCCAGCATCCACTAGCTCGTCGCAGTCGTGAACTAAAGGAGTGTCTTCTCCGGAATATTAAGAATCCTTTTATTGACGAGATTCATTTACTCAATGAAATTAGTTATCCGGAATGGTTGACGCATCCCAAAATCAAGGAACACGTAATTGTAAATCGCCTCAGTTTTGATGCGGTTCTAAGTCATATAAAAGCAAACATTCCTGCTAATACAATTGTAGCATTCGCAAATACAGATATCTATTTTGATGGCACAATTAAGCATCTTTATAGTATTTCTCTTCAAAAGAAGTTTCTTTCACTTCTCCGTTGGGATGATCCGAATTTACCGCAAATTCAGAATGAAGATGAAAAACAACCGGCTAAGATTTTTGGACCTCGACCGGATAGTCAAGATACATGGATTCTGAGATCTGATGATGTAACATTTGACCCGCAAATCTCAGATTTCCAAATTCAGTTTGGCAAACCCGGATGTGATAATGCACTGAATGTTGCTATGCTCAAGCAAAAGTTCCTTATTGCGAATCCAGCATACACGATTAAGACATATCATATTCATCTTTCAGCCATTCGTGATTATAATCCGCAAGATATTATTGAGAAACCCATGTATCTATACATTGACCCTACTGCGCTTCAAGAGTATAAAGCAGTTCAAACACTGGATTCCTATAAGCTCCCCACAACAAAGGCGACAAATACTGAGAATAAAGTTGTGAAGCGTCAGATTAAATATGTAAATGAAAACGCCGCAGCTACAATTTGCTCTATGTTAAAACGCGGAAAGGTCTGGAATTATGCTATCAAAGAAGATAATGAATACGTATATCCTGCTGAGTCAGCCGCAACAATCTATCATCTTAAAAATAAATTCATGTCAGCAACGGGTCTCTTTTATGGAATGAAGGATATCTACATTGGAAAAAATCAGGAATGGCGTGAAGGATGGGAAGCTAACACAACAAATATTCTAGCAACAACTCTTCATGTTCCGTCACTTCTAGCAATACAAATGACTAAGGAATCTGGTACAAATATTCCACTCTGGTGTCTTCATTATCTTTCAAAGGTTCTTGAAGTTCGCTCAGAAGTTCAGCAGAAAACCGGTTATTCACCCGAGTTTCTTGTCTGCCAGAAAAATGATATGGGTGATTTTCTTGGTATGCTAGAATGGTCGCAGCCTACAGGAGCAAAAGTAAATCTTGTTCCATATGATGAGAAACTTCAATACTATGCGGAAAACTTATTTCCCGTAGAGCCAACAAAGGCACTTATTACTCCAAAAGATATAGCAAGTCTCCGCGAATTAATTCCCAGTTTTCTTAAGGAATCTCAGAAAGATAAACCAATTGTAGTCTTCTGTATTGAAGATGATGAGCAAATCTTGTCCCGCGCATGGTTTGAGCGAATTCAAGCAATCACATTTGCTGGTTGGCGTGTACATCGTATTGGAGCAAAGACAAGTCCTAAGAATATTCTTCAAGTGATTAGCAGCGCCGACCTTTTAATCGGACAGGCTGATAGTAAATGGTCTTCGCTGTCATGGATGTGGTGTTTGAAACCCGGTGCCTCAGTCATAGAAGTTATGCGTGATACAATTCCCTCAGGTGAAAACATCCATCTGGCAGGTATCTCATCTCTTCAATACATTTTGGTTGTTGCGAAAAGAGAACCAATTGATTTTCAACGCGAACACGCCGCAAATGACATTAATCTTGCCACTAAGAATTTCTGCTATGAAAAAGCAATCGCAGCCGCGGTTCCCAAAGATAAGAAGCCGACCATTATTATGCCCAAAGATCAAACAGGCCTCCATGCGCATAGTGGTGATACATTCCGTGAAATGGTGGATATCTGGGCTGAGCGCGGATATATTCAACTCCAGCATAGTAGCACTACTCCATATGTATGGCTCAATAATATTGGAGGGGTCCTCCTATATGACCGCCCTACACTCAAATGGCTAGAGCCGAATCTGCTCTTTGAATTTGCTTTTTTCGGAAATCCCCTTCCTCCACTTGAACTCTTCAAGAAGTCTAGCACATGGACATTTTGGCCGCGAAGCCCGCGTAAGATAGAAGATTTCACAAAGCAGCATATTCCCACATATGAGGAACGCACTACGGAAACAATCTTTCTCGGAAAGGTGGAAAATGGCGTTCAAATGAAGAATCGCCCCTTATCATGGCAGCCTCATATTCAGAAATGGTCAATGCCACTTGATTCAACCGGACAAGCATATCCTTTTACACAAGATGAATATCTCCAAGAAATCAGTAAGGCGCGATTCGGTCTCTGCTTGGCTGGATATGGAAATAAGTGTAATCGCGATATTGAATATTTTGCGACTGGAACTGTTCCTCTTTGCGCGCCCGAGGTGGACATGAAGTATTATATTAATCCACCCAAAGAAGGTGTTCATTATCTGCGTGTAGCAACGCCGGAAGATATCAAGTCTACGATAGAAAAGATATCCGCAGATACGTGGCAGCAAATGTCTAAGGCGTGCAGAGACTGGTGGCTGGAAAATGCGTCAGCAGAAGGAATGTTTCGTCTAACAATGGCTGCTTCACGCGATCTTAAGAAAACTGTGCTGATGCTCTAGAAAAGAGATAAGACTCTTTGTTTTTTTAACTGAGTTTAATTTCCGGAGTTGACTGAGCACCCATTGATTGAACTTAAAAATTGGAAAATCATTTCTCTGATTCCAATGTGTATGAATAGACTGTAGCGGTTCACCATTTATGACTAGACCACAGTATCCTTCCTTTCTACCAATGCGCCATTCGGCCTGTAAATCATCAGATGATACATCTCCTTGCCAGAGTCGCCACCATCCATAATTAACCTGTTTAGGGAATGAAACAAATGACTCATCTCCATAAGTTTGACGAGACCAAACACACAAGTCTTCTAGGCATCCCTGCTCAAAATACTTGCTTGTTTTACATAATTCTAACCATTTTTCTGTTATTTCAATGTTCCGGATGTAGAGAAAACCAGCATTATAGATACCGAATCTAAAAGCATCTCTTTCTTTAATCATATGACTGCTCAGGCCTAAGTGAATAGAATCCTTGATAATAGGCAATGGACCTAAGTGACAAATATCCGCGTCGCAAAAAAATACACCAGTTCTTCCAGCCTTTTGTTCTTCTGCTAGAGCCCAACCCATTAAGCTTGTTTTCTCAGCGCAGAAGTCAGCAAATAAAGATGTAAACTTGATACCTGTACTGCCCTCCATTTGATCGCGATTTAATCCTGTATAAAGATTCAGAGCATCTTTCTTTACAAATTTCTGTCCCTTGTATGCGATAGCTTCAATTATCCCAGCGGTTTCAGAATCAGTATAAATATATACTGCTGGAGGCGCCGGATTCCATAATTCAAGAGTAAAAAGTAGAAGTTTAATATCTTCAACTGCGTGCTCATTTGCTAGAGTTGCAACTGCCATCCTTTAACTTTTATTGGCAGGGGATTTTAAGTCTGCGCTTTTTCCTAAGTAAAAAAATTTGAAGGCCGCCCGCCGCCGAATTATATGTAGAAGAGCAAAATGAGCACACTTAATGAATGGAAAGCAATCGCGGAATATCACGCAAAGCAATTGGCGTATGCTGAGAAGAAAGTGAATGAAATTTCTGTTGACCCTACTCTTATCACAGAGGAAGAGTTTACAAAGCGTGTTTCTGCTATGATGACCGGTGATAGGCGGCGCATGTGGTCTTGGAACAGAGCAATTGAGGATGGTCTGATTAGAAATGTCCGTAATATTCTTAATGAATGTTATGAGCATTATATTCATTCAGTTGATAAGGATGAAGAGTTTGAACTAAAGGCAAAGGCACTTCTCGGTCCTTTTGGTGGTCTAAAGTGGCAACTCTTCATGCTGAGTGTTATTGAACATCTTGTACAGAAAGGGTCTTTTATTAATGAGAATGGTAGTATTGATACCTTTGAGGACACTGCTGGTGGTTGCGATGAGATTGTTTGGGATGTAGGATTTAAGATTATTGATGAGACTATTCTATAAACACTTTTAATCGCCTCTTAATCTTCTAGAAATAGTTTTGGCTTACCCCATTGTATCGTCCTATCAATCTTTGCCTTTGACATTGGAGTCTTATAGAGTCGGAAATCAAATAAAGCACCACGGAAGCGTTCATCCTTATTCGCATACTGAGTTTCATTATTTTCCCAATTACTTTTTCCAATATAATTGGCAGCGGTTAAACTTGTCTGCGGAAGATGTCCATCTTCTTCAGTATACATATCACGTCCATCAATGTAGACTTTCCATGTCGGCCGAAAGGATTCCGCATCCGTTGTAGTTAAACAAATATGTTGCCATTTCCCTAGCAGAATTGCTTTAGGGACCTTAATGCGCATTTTTCGTTGCCGAGCATCCCAGATTTCAAATACTAGAGCAGCTGTAGGCATTAAATCCTGCGCAATAGAAAAATCCTTCTCTTCAAGGGGTTCATCCACAGGCCCAGGTCCTTCGCATTCCCATTCATCCACATTCGCATCCGAAATTTTCACAAAGCGTTGAGGAGACACTTCCTTTGCTGCTTTTGTGCGACACACACGGTCACTATCTGAAGGCCGGGCCTGATTAAACTCCATCTGCTTCGGGTCCGTGTCACCGCGCCCATCAATTCCCAGAAGAACATTATCTTGCCCCGAGCCATTTCCAAAATCAAAGATTCGCGCATTATTGGTAAAAGCATCAAAGCGCACCCAACAACTAATTGCTCGTAAATATCGGAGTTTCACAGCAGAACCAAAGGCTAATTCCTGTGTTTCACCTAAGCGTAGAAACTGCTCGGCAGCCGGAGCATTTTTAATAGGAACACCACGCTCCAAGAAACTACTTTGAATGCGATTTAATTCCAAACCCTGTGTTTTACCTTTCCGAGGATCTTCATCAATCTTTACATCTCCAAAGCGACTTATATTAGCATTTTCCCCATAGTCTACAAAATCGTCAAAAAAACGATACCAGACCATAATTCCCTCAAAGAACCATAATAAATCCTTAATTTCAGAAGGGGGTGAAGAGTCCTCAACTTCACGGTCGCCGAAACCATCTTGAGTTGCTAAAGCACACTGTGACGACCATTTATCGCCATCTTTTAAGATACGACAATAATCAGCGCGGCCATCTTTATTAGCATCATTGTAATAATCATCACGAGAAATACGAAAACCTTTCCCTACAGTTTTAGACTTAAATGTGTACGGGTCTAAGCCTTCGGTTCCTGCTAGAGCACACGCAACAATCATAGATTTAGAATCACCTGGTCGCATTACAACACGACAGAAATCATTTTTAGCACCATTCCCTTGAACATCGGCATAGGCTTCTGAATAGCGTGGATCTCGTAACATCCCATAATCTTCCATTGATTGTCCAGGTACAATATCATATCGTCGCGGGAAGAACTTAGAAAAATAATTGGGTGAACTAACATCCTCAAAACCTTCAAGCATAGCCGGTTTCCAAACACGAACATATTCATATAAAGCGATTCCTATAACTAAGACACATGCTAGAAAGACGAGTGTTTCATTTGACATCCCTATGTTTTCCACCGCTTTTCTTCTGCTTAGTCTGACCCACTCAGTTCAAGTATAAAATAAATCATATTATCTATTAGGAAATGGATAAGCAGAAGGGCGGTGCTTTAATAGCAAAAGGTGATTACGGATGTCTATTTAAGAATCCAACACCCATTTGTCTAAAAACAGGAGAACCCATAAAAGCAGAAATTGGTAAAATTATTGTTACATCGGGCAATGGCCAACAAGAAGAACTTAAAAAAACAGCCATTCTTAAAAATATTCCAGAACTCCGTAATTACATTATTGTCCCTACTCAGGCATGTAAAGCAGCGCCTGTTCAGCCCGATCCTGATTGGAATAAATGTACTTTAACTGAAAAAACTGGGGATTTTGTAATTCTAGGCATGCGGGATGGTGGTAGAACATTAAAGCAAGCACTAGATAAACCCGCTTATTTCTGCCGGAATTTTCTTTCAATCCTAGAGCATCTGCTAGAAGGATTACTTCTTCTTCATTCTGCCGGTTGGAATCACACAGACATTCATGATAATAATATTATGATTGACGAAAATGGTACTCCGCGATACATTGATTTTGGCTTAGCATCAAGCAAACAAAATCCGATTAAAGAAGAACTTGAAAAATTCACTGAATTTAATCCACGGCTTTTATTTATGCCTCCCGAATATCATGTTTATGCATTATACATGAATCGCCGAGACCCTCCAACAGCAATTCAAGAAATCGCAAACTCATTCTGGTATTCGGCACAAGAAACATTTTTCCAGAAATATCAGCCAATAAAACCTATTCTTGAGAAATTAGCAAGAGACGCAACAGTTCAAACTGACGGAGTTACATTTTATAGAACACACGCAGATAAATTGGATGTATGGTCTTTAGGTGTCTGTTTTTATAATATATTAGTTCATTGCTTAACATGGCCGTATTCAAAACAAATCCCCGAATTTGTAAAAGCCACTCCACGAATCAAGACTATTTTAGCCATGATGCTTGAATTTGACCCCGAGCAAAGAGGTTCTGTTAAACAAATCTTAGAATTAGTAAATCCTTATAATCGCTTCTTGCGTGTAAATCGCTTGGTGGTTACGGCTCCACCCTTCTCCAACAAAATCCGCATGCGTCGGGGAACACTAAAGAATCCACAGAAGAGGGTATAATTCAGCGATTTACCCTGTGTTGTATAATCACGATTTGCTGTCTTAGGATCAATTATTAAGACACCATCAGCGTCTAAACGTGTTACAGGCTGCGACCCGGGTTTATGAGACCAGTAACCATCAGGATCCTGCCTGTAAAAATGGTAGTCGTCCATTGGATCTATTACCAGTGCGATTTTACTATATCCAATCGGGCTTCGCTGATTATATTTAATTTTCCGCATTGTTGGAACATCCTGTTTAATTAACTTAACCAGGCTTTTACAACGCGCGTAACTTTCCCGCCGCAACCTTTTATTTGTTTTACGCGTTCCACCGGGCTGATGATAGGATACTTCACATTTATCACCACCGTGCTTAGCGCAATCCTCAACACGACGATAATCCATTGCGTTCATTGCGTATGAGAAACAATTGTGTGATCGTCGGACGGTTGGTGCTTGAGTCCATCGGTCAGGATCAAACTGGGGCTCGTCTCCTGAGATGGGGCTAAGATGGTAACCTTCGCCATGTTTAGCGCAGAGGAGTCTTCCTGTACGAGCTTTTTCTGGGCATTGTTCGTCGTTTTCAAGACGGGCGCGGCATCTAATACCCATGTCTTTTCCCTATTATTAGTCGCAGAGTTTTCAGTAGGACCCGGAGTTTGCACAGTTATTATATCAGATGGACTAGGTGGTAAAATACTTTGTGAACTAGTTCCTGCTGCCGCAGAATTTGTTCCTTCATTTACTTTATAAAATTCATCTTCAACTTGACGCATGACGATTTTTTCCACCGAATTACAAAAGAAAACAAACTGATTTTTATGCGTCGGTTTATGAATATGGTCTCCAAAATGCCCTGAATAACGACCACTTAATTCTAGATACTGCCAGCCTTCCGATGTAAGTTGCTCTAGCACAGTATTGAGTGAAAAGTATTTTTTATCAATCTTAAAAAGTGCTAGAATACCGTTGCTCATTGTAACTGCTAATGAAACAGCCCAAGTACTCCAATAAATTGTATCAGATGATGTCACTGAACTAACTGACCCCGGTGACTGAATACTAAGAAGAGCAGGTACTAGTAGACTTCCTACTGTGACAATAAATCGCATAATATTGAAGAGACAAGAAACCAGAAACACGCGGTCACGATAATATTTAATGACGCCGCAGAAACGTATAACTAAGATTCGTTTTTGTAGGTCATTTAGTTCAGGTATCTCAAACAAAAGGTCTTCAATTTCAATCTTCTTTATATGTGCTGCTTTCAAAACTGGTTGCATTCTAGTTTAATGTGGGAAATGTTCGTAACATATAATTAATAAAAGAAGGAATACCAACATCATAATGGAGTCGGCCTTTATAGTCTGTCTTATTGGGAAATCCGGCACCATAACACCAAATAGAAAGACCTTCTGCTAATTGTGCTGTGGTTGAATTATATGCTGATAGTTCCACCATCGCACCATCATTTTTAATACTTAGACCCCTCTGCTTGAATCCAACGCAGTAAATAACATAATCACAATAGCGGATAATTCGTGTAACATCTTTCTCAGAGTCGCTCAAAGAAAGAAGTGTACATGAAGGCATATCTCCTGCTAGAATACTATCCGCAATAACAGCCGCCTCCTGTTTAATTCCATCATACTCATCATCACGAGCAAAGATAAATGGCTTAGCTCCTCTATACACACCATAAATACGCGAACAAAGTTTTGCTAGATTTGCTAACACAAGTGTACCGCTATGATTGAGGCCAAATACCATTACACTTTGTCCCTTTTTAACATAATTTCCTAAACGACCCGCATCTAACGCGATATCAAGTGGAATACAAGGAACATCATAATTTAAAACTTTTGCTTGTACACCCGTACATAAGATTATAGATTCTGCTAGAATCATTTTTCCCGAATCAAGTGTTATACAATACGAGCCTTCTTTTATATTAATTTCTTGAACAGTAGCCACTTCTCGTTTCATTTGTGCCAAAATGGGTGCTGCCAGTTCCTTGATTGCTTGCGCTATAACTTTTAATGGAATAATATCTTCACTTATATATTCATGTAAATATGGTATAAGCAGATGTTTGAAACGCGGAACTTTATCAAGTGCGTCTATTATCTGACGCGCCGTTGTATTACTTTTTACACAGCACCATTTTTCCATTAAATCGCCGCCAAAAAAAGTGGGGTCAATAATACATGAATTTTCCAAAACAGAATCGGACAAAAAGGCTGATGCTAGAAGTCCACAAACACCCGCACCAATGATACAAACGCGAAAAGGTTTATCTGCCATTACCTACCATACGCGCTGATCTAAAAATTGAAGTATCCAATATTTACAATTTTTAATCAAATGTTAGCATATACAAGTGAAATTCGGGAAATTTGCCTCTATATTTCACAGCAATTGGGCGTAGGTCATTCTGAAAAAGTCTATCAGGAGGCTCTAGCAGTAGAACTCAGGCTTAGAGGATATACAGTTGAACTAGAACGCGTTGTTCCTATCATGTACACGCCCGCAAAATCTAGCGCAGATGTATGTGTTGGATATGCTCGTTTAGATCTTCTTGTAAGTAAGGCAAATACTTCACCATTTGTTATTGAACTCAAAGCGGCTGCTTCTCTTTCAGCAGCGTCGCTTCGGGCACAAGTTCAAGTGTATCTTAAAGCACTGCGTTCCCAATATCCCGGTATTACAGGAATTGGTGTTCAGTTTATGCAACCGGGAACAAAGGATGTACCCGTAAATGAACGTGTTCAAATTCTAGAAGATGATATGCCGAATCTAGTAGAAGCTGAAATAGTAACTCTTGATATTTAAGGTGCCTTCCAGAAAAGGGTCCACGCAGTCCTTCCATAATGTTCACAACGTACACGTGAACAATCAATTTCCTTTGTTCGTACAAGTTCACACATTGCCTGTAGGACACCATTCCAGCCATTTATTAAATTTGTATCATCCATTACAAGAATAGTTTCCTTATCTGCTAGAGCTAAGCAGTTTCTAGCATCAATAATAGGTGTTGGTTCTACATGATCCCCGTCAATAAAGATTAAATCTGGTTTGAATCCAGGTTCTAATTTGTTTAACTGTGGAATTACTATCTTTGAATCACCAATAAGAAGTGTATGCCGGCCTGAAAATTGCGCATGAATTAGTTTTTTACATTCATGAATATACTTATGATGACCAATATCTACACTTATCACTTTTATATCATCTCTAGCAGATAGAAAATAAGCAGCGCTGATACCTGTATTAAAACCAATTTCTAAGATATTTTTTATATTAGGATTTGCTATAAGATAATCAATGAAATATTTACATTGATGTATTTCCTTCCTCCTTCTACTTCTTCGGTTATTGATATTTCTTTTAGCCCTTCATTATATCTTTTAAAATTCGTATATGCTTTATTATGCTCCGCTGCCATATATATATTTACGATTAAAACTCTTAAGTTCGGGGAGTATAAATTACCTCTGCAGCACGCAAACCATTAGAAACATAAGGAAGAAAATCCATAGGCGAAATTGTGTTCGGATCAATATACCAATCCTCATATGGCTGATAAAGAAAGTCCGCACATACATTGCCCGCCAAAAGAATATACCCATGCTGAGACATCTTTTCACGAATAGCAGTACGTGTAGCTGGACCTACACGATAGAAGTCATGTTCAATAGTCATAAGACGAAACCGAACTGTTGACCATGGAAAGTGGTTGAGTGCTGGAACTGTAGCGTCATCCACATCAAATGAAATAAAATCAATTAGAATTTTTTCATCGGGCTTCTTACCAAGAATTGTATTCCAATCACATGTTGTAACATCATCGCAAAATGACTTTGCCTTTCTATTGACCTGATTCCACTTCCACGCTTCAATATCCAAATCAATCATATGTCCATCCCAGCCAAGATGTTCAAGTGCAAGCGTATTATTTCCATAAATTCCGTGCCCGCATCCAATATCCAAGAAGCGCCCTTTATTGCCAAGCAACCGCGCCGCAAATTCATCTTGAAGATCAGCGGAATGCGTTACAAACTTTTGTGCCAAAGGAACTTTCTGCTTGTAAATGACTTCAATACCACGAACACCATAATTTGCGTACTTCATAAATACAGCCGGTGATACAGTCTTCGGATCAACATACCAATCCGCAAAAGATTTGTATTCATAATCATTACAGATATCACCTGCTAGCAGAAAATATCCAGCCTCTGCTAGAATACGCCGGACAGCTTCCTTAGTTGCCGGACCAATCTTGAATTCATTATGCGTGAACGTTAAAACACGAAAACGAATAGATGACCACGGGAAATTTTTAACACACTCAAGAATATTATCATCCACTTTAAAAGAAATATAATCAACCACTAAAATATCTTCGGGCTTCTTCTGCATAAGTTCATGCCAGTTTACACTAACTAGATCAGCAACACAAAGACGACACTTGCGAATACGAGTATTAAACTCCATAACCTCCCTCCGACTATCAACTAGTGTTCCTTTCCATCCTGCCTCTTCCAATGTAAAAGTATTATTACTATGACGACCATTTCCACAACCAATATCTAAAAAAGTTCCCTTGAATCCCTCATCACTATCTGTCAATAAACGATGAGCGAATTCATCTTCATGATCGGCTGAAGTTGTTTTAATTTGGCGCATTATATTCATATGTGGTTTAATCTTTAAACTCTTCAATCGCAGATTCAACAATAAAATGATCCCATAATTTATCTGCTTGACGCATCCATAATTCACCAACAACCTCAGATTCTATAACAAAAATCAAGGGATTTTCTAAAGAAGTAAAAGGGATTGCCTTACTAGTTGCTTTTTCAGAATTAACAAGTCCACATAATCCTTTAATTCGTCGTTCTAAGGGGTTTCCACCCTTGAATTTCTTCGTCCAATTCTTCCAAGACCATTCAAATTGGAGAGCAGCGCATTCATCCGCAAATCCCTCTACATGACAAACCCGCTTCCAACTTCCAGCACATTTAGAAGTTGCTTTTGCTCCACCACTTATTTCTCCATTATGCTGACGTAACCGATGATTTAAATCAATTGTAGCGCCGACATATGTTGATCCCTCCGCTGAAACTAGCAGATATACATTCCACGCCATCTCTATCTAGGATACCTCCATATTTCTAAAATCCCTACCGAGCACAAGTTTCTTGTATGCTCCGGCTCGGCGTGACTTCCGAAACTTTCTATAAAAGATCTCTAAGAACTTAAGTGGATCATCTTCTGCCACCTTCCCATTCAACCGATGGCTCATGTTCTGATCCTCCAGCGACCATTCATCTGGAATATCATTTGGAAACCATGTTTCATAGAACTCCTCTTTTTTATTATCGTCTGTCAAATCGTATCCCGCAATAATTCTCTGCCAGAAAGGTGTCGCATCCTTCAAGTGGGGGTAGATATCATATAATTCTTGTAATTCGGCCTTCTTCTCTAGGCCATATAGAGCCCTCAATTCAATAGCATGAATACGGCCCGACCTTGTCCCCTGCTTCTTAAACCATGAGGTAACTGAAAGCATCAAACCGGGAATATTATCATATTCAATCTCAGTCTTCTTACGAGCCTTAATCTTTTCTGCCTTGGAAAGCCCTATAAGCAAGAAGCACGCAATGTAGGAATGAACCTTTAATTCTAGAATATTACTAAGTTCCAGCAGACAGTCAATTGTCTTCACAGGGACCCCTTCTGCCAGCAGTGGAATAATCTCAGCCACCGCTCCTTCCTTGCCTTTTCCCTGTTGAAAAGCAATATGCCACGCACGACTAACTTCGCCCTTTTCCAGAGCCTTCCAAATTTCAAGACATATTACTGCTGGAATACCAGACTTCTCTGACAACAATCTAGCAAATGGTGCGTTCTCCTTTGTAGGTTTGACTTTATAGTTGGGGAAAGGGTACCGATTAAATCCCTCTACAAAGATTTCCATAATCATATTTTCACCTGTCTGAGCCTGAATAAGACGCATTATTACTGTAATTATTGTGGCATCCATATCGCCTTCATATTCAAGATTTTTGATAGCAACCGGCAGAGTCATATCGTATGGACAGCAATACTGAAGCCAGAACTGCATAAGAACATCACCAAGTTCCCATCCGCATTCACTTGCTAGAATTTCTTGAGCCCAAAAGAGTGATTCCCGAAGTTTACGTACAAGCATCGCATATGCTAGGGAAACCTTAACCTCTTGGAGGTTGTATAGATTACGAGTAAGCATTTTTCTTTAGTTTTTACTGTTAATATATCTGCCCGCAAACATGGTCAAATTTTAGCGCACAAAAAATTGAAGCCTGTAAATACCAAAGTTGGGGGTAGTTGCAAAGTAAAAGACGTAATCCTAAAGTAAGAAATGCCAAAGAATACAACGGGAGGTAATAAGGCCAAGAAGGGCTCCAACAAGGAGGGAGGCAAGTCAAAGAAGAATAGAAAGATGGTGGATGATGTTCTTGATGATGTGGTCACCAAGGAAATTGTCCTTACTTCAGCAGAGTCTGAAATTGTTGTAGGCAAGGTTGATAAGAAGTTGGGAAATGGAGCCTTTAGTGTTTGGCTAGGAGGTGACCGCCTTATCCGAGCAGAGATTATTGGCCGGATGACTGGAAAGGGCGGAAAGGTGTGGATTGATGTAGGAAACTTGGTTGTGGTTGACCGTGGCGATGTGAAGTCTGCGGTTCATGCGCACATTATTGGTGTCTTCAACTCCAAGCAGATTTCCAAGCTCAAGGATATGAATCTTGAGTTAGATGAGCGATTCTTCAATGGAACACTTGGAACTGGTTCCGATGAAGATGAGGATGGTATTGATTTTGACCGCACTGAGGCCGATGATGAGGAGGTGAATGTAGATGCTATCTAAATTTACCAATCCTTCTAGATCTATATGAAAATCAAAAAAAAGAAAAACAATACAAACATTTTTTAATCTGCGTGAGGCTTCGTGTCATCTGCTAGATCGTCTAATTCTTCCTCTTCCTGTTCCTCTTCCTTTTGGTGTTCCTTTTCCTGTTCCTGTTCCTCTTCCTTTTGGTGTTCCTTTTCCTGTTCCTGTTCCTGTTCCTTTTCCTGTACCTGCTCCTGTTCCTGCTCCTGCTCCTGTTCCTCGTTAGCATAAGCATCCGTTAATTCTGCCTCCAGAGTTACAATATGATCCATCAAAGACTTCTTCACTTGAAGCAATCCATCATTTTCTTTCTGAAGGGCAAGAAATTGATGGACAATTGCCAGAAAAGAAAACCCCAAAAGACTAGTAAAAAATAGAGAAAAATTAAGATACATAGTACTGTCATGTCCCGATGCTAAGAGATTATTAAAATCTTCTAATTCAACACAAATTTTCCGAGAATACTCCATTATATAATACTACAAAATTTCTTTTATATGTCAACCAGATAAAAAAGTTTTGGTTTTGTTCTTGTTTTTTAGTATTTTTTAATTTTCCATCTAGAACTCCTTTTTCTGAATCCGTGCAAGATCCTCCCGCAGAAGGATAACCTCATTCAGAAGAATAACAGGCCAACTGCGGGGGTCCTCTCCAACCTGCTGCTGGATAGTCTGAAAGGCTGAAGCATGACGGTACTTCTCAGCCTGAATAGAAAGACGACGCTTAATGTGACGATGCTGCTCCTCAAGGGGGTCCTCAAACTTCCGCTTAATAGCCCGAGGCTTTACTGGAGGAGGAGTATACATGAGATACAAGGAAATCATATATGTCAGGAAAAGGCTAACACAGGAAAGGATAAGCCACTCCTTTTTAGTTGAGAACTTCTCATAAAATCCAGAATAGTTCTGCTTGTAAATCCAAGCAGCACCACTCTGAATCTGCGTCATTACAAATCCAAGAGTATTACTGAGATAATTGCTGAAATTAGTGTTCATTTTGATTTCTTATTTGGGGGCCGCAATTATGCTACTCCCAGCCTATCAATCAATTTTTTTTTAATAATCCCAGACGCCGTAATCCCTCCGATGGCAAAGAACTGAACAGTAATCATTTGCTGGACCAGAACCTTCATGAGAATAGAATTGGTTACAATACTGGCAGGGAACCTCTTCAACGGAAGGAGCAGGATTCCGAATCTGATATGACTCAACTGCCTTATCAACAGCCTCCTTTACTGCGCCATTCCTAGCAGTTGGATGCCAGCGAAGCCATACTTCTACCTCATAAACATGATAGAGGTCATTCGTCTCAAAACGACTCCGCTTCATAGAACAGGAGAAGTTTGGACCAAAGTGATGAGCCAGCAGATATAGACAATTTGTCAGCCGCAGAGTATTACTGACCTTATATGAACCATTTGCTGGAACAAAGATATCATAATCCCACCCTCTTCCGCTTACAACCTCCTCTAGCGTAACCTCAGGATTCACGTTGCTCTCCCTGTGGCGGCAATCGGAAAAAGCACCAGGCTCCCGATAATAAGTAGTCTCCCTACACTTCCAAATCATCATTTGCGAACGACCCTGTCGGATCTCTTCCTTAAGATTTTGCCGAATACTAGCGGCATGCGTCTCGGAGTGATCCCGAATATCCTTGAAAAGAACGTCGCAGGCGTACTTCTCCAAGACATTGCGTTCATCCTCCTGCTTGTAGAACTTGTGATTACTGGCCATTTCCTGTAGATCGTTAGTATTGAAGATTCCTGACATTTTACCCTTTGCTTTTTATCCAAGTAGCGCAGGGGGTCAATTTTTCAACACAATAAGACAAAAAAATATATTTTTTTTGTTTTCTTGTTTTCTTGTTTTTGTTCTTAATCCCAGCTTTTCACAGTGAATCGGTTAACCATAACATCATAACTGTTACCCATCATCTGCTTCATCTTTGCGTCTGAAAGACCATTCTTTCGACCGAAAGATACTGGATTGGTCTGCCAGCGGAAATCATATGGATGAACCCCAGCAATCTGCGCAAGAGTCCGAAGATTGGCATCATAGACAGTTGGCTTCTTAAGAGCCAACATAAATGCCCGAACCCGATGAGCGGACCACACAACATGGTTACCATAACCTGGAGGGTAAAACTTCTGCGTATTATACTTCTTACGCTGAAGCTTATGATAGTCCTTATAGTAATCCTCTGCTGGAGCAGGAGCATGAGGCGCAGGAGGCGCAGGAGGCGCAGGAGGCGCAGACATCACAGGAGCCACAGGCAAAGGACACACAGGAGTAACTGGACTCATTGGATTCACAGGAATACGAATAGGAGGAGGTGGAGCAATTGTGGGAACAATCTGACAATAGTCCGTAAGAATATCCTCAATCGCAGCGGCATGGTCGAGCCGATCATCCAAATGGTACATATTTTGCTTGAAGGCAGACCAAACAGAGTCGGGTAGAGCAGTTCCAAGAGGCGAACGGTGCGTCATATTGTAGACACGCTCTACATCGCTCTTTGTCAGCACAAAGATGATTTCATCTGGATTTCCGATAATTGTTCCGATTGCATTAATTCCGTTCATTTCTTACTGTTAATTTCGTGTTGTATCTTGCCAAGCACCTATGTATCTAGGTGACCGTAGCATTCAATTTTTTTATGGCTATGCAGACTATTCAGCAAGATCACAAAAAATAAATAATTTATTTTTTTTATTTTTTAATTTTGATTTTTCAAGGAACGCTGAGCGCACCAACCGTCTGCCAGCCTTCCTCCGTATCATCGTCAACATTGAAGGTTCCATCACCATTGACCATTGCACTTGCGGCGGCGATAAGATCTGCTGGATTGATACTACCCTCAGAAGCAGAAGGAGCAGGCCCGAACTTCATGGTAAGATCCGCCCCCTCAGCAAACTTGCCAAGATCTGGCTTGTTCTTCGCCGCTGCACGAGCAGCAACCTTTGCCGCATACTCCACCTTATTCTCCTTCCGGCAGGGAATACAGCGGCGCGGCTCTTGCCAGCCATGCTCCTTAAAGAATATCTGCTCCCCATAAGGGAACTTGAACTCCTTGTTGCACTCCTTACAGGTGATAACCTCCGGCGGGATAACCTTCCGCTTTGCTACGCGGCAAGGGCGGCAAAGCGCAGGATCATCAAACCCCTGCTCTACATAGTGGATCTGAGCCCCCACAGAGAAGTCAAACATCTCAGAACACTCCACACACTGAAGAGTCCTGTGCTCAAACTGCTTGCGGTACTCCCGGCACTCATCGCAGCGACTAGGCTCTGTCCACTGTCGCTCAGCAAACTTCTCCTGTGAACGCCCCGAGAAAACAAAACACACTCCACAGTCGCCACACTGGATCTCCTTATCCTTGTACATACTATAGGCCTCCTGCTCGAGACCTCCCTTACCTCGCCCCTTGGCCGCCTTGGCCATGGCCTTCTTCTCCTTTGCAGCCGCAGCCGCTGCATCATGCGCAATCTTCTCCTGCCGCGCTGTCTTCTCGGCCTCATTTGCGGCATCCATCATGAAGATCTGCTTCTTAATCTTCTTAATGTCCCTGCGAACATCGGGAGTGATTTCAGTAGCCGGAAGCGCATTCAGCGTGGAGAGCTGAGTCTCAAGCTGCTTGCGGATTACGGGATTATTAAATGACATTTCTGATTATGTGTATTCTGGTGATTCTGAGGCTCCACATAATACTAAAAAATATAAGGGCTTCAATTTTTTACAAGGTTATACAAGAGAAATTTTCTTCAACTGTTCTGCTACTGCTCGTACCAGCGCTGGTGGAACAGCATTTCCAATTTGAACAACTTCTTCCTTTCGTGAACCAAGAATCTTGTAATCTGCTGGAAAACCTTGAATCTGTTTAAGTTCCTGTGGAAGGAGAACACGACAATATGCTGTTCCATCAGGTTTCCGAAGTCCTACTAGGAGTCGTGGCTGATGGTCATATGTACAAATAATAGTCTTACAAGGAGCATCCAAATCAATAATTTCTGAATGAATGGGTGAATCCCTCTTTGCGCAAGAAAGCAAAGTTTTAAATTTCTTGCCTCCATATTCATCACCAGCAGAAGCCTTTAAAACAACATATGGATGAGGATCTTCAAATGGCTCGGCATTCTGTGGAACACCCAACGCATATTCCGCAAACTTTGGCGGAATCTGTGCTTCCGGAATCTTAAAAGCACCTTCCATAGTATTCGTTACAAAGGACCGAGGCATTGGCATTGTCAAAGACATCTCCGTACCTCTTTGGTAAACTCCTGCCCAGAAACTAGCAGGATTAAATTTAATATTCTTCTTGTATCCAACAATGAGGATACGCTGTCTCTTTTGCGGGACTCCAAAATCCACTGCTTCTAGCACTTCATATGTTAGATTATATCCAATCGCTGAAAAGGCTTCTGTAATTACTTCTAACATTGAAGGTGCTGGGATACCACAGGGATATTCATACGCATACTCTTCCATCTCTTCATTGTACCAACGAGGCTTTCCAGCATTAGGTCCCTTCTTAATGGGCTCTGCTACAGCCCAGCCTTCCTTCAAGTTGGGAGGGCCCGACTTCATAGTCTGGATTCCAGATACATTTTCCCCAATAAAGAAAGGCGGCTGCGTTTCCTTGACTACACGAACAAACTGCTTGTAAAGACTATTACGAGGGTCAGTCAGATTTCTCTTTCCGGCACTAGAAAATCCTTGACACGGAAATCCAGCGAAAACAATATCCACCTTCCCCTTGTATTCAGCGAAGACTGAATCTGGAACCTTAATAATATTGGACTCCTTTCCTTTTAGAAGAACAGATTCAGGAAAATTAGCAAGATGCGACTTTGTAGCAGCATCCATAAATTCATTGAATGCTACAACCTTATAGCCGGCCTGCTCCAGACCAAGAGAATCACCACCACAACCAGAGAAAAGAGAAATTGCTCCAGGCATTCTTATTAATTTAGTGCAGTTTTTAGTGCAGTTGTCAAATTTTACCCGCTTCCATAAAAAAGTTTTTTTGTTTTTTTGTTTTTTTGTTTTTTTGTTTTCTTTACTCCTCGGATGATACAGAGTGACCATCATCATCAATCTCCTCTGCTTCGTGCCGAATAAAGTCCTCTGCGAACTTCTTGATTTCTGCTAGACAGCAAGCTGAGCAAATGTACTCAGATGCTTCCTGCGCCTCCTCCTCAGTTAAGTTCGCACACTTGAGATGAACCCAATTATCACACTTATCGCACTGAACCATAGCAGAGTTGTCACTCTTTCCACAAGCGCAGTGCTTAATCCGCTTTGAATCCCGTAAAAGGAAATCTTGCCACTGCCTCTTCTTCAGCTCAAAGAAGTCGTGGTTTTTCCAATGCTTCTTATGAGCGTTCATTCTAGCAAGATGTGCCTTAATAGCGGAATTTTGTAGATCCTTATATTCACGCGCATTCCAATATCCTTGCTTATCATTTGGATATGTCTCAGCCCATTTCTTCTGATAGGCAAAGACGAGACACCAAGAAGCAGTTTCATCAGTATGAGTCTCCTCAAGGATTTTCTTTGATTCCTTGAAGATACCCTCTGCCTTGAACATAGCATTCTCATAACGCGACATTTCTTTTCTATGAATTACAGTATTTCTTTCTGCTGGGCCCAATTTGGTTCTAGCAGTAAAAATAATTCAATTTTTTATGTTTGTCTTTTCTTTCCCATGCTAATCTACACTGCCTTCATCCGCTTAGCAGCCTCCTCCCCAGCCCAAGTAACAGCCTTCTTCATCCACTCATCACCCAACTTTTCATCCAAGTACATCCCCAGAATGTTCCGCAGTGTCCTAATCTGGTCAAGAGCAATCTGCTGGAAAGCCAAATACTTAGCAACATCCCTCTTCAGCAAAATGACTTGACCGGAATGATAGTCTCGGTCAATGACCGCAGTTCCAAGTGCCTCTTTCAGACCTGGCAGAGAATCCTTCTCCCCCCTCTTGAGTTTTCGCTCTAAGGCGGCAGCAATCTGTGTCTTGATAGCATCAATTAGCTTCTCGGCTGCGGAAACTCCATCTTGGGCCTCCTTCAGGAGAATCTTACTGTTTGTTACATCCCAGTCGTACAATGTCTGGTCGCCCTTAATCAAGTCCTTCTTATACTTAGCTCCAGCATCACTAAGAAAAGATTCCCACATTACTTCATACTTTGGCAAAGGCTGCGTTGCCTCAATTGCGTCTTCCATTGAGATTTCCCACTTAGACATCATTTTGTTCTTGCTTGATTACATACCCAACTATTATCTATAAACCCACCACATTCAATTTTTTATTTCTTAGAAAGTGCCTGTTGTCTTTAAAAAAAAGAACCTCTATTGAGGAAAGAAAACTCAGCTTTTCTTTTATGGACCGTCTATGCAGAGACCTTCATCCCGCCCTTCATCCAGGTTGTGATTCCGCGCCCAAGCTGATTGACGGACTCCTCGTCAGTGGCCTTGCGGATGACCTGGTATCCCACGCGGTGGGGCATCTGCCAAGGCCCTCCAGGTAGCGATAGGGAATAATAATAGGGAGTTGTCTTACGGACTAACCACTTACAGGATGTTCCCTTCTTGATGAAGAAGAACTCCTGCTTGGGATCATTGAAGAAGAGGAAGATGTCCACCAGCTGTGTTGCCATGACCTTTGTCGGGCGAACTGGCATCTTGTGCGCGTGGTCCGCAGGCTCATACTTGGCATCCTTCATCACGTACTTGATGAGGGCCTCTCGGTTGTTCTGGTGGCGGATTGCGACCGGGCGCAGATCCTCATGGATCCGCCAAGATGCTCCAATAGAGCCATAGAGAGGATCTCCATTCGCTGAGCGGTAGACGACGTCATTATTGAAGACCTCATCGTGGCGATCCGCCTCAAAGGCGCTGATGGCCGGGATGACCGAGCCGATAGCTGGCTTGCTGGTCGCGATGGGCTGGAGAAGAGCCTCGTTGGGGGCGGACGTGCGGCTGAGAATAGCCGGTGCGGACGCAATTGCAGACATTTCTGTCGTGTGAATTAGTTCTAGGAGAATGGTGGAAGATTGTTCTGTGTTGGGGGTACCCGACAGCCTTACCCCGAAGGGATCATCGGCTGTTTCGTCTTAATTTTCAAAGACTCATCAGGGGTATTTTTTTCTTTTTCTTCTATCTAGCGCCTACGGACAGCAGTCTCCCATCCGCCAGTGTCAGAGACACAAGGCTCAGGG